>ENA-ORCL01000164-ORCL01000164.1-human-gut-metagenome-genome-assembly--contig:-NODE-164-length-31502-cov-112.783071_pt1 | contig 31502 bp, 20 predicted proteins | sample MGYA00242987_ERZ507988 | MGnify/ENA primary metagenome ERZ507988 (study PRJEB26167, sample SAMN06115466) | human gut metagenome | host: Homo sapiens | place: China:Hubei | collected 2016-05-19... | reverse complement strand
TTACGAAGCCGCTTTCATTGCTCTACGAAATAGGCTTCATTGACTATCGAAGCCGCTTTCATATTTCGAGGCTTTTCTATTCAAAGTTTTCAATAGGGGGTGCTGAGCAGTTACCCAACAAGCCTTTTTCTTAAAAAAAGCATAAATTATGCAGTCAGTATTCCATAGAAATAGCTTTTTTTATTAACTTTGCACCTATATATAATAACAAGCTAATCAATGAAGGAATTTGTCATCTCAGAAGTCAAGGCAGAGACTGCCGTTCTCGTGGGTCTTATCACCAAGGAGCAGGACGAAGCCAAGACCAAGGAATACCTCGACGAACTGGAATTTCTTGCCGATACGGCAGGAGCTGTAACCGTAAAGCGATTCACGCAGAAGGTTGTCGCTCCCAATCAGACCACCTATGTAGGAAAGGGAAAGCTCGAGGAAATCAAACAATACATTAAGGAAGAAGAGGAAGAAGACCGCGAGATCGGAATGGTCATCTTCGACGACGAATTGTCTGCCAAGCAGATACGCAATATTGAGCAAGAGCTACAGGTAAAGATTCTCGACCGCACATCTCTTATTCTCGACATCTTTGCCATGCGCGCCCAGACTGCTGCCGCCAAGACACAGGTGGAATTGGCACAGTATAGATACATGTTGCCTCGTCTGCAACGACTCTGGACTCACCTTGAGCGCCAGGGCGGTGGTTCTGGCTCGGGTGGCGGTAAAGGTTCTGTAGGATTGCGTGGTCCTGGTGAAACCCAGCTTGAGATGGACCGTCGTATCATCCTCGGCCGCATGAGCTTGCTCAAAGAACGCCTGGCCGAGATAGACAAGCAGAAGACCACTCAGCGCAAGAACCGCGGCCGACTCATCCGTGTGGCCCTTGTCGGCTACACCAACGTGGGCAAGAGCACCATTATGAACCTGCTCTCCAAGAGCGAGGTCTTTGCCGAGAACAAACTCTTCGCCACTCTCGACACCACCGTACGAAAGGTCGTGGTGGAAAATCTGCCTTTCCTCCTGGCCGACACAGTAGGATTTATCCGCAAGTTGCCTACCGACCTGGTAGACTCTTTCAAAAGCACCCTCGACGAGACACGCGAGGCCGACCTGCTGTTGCATGTTGTCGACATCTCGCATCCTGATTTCGAGGAGCAGATACAGGTGGTGGAGAAGACCCTGAAGGAACTGGGCTGCGCCGACAAGCCATCGATGATCATCTTCAACAAGATAGACAACTACTCCTGGGTAGAGAAGGAGGAAGACGACCTTACTCCTATACAGAAAGAAAACATCACCCTCGACGAACTCAAGCGCACATGGATGGCGAAGTTGCACGACGACTGTCTCTTCATCTCTGCCAAGAACAAGGAGAACATCGACGAGTTCCGCGACATTCTGTACAAGAAAGTGCGCGAACTGCACGTACAGAAGTATCCCTATAATGATTTCCTGTATCAGGACTACGAATAAAAAACAACGACTATGAACGATTACCGACCGCTTACCACCGAAGAGATAGAACAGCTGCAACAGAATGGCTGTTGGGCTGAGGACTGGACTTCCGTCAACGTCGCAGAAGACTTCAATCCCGAACACATGCGTCAGGTAATGCTCTACGGAGAAGTCTGCATAGGCAGCTTCGACAAGAGCATCGAGGTAAGTCCGGGCTTTCACAAGCACTCGGGCATCCGCAATGCCACCTTGCACAATGTCATCATCGGAGACGATTGCCTCATCGAGAACATAGGAGGATTCATCAACAACTATACCATCGGTGACGAGTGCTACCTGTCCAACGTATCCACAATAGAGACTACAGAGGGAGCTACCTATGGAGAAGCCAATGTCATCAGTGTACTCAACGAGGCTGGCGATGGGAACATCATCTCTTTCTCCGAACTGAGCAGTCAGTTGGCAGCACTCATGCTCAAGCATTCTCATAACAAGGAGTTCCGTGAGACACTTTTCCAGTTAGTCAGAGCATATGTTAGCAGCCGACTGCCCGAACGCGGACTGATAGGCAACAATGTGAAGATAGCCAACACCAAGGAGATTATCAACTGCATCATCAACGACTACTGCGAGGTGAACGGAGCAGAGCGGCTGAGTGACTGCACCCTCCTGGGAGATGCTACCAGCAGCGTTTATATAGGAACGGGTGTCATAGCCGAAAACACTATCATCGACCATGGGGCAAGCATCACCAACGGAGCCAACCTGCAAGACTGTTTCGTGGGAGAAGCCTGCCAGATAAACAACAGTTTCACCGCATCGGCATCGGTATTCTTTGCCAACTCGGTAATGAGCAATGGCGAAGCATGTGCCGCCTTCTGCGGTCCGTTCTCAGCCTCTCATCACAAGAGTTCGCTCATCATCGGAAGCCAGGTTTCGTTCTATAATGCCGGTTCTGCCACCAACTTCAGCAACCATGCCTACAAGATGGGTCCCATCCACTGGGGCATCCTGGAGAGAGGCACCAAGACAGCCAGCGGCTCCTACCTTTTCCTGCCTGCCCACATCGGTGCTTACTCCGTATGTCTTGGCAAGACCATGGCTCATCCCGACACAACCGCCTTCCCCTTCTCCTATATTATTGGCGAGGGAGAGAAGACCATACTCATCCCAGGCAGAAACCTTGTCACTGTAGGACTTTACCGCGACATCAACAAGTGGCCCAAGCGCGACCTACGACCAGCCGAGCACCGCAAGAGCATCATCAACCAAGAGTGGCTCTCGCCTTTTGTCATCAGCAAGGCGACAGAAGGAAGGCGCATTCTGCAAGAGCTCTGCACCACTTGCGGAACTCAATGCCAGGAATACCACTATCAGGGACTCACCATTCCGCGCAGCTCACTCCTTTCCGGCATCCGCTTCTACGACATGCTCATCAGTCTCTACTTAGGTCAAGTCATCAAGAAGGCCACGCTTCCTGAAGCAGCAGAAGAAGAAGGACATGAATATACCCCACTGTCCGAACAGGCCATCCACAATGGCGAAGAAGCATGGACCGATCTGGGTGGTCTGCTCCTGCCGCAGGCTTTGGAGAGTCAACTCGTCGAAGACATCATCGACGGAACAACCGAAGACATTGAGTCTGTTATCAACGCATTGTCCGAGGCTCACAGCCATTATGCCGATTTCAATCAAGCTTATGCCTTCAGCCTCATCCGACAGCTCTACGAAGAAGCCACACCGGCAGCCTTCTCGCTGATCGAAACCAGAGCCGACGAGGCAAAATCGCTATGGACCGAAGCCATCAGAAAAGATGCGCAGAAGGAATACTACTTGGGCGACGTGGACGAAGACACCTTCCAGCACTTTGCCAACTCTATCAGTCCTGCCACATAAAGACTTTCTGCCTCTGAGTCTGAGCTGTGGCAACCAACAACAGGAAAGCCAAGGACAGGCTCATGGCAGACAAATGGAAAAATGAAAATCATTTATACAACATAAAATCATAAAAGTATGAGTTTAAAATCTATCATGCTGGCGGCACTCTTCACATCGGGTGCGCTTTGTGCCAGCGCAAAAGACTATCATTACACCACCGTACCAGGCGATGCAATGCAAACACGCATCTATACTCTCGACAATGGTCTGAAGGTATACATGTCAGTTAACAAGGAGAAGCCTCGCTTGCAGGTCAACATCGCTGTAAAAACAGGTTCGCGTAATGACCCTGCCGAGACTACAGGTCTGGCTCACTATCTGGAGCACCTGATGTTCAAAGGCACCAAGAAGTTTGGTACCATCGATGCCGCCAAGGAGAAGCCATACCTCGACGAGATAACCCGCCGCTATGAGACTTATCGCAAACTCACCGATCCCGCACAGCGCAAGCAGGCTTACCACGAGATTGACTCCATCTCACAGTTGGCTGCCAAATACAACATCCCCAACGAGTACGACAAGCTCATGTCGAGCATCGGTAGCGAGGGAACAAACGCCTATACCAGCAATGATGTCACCTGCTACGTGGAGAACATCCCAAACAATGAGATAGAAAACTGGGCCAAGGTGCAGAGCGACCGCTTTCAGAACATGGTCATCCGTGGCTTCCATACAGAGCTGGAGGCTGTGTACGAGGAGAAGAACATCTCCATGGCAAGCGATGCCACCAAGGAGTTTGCTGCTCTCTGGAGCCTCCTCACTCCTACCCATCCTTATGGCACACAGACTACCATCGGCGAGCAGGAACACCTCAAGAACCCAAGCATCATCAACATACAGAACTATTTCCACCGTTACTATGTGCCAAACAATGTGGCTATCGTCATGGCTGGCGACTTTGACCCCGACAAGACCATAGCTCTCATCGACCAGTACTTTGGCTCATGGAAGAAGAGCGACAACCTGTCACGCCCTGAGTTCGAGGCACAGCCTGCCATCACAGCAGTAAAGGACACCACGGTTGTCGGTAAGGAGCAGGAAAACATGATGCTGGCATGGCTCTTCAAGGGCGTCAACGACCAGCAGAACGACACCCTCGATGTCATCAGCGACCTGCTCGCCAACGGCAAGGCAGGACTCTTCGAGGTAGACCTGGAACAGAAGATGAAACTCGCCTCTGCAGGAGCCTTCAACTATGGTCTGCACGACTACACCGCTTTCATCGTTCAGGCACTGCCCAACAAGGGACAGAAGCTCGAAGACACACGTGCCCTCGTGCTTGACGAGATGGGCAAATTGCGCCGTGGCGAGTTTGCCGACGAATTGCTTCCTGCTGTCATGGCAAACAAGAAGCTCAACTTCTACAAAGGACTCGACGACAACGAGAACCGAGCCAGCATCATGGTAGACGCCTTCATCAACGACCAGAAATGGGAAGACGTAGCCAAGCAGCTCGACCGCCAGAGCAAGTTGACCAAGAAAGATATCATCGACTTTGCCAACAAGCATCTGCGTGCCGACAACTTCGTATGTGTATACAAGCGCATCGGCGAGGACAAGACGCTCAAGAAGATAGAGAAGCCTGCCATCACTCCTATACCTGCCAACCGCGAGTATGAGAGCGATTTCGTCAAAGAAATCAAGAACGCAGAAGTGGCTCCTATACAGCCTGAGTTCCTCGACTTCAAGAAAGACCTCACCGTCACCAAGACCAGCAAAAAGCTGCCTTTGCTCTACAAACAGAACACACAGGACGACCTCTTCAACCTCTCCTTCCGTTATGAGTTGGGCGACGAGGATGACATGCGCTACAGCTATGCTGCTGATTATCTCGGCTACATAGGTACCGACAAGAAGACCGTCTCTGAAATCAAACAGGCTTTCTATAACATTGCCTGCAACTACAGTGTGGCTCAGGGCACCAAGAGCCTCAGCATCAACATCAATGGTCTGAACGAGAACCTTCCTAAGGCACTCAGCCTCTTGGAGGACTTGCTGCATCATGCCAAAGCCGACAAGACTTCATGGAACCAGTATGTGGACCTCGTAGAGAAGAATGGCAACGACATGAAGGCCAACCAGAAGGCCAACTTCTCACGCTTGTGGGACTATTGCGTATATGGTCCTTACAACCCAAGCCGCAATCAGATTCTCCCTGCCGACCTTCGCAAGATGGATCCACAGGAGCTGATCAACCTTCTGGGCGCACTCGACAATATCGAGCACACCGTATTCTATTATGGTCCTTACAGCGAGAAACAGCTCAACAGCCTCCTCGCCAAAGAACATAAGACTGGCAAGAAACTCATCCCTGCTCCACAGGGCAAGGAGTACACCAAGCAGCAGCCACAGAGCAACGAGATTCTCATTGCTCCCTACGAGGCTAAGAACATCTATCTGCGCCAGTACCAGAACGAGGGTAAGACTTTCACCGACGACAATGCTGCCGTAGTAGGACTCTTCAATGAGTACTTTGGCGGAAGCATGAACGCCATCGTCTTCCAGGAACTCCGCGAGACAAGAGGTCTGGCTTACAACGCAGGTTCTTATTATGTACGCCCTGGTCGTAAGAACGATACAGAATACTTCTTCACTCATATCATCTCGCAGAGCGACAAGATGATGGACTGCATCAACGTGTTCAACGAGATCATCAACAACCTGCCACAGAACGAGGCTGCATTCAACCTGGCTAAGCAGAGCCTCATCAAGAGCCTGCAGAGTATGCGTACCACTAAGGACAATGTGCTCTACGCTTACTTCAATGCCAAGCTGAAGGGACTCGACTACGATCCCAACAAGAAGCTCTATGAGGCGCTCCAGAACGTGACACTTCAGGACATCACTAACTTCGAGAAGCAGAATATCGTAGGCAAGCCTTACCGCATGGTTATCCTCGGCAACGAGAAAGACCTCGACATGAAGAGCCTCGAGAAGATTGCGCCTATCAAGCGCCTCTCTCAGGAAGAGATCTTCGGATTCTGATTTTTTATCAAGAATTAGAGAATTTAACTGAACTTTCGCATGTAGCTTAAGTACGGGCTGAAGGCCCAAAAGCTCCTAGCCCAGGGCAACGCCCTGGGTATAATAGCAATCAGCAAGGCGCCCTGTAAGGGCAAAAGCCTTATGTTTTGTTTGGAGTTTTAAAGCTTTTGCCCTTACAGGGCGACAGGTTTCGCCCGTAATAACCCAGGGCGTTGCCCTGGGCTAAGAGCTTCTGCCCTTTCAGGGCGTGTGGGGTAAAACTTGCGAAACTTGAGAGAATTTAAGAATATTCCAAGGCTAATCATTAGGAAGAATGAAGATTGGCAGGAAGTCTGTTCGCTGTGCGAACTTCTTTCTCAATAATTCAACAGATAAGGAGAAGGAAAAAGAAGAATTCTTTAATTCTCAAATTCTTGACAAAACAAAACAACTTGAATATTTCAACAGTATAATAACAACAAAAAAACATTATGGCAAAAACTCCAGATTTTAAGTACGCTCCAATGTTTCAGCTTGGAGAGGACAAGACAGAGTATCGCCTTATCTCAAAAGAAGGCGTAAGCACTGCAGAGTTCGAGGGAAAAACAATCCTCAAGGTTTCAAAGGAAGCACTTACCCTGCTCGCACAGCAGGGTTTCCACGACGTAGAGTTCATGCTCCGTCGTGAGCACAACCTCCAGGTGGCTAAGATTCTCAGCGACCCTGAGGCATCTGAGAACGACAAATACGTAGCTCTCCAGTTCCTCCGCAACGCAGAGACTGCCGTGAAGGGCATTCTCCCATTCTGCCAGGATACAGGTACTGCCATCATTCATGGCGAGAAGGGTCAGCGTGTATGGACCGACTTCGAGGACGAAGAGGCTTTGAGTTTGGGTGTTTACAACACATACACACAGGACAACCTCCGTTATTCACAGAATGCACCTCTCAACATGTATGACGAGGTGAACACCCGTTGCAACCTGCCTGCCCAGATCGACATCGAGGCTACCGAGGGCGACGAGTATCGCTTCGTGATGGTTGCCAAAGGTGGCGGTTCTGCCAACAAGACTTACTTCTACCCTATGACCAAGGCTACTATCCAGAATGAGGGTACATTACTTCCATTCCTCGTTGAGAAGATGAAGAGCCTCGGTACAGCAGCATGTCCTCCTTACCACATCGCATTCGTTATCGGTGGTACTTCTGCCGAGAAGAACCTCCTTACCGTGAAGCTGGCTTCTATCAAGCACTACGACGAGTTGCCTACAACAGGTGATGAGACTGGTCGTGCCTTCCGTGACATCGACTTGGAGAACAAGCTCCTCGATGAGGCTCACAAGATTGGCTTGGGTGCACAGTTTGGTGGTAAGTACTTGGCTCACGACATCCGTGTCATCCGTCTGCCTCGTCATGGTGCCAGCTGCCCTATCGGTATGGGTGTAAGCTGCTCTGCCGACCGCAACATCAAGGCTAAGATCAACAAGGACGGTATCTGGTTGGAGAAGATGGATGAGAACCCAACAGAGTTGATTCCTGAGGAGCTCCGCAACCCAGGAGAGGGTACCAAGGGTATCGAGATCGACCTCGACAAGGGTATCGACGCTGTACGCGCTGAGTTGAGCAAGTATCCTGTCAGCACCCGTGTCAACCTGAAGGGTACCATCATCGTGGCTCGTGACATCGCTCATGCCAAGCTCAAGGCTCGCTTGGATGCTGGCGAGGAGATGCCAGAGTACTTCAAGAACCACCCTATCCTCTATGCTGGTCCTGCCAAGACTCCAGAGGGTTATCCATGTGGCTCTATGGGTCCTACCACAGCCAATCGTATGGATCCATACGTTGACGAGTTCCAGGATCATGGCGCCAGCTTGGTCATGATTGCCAAGGGCAACCGTGGCGACATCGTGACAGAGGCCTGCAAGAAGCATGGTGGTTTCTACCTCGGTACTATCGGTGGTGTAGCTGCCGTTCTCTCTCAGAGTTCCATCAAGAGCATCGAGTGCGTAGAGTATCCTGAGCTCGGCATGGAGGCTATCTGGAAGATTACCGTAGAGGACTTCCCTGCATTCATCCTCGTAGACGACAAGGGCAACGACTTCTTCAAACAGCTCAAGCCTTGGACTCCTTGCAAGGAGTGCCAGAAATAAAATCTCACTTATCTTTAACATAAAGGGTGTGCCACGCATTTGTGGCACACCCTTTTTTCAATCTTGACGGCTTCCTTTCCATCAATCCCAAGATTCAACATAAAAGTCATTTCTTTTGCGATAACAATTTTATTACAATACTTGGATTATTCGATTCTTTTTTCCATGAAAACTTTATGAAGATCTGTACCTCAAGCTTTAATCGCAACACAGCAAAAGTATTTAAAATAAGACAGGCAGACTTGAAATAATCAAGACTGCCTGAGGGATGCGAAAACGACGTTCTGATGGGTATAACTTTTAACGACCGAAGGGAGTGATAACTCCTTTATCATCTAAACTCCTGAACCCAGCGAAAGTTGAGAAAGATAGAAATGAAATTTGCATAAACAAGGATTTATTTGTATTTTTGCATGAGAATGGAGAATAGAAAAATCATACACATTGATATGGATGCCTTCTTTGCGGCAGTAGAGCAAAGAGACAATCCTGAACTTCGAGGCAAACCCATTGCGGTAGGCTTCGACGGTCCACGTGGTGTGGTGTCTACTGCCAGCTATGAGGCACGTCGCTTCGGAGTACATTCTGCACAGTCAATCGCACAGGCCAAGCGCCTCTGCCCCGACCTCCACATCGTGCCTTGCCGACACGAATATTATAAAGAGGTGTCGCAGCAGATTCACCACATCTTCCAGGATTATACCGACCTCATAGAACCTATCTCTATCGACGAGGCCTTTCTCGATGTCACCCATAATAAGAAAGGTATAGGGCTGGCTGTAGATGTGGCACGCGAAATCAAGGCACGCATCAAAGCAGAGACAGGACTCACCGCATCGGCAGGTATCAGCTATTGCAAGTTTCTCGCCAAGGTGGCTTCCGACTATCGCAAGCCCGACGGCATCTGCACCATTCACCCCGACAAGGCTCTCGACTTTATCTCTCAACTGCCCGTGGAAGATTTTTGGGGCGTAGGCAAGAAGACTCTACAGAAGATGCACTACATGGGCATTTACCGCGGAGCCGACCTGCGTAAGGTTTCCGAACAGCATCTCGTCGAGGTTTTTGGCAAGGCTGGTCATGTCTTCTACCATTTTGCACGTGGCATCGACAATCGCCCCGTCGTTACGTATCGCGAAAGGAAGTCTGTGGGATGCGAACAAACTTTCTTAGAGGATATATACACTCCCTCTGCCGTCATCATACAACTCTATCACACCGTCCTGGAGTTGCTTACCCGCATAGCCCGCAGCGAGTTCGAAGGCCGCACCCTCACCCTGAAAATCAAGTTTGCCGACTTTACCCAGATAACAAGAAGCATCTCGCAAGACAAGATTCTGAAGAGCAAGGCCGACATACTGCCTCTCTCCAAACTTCTGCTCAAGCAGGTGGAGTATTCCTCCGCCCACCCCATCCGCCTCATTGGCCTTTCTGTGAGCAATGCCACAAGCGAAGAAGCCAAGAAAGAAGACCGTGAGAACAGCACCCACAAACCCGAGTACAAGGAACTGGAATTGGAATTCGAGGAATGGGATGAGTAGTTCCCCGTATTGATTAAAGTCCATTCAGAACTCTGCTCCTAACCTCCCGAATATGAGTTCATGTAGCTGTATTTTATCATTCTCCTTTTCGTAAATGGGGAAGATTCCTAAAAAAAACGAAAAAGGCCCATCCCCCAAAAAGGGAGATGAGCCTCGCAAAGTTATGGTGTTTTGAAAAAACGATGTGTCTGATCTACTTTCTCAATTAATACTGACTGATCTTCAGATTGCTAATCTTGACGTTGGCGCCATTATAGCTATTGATACTCCAACAGTTCTTCTGAATACCATAGATGCGGTTGGTATAGCTGCAAACATCATTGATGTACATCACACAGATACTGTTGTCGGTGTAGATGGTGACGTTGTACACATTATCGGCAGGACGGGCAAACACGTAGCCATCAATTCCGGCAATGAAGCCCTTACCCTCTACGCCTTGCTCCTCAAAGTTTACCTTGCGGTTGTTCTCATCCTCTGGGTTGACAACCATGGTGTAATACTTCTTAGAGTCAGAGCCACGAACCATAGAGATACCAAACTTATCCCATTTGTTGGAAGTGGTGACGGTGAAGCTGATCTTGTTGTGGTTACCCAGACGACCCATCAGCATGTAAGCATCAGGCTGCTCGGCATTGCCTGCAAGCGTATAGGTGCCATCAGCCTCGGTCATGTTCTGGCTCTCCTTCACCTCTACAGCAACATCCTGGTTGTACTTCTCACTCACAGCATCAACCTGTCCGAGTGTCAATGTACCGTCCTCGTGCTGGATGAGCTTATAGCAAACCAAGTTGCCAGCCCACTCTGGCTCTGCAGGAGAAGCACCCACAGCAGTATTGTCCTTACCACTTCGGGTAGGACACCAGCCCCACAGATAGCGGTTGGTACCATCGCTGGCAGTCTTGCCGGCATAAAGACCACGGCTGTCGAGGAAGCCCTCGTGAGCATCAGGCCATCTTGCCACATCGTTGGCGGTACAAGCCTTCAACTCGTCAAGTGTTCTTCCCTTAAAATACTGCACTCTGCGTACAGCATGATGAATCTCGCTATACACCAAGTACCAATAGTCGCCCATTTTGAAGAGGTCAGGACACTCGTAGAAACGATTCCACATCATGGTCATGAACACACCATTGTCAGTCCAGTTCTTCAAGTCATCAGATACGAACTCAGCTAAGCTACCCTTGCCACTCTTCTTGGTAGAAACGAGCATATGAAACTTCCCATCATCACCCTTAAACACGAATGGGTCGCGGAAGTCATTCTTATCATAGCCGAAGTCCTGACCTTTGAGCAAGAACGTACGGTCCTTGGTCCAGGTCTTGAAATCAGCAGAAGTTGCTACCATCACAGCCTGTGCGCTCTCGTCACCTGTAGGCTTATACTTATTACCTGTATAGAATGTATAGTAAAGCTTGCTTGCCTCATCGTAGATGGTAGAACCAGTACCGATGGCTGCATCCTGCGACTTCAGGGTGCCACAAGAAACCAACTCGCCCAAAGCAGTATAGTGGGCAGCATCCTTGGTACTTACACCCCAGATGGGGTGGTAAGTTCCTTCAGGATTAGGACGGAAGTCCTGCAGATACAACACCTTGAAATCGCCAGCCACTGGATCGAAGAAAGGCATAGGGTCGCCTACATAGCCCACAGCAGGCTTGTAATAAGTATCCTGTGCTGCAGCATCGGATGAGTTGAAATAAGTAGTGGTAGACCAGTCCTTCTGCTCGGGGGCAGCATCGCTGTCGCTGCATGAAGCGAGAGGCAAAGCGAGGCATGATGCCAATATTATAGAATTTATCATTGTCTTCATTTTTGTTTATTGTTAATGGTTCATAAGATAATTAAATGCATTCTTGGTCATGATGGCCACATTAGCATGGAACTTCTCTGTGAAAGGACCTACGCTGTACCAGTCGTAGCAACCAGAACCTATACAGAGGGTCTTACCTGAATTCTCTTTGGCAGGATACTCCCATACCACGACAGCACCGTCACCACCATAACCCAGGTCGATGGCACCAGTCTTCTCTCTCCATACGGCATAATTGTCAAAACCACCCCAGTCGACTCCAATATGCCATTGAGCAGTAGAGTTGGTGATGCGGTAGTTGGCATCAGTAGTGTATACACTGTTGGCGTCATCACCTTTCACCAGTCCCTGATAGAGGGCGTGGTCGGAATGAGAACCTGCGGCATCATTGCCCATTTTGAAGTCCCAAGGACCTCCACAAGTTTCGGCGTCATTTTCCACTTGTCCCCAGCAGTTGTTTGGTACCAATCCATTATTGTCGATACCCAACTCGCCTGGCATATTGGTAGCGTAACGTGTGAAGAGGAAGGAGCCACCAGCCTTATAGTAGTCTCTCAGCACAGCCTGTGCAGCAATAGCCTCAGGAGCAGCCTGCTCGAATTTCGCCTTACCGTCCACTCCACCGTCTTTGTGGAAGTGCCACCATATCACCTTACACTCGCTCAAGTCTACATTGCCATTCTTGATATCAGTAAACGAAGCATAGATAGAGTTGTCCACATTCGCGAGCATCCACTCGCAGGCAGCCTTCTCCTCAGGCACCAGCTCGTCCATCGTCAGAGCCAAGCTTGCGAATACAGCAGTAGGCTTGCCTATCTGATTGACGGTTACAGTGTAGGTGCTTGTAGCCGTATTGTTGGTTACGGTATAGGCCACAGGATTCGTGAAGTCGACTGGTGCACCCGAAACAGGTGCGACAGTAGCATTCTCGCTCACCTTGATAGAAGGTATCAGCTTGGTGATGTCCACCGTCTGTGGTACATTAATGGTAATGGTCTTGTTGCTCTCGTTAATGGCTCCTGTATAGATACCATTCACCTTGAAAGAGAGAATCTTTGCCTCATCGCGCTTGGCAACGAGAGTCCAGTCGAGGAACACATCGCCATTCTTCACGCGCAAGGTCTGTGCAAGGAGCATATTCATCTTGTCGCCCACCTTAGCATCGCATACAGCACCATCGCTGAGTGTGAGTTTGCTCAAGGTCATCTGACTGATGTCGTAGGTCTCTGGCACACGTACGGTAATGGTACGTGCAGCCTTGTCTACAATTCCTTCATAGTCATCGAGTGCCAGCTCTGTAACAGAGCAGCCTCCTGTGAGCTGCAGGTCGGACACATTATCCTCGCTGCAGGCTGTGAGGGCAAGAATGCCCATCAATAGATATAATAACTTTTTCATATTACCATTCTCCTATGTTCTGTGTGTAATGTCCGTCGGATGCCGCTACCTGTGAGAAAGGTATTGGCAGATATTCATTCTTGTCGGCTGTAAAGTGAGCATCTCCATAAATAGAACAATTGTTGGTCTCCTCAGCAAAGTACTTGTTGAGCACCTTCTCTGCCTCACCCCATCTCACGAGGTCGAAGAAGCGTTCACTCTCCATACCCATCTCCAAACGACGCTCCATCTTGACAATCTTCAGAGCATCTTCCTGGCTGTAAGAACCATTATAGGTAGAGATATTGAACTTCACGCCATAGTCAGAAGGATAATTGGCTATCATACCTGTACTCTGCTTGGCACGCAGGCGAATCTTGTTGACCAGCCTGATGGCCTCACCCGTCTCGTTGAGCTGCGCATAAGCCTCAGCACGCTCCAGGAGTACGTCGGCATAACGGAACACGATGCGGTTCATCGGTGTGCCCCACCAAGAACCCTTTACCAGGTAACCACAGTCGGGATCTACATTCTGCTTCAAGGTTACATAATAACCATAAAGACCATTCGAACGGCTCCATGTGGAACTGGCGTCCATCATGTACTTGCTGTTGAACTCGTATGGAAGACCCGTCAGACCTACTGTGAGGAACAGACGTGGGTCAGCATCCTGTGTCAAGTCGTAGTCCTTATTATTAAAGGTGTCGATGAAAGGATGACCATCAGCATCGGTACGATAAGCATTTACCAAATTCTGGCTGGGCTTGTAGAAGTCGCAACCTCCATCGGTAACACCAGGGATATTAGGCACGATAAGACCATAACTCCAGTTCAGGTTACCATACTTGGTACCGTCGTTGATAGAATACTGCATGGCCCAGATGCTCTCCACACCATTCTCGTACTGTGTCTCAGGACGGAAGTTGTTGTGGAAGTCAGCCTCGAGATCAAAGCCACCTGCGCTATAGATGTCAGGATTGCTATACTCGATGACCTTTAGCAAGTCTTCTCTGTTGATGCTGGTCACCTGATTGGATGAAGGATCATCCTGGCGATAAGCCTTATAGAGATAAGCCTTAGTGAGGAAGGCTGCAGCTGCTGCCTTGGAAGGACGACCCTTATCGGTCTGCTTCACAGGAAGCACATTGTAGGCATACTCCACATCGTTGATGATTTGCTGCCATCCCTCATCATTGTTAAACTCGGTGTTGGAAAGGGTGTTGTAGTCTTCCTGCTTCAGGTTGGCATCCATAATGAAAGGAATGTTCTTATAGAGACGCTTCAACAAGAAGTGGGCGTAGGCACGCAGGAACTTCATCTCGCCTAAGCGCTGAGCCTTGAGCTGATAGCTGTCGCTGGTGGTCTCAAGCACAGAGATGGCTGAGTTGACACGTGAGATACAGTTGTAAAGGCGCACCCACATATCGTTGATATTCCAGTTGGTGGTAAGCACACCCTGCTCTATCTCCAACTGATGGAACACGTCACCATCGCTGGTTCCGTTGCCACCCTTATAGGCATCATCGCTGCGGACATCAAAGTTCCACATCGAGAAGGAAGAGTTGACGTCTTCGGCTGTTGTGAAGACAGCGTAAGCCGAGATAACCAGGTTATCCACATTGCTTGGGTCCTTCACCATGTCGCTGTCGAGCACACCCTGAGGTTTCTGGTCGTCCAGAAAGTCAGAGCAACTTGTCGTACCCACCAAGGCAAGAACGGTAAGGACAGAATATAATATCTTTTTCATATATTTTGACTCTTTTAGAATGTTACGTTAAGACCAAATGTGAGGTTGAGAGGGATAGGATATCCATAGTTTGGATTCTCAGGATCTACACCAGTAAAGCTACTGCTCTTGATGGTGAACAGGTTCTGTGCACTGACATACATACGCAGACGCTGCATAGAGAGCTTGGAGACGATGCTCTTTGGGAAATTGTAACCCAACTGGATAGTGCGCAGTTTCAGATAACTACCATTCTCTACCCAATAGGTAGATACACGTTTCTCGTTATTATTGTCGGAAAGGGTAACAGCAGGAATATTGCTGGATGGATTGTCCACACACCATGCGTTCAACAGACGATGTCCCTTGTTCAAGAAGCCGATATTAAGACCTGCCCAGATGTCGGTCTCTTTCTTCAGGTCAGAGATGATGTCTACACCCTGTACACCCTGGAAGAAAGCTGTGAAGTCGAAGTTCTTGTACTCCAAGTAGATATTGAAGCCATAAGTGAAGTCGGGCACAGGATCATAAATCCAAGTCTGGTCAAGCTCAGTAATCTTACCATCATGATCCAAATCTTTCCAGCGCATACGTCCTAAGCCTGCACCTTCCTGAGTGGCATGGTTGTCGATTTCTTCCTGGCTCTTGAAGATACCATCGCATACATATCCTACCTGTGCACCCATAGGATGACCGATAACACTCTTCACACCATTACCACCAAAGGTACCATTAGCTGCTACAGTAGTAGGCAGCGCTGTAATTTCGTTGCGATAAGAAGAAATGTTGGCGGTGATGTCGTACTTCAGACCAAAGTTGGTCTTGTTGCGATAACCGATGTTGAACTCGAAACCGCGGTTCTCCATCTCGCCTGCATTGATCCACTGTGAGCTTCCCTCACCCATAACGGCGATACCAGGCATATAAACCAAGATGTCCTTGGTCTTCTTGAAGTACCAGTCGAAGTTACCATAGAGGGTATTGCCAAAGAAAGCGAAGTCGAGACCCAAGTCGGTCTGTGTGGTTGTTTCCCACTTGATGTCGTCATTACCAATCTGATTGCGCTTGAAACCCGAAGGCAATGTGCTTCCGCCATTGGTTCCTGCGATATCGTAAGAGGTACCATAACTCTGACCACCATTCTCACCCACTCCATAGTTGCTAACAAAGATGGTATAGCGAGCCAAGTTGTCGATTTCCTGGTTACCAGTCTGTCCCCAAGATGCACGAATCTTCAAATCGTCAATCCAAGAAGCCTTCTTCAGGAAGTTCTCCTGATTGATACGCCAGCCTGCAGATACAGATGGGAAGGTGGCATAACGATTGTTCTTACCGAAACGAGAGCTACCGTCACGACGGATGGTGAACGAAGCCATGTACTTGTCGGCATAATTATAGTTGGCCTTACCGAAGAAAGACACGAGTGAATAGCCAGAGCCTCCACCGTAAGCCTGTGCTCCGGTAGTACCTGCATCAGGCCACATATAGTCGGGCTTGAGTACTGCAAAGCCTTCCTTATAACCAGAGAAGTAGATGTCGTCCTGACGATTAAGCTCCATACCTGCCATGAGGTCGAAGCGATGCTGACCTATCTCCTTATTATATGTAGCCACAGCATTCCACATCCACTTGGTCCAGTGTTCCTGCTTGGCCTCTACTGCATTCTTGTCGTTAGCCACATTACCTTCGGTAACAGGATAAGTAAAGAATCGCTGTTGCTTCTGTGAGTAATCGAGACCAAAGGTGGAACGGATGTTAAAGCCCTTGAAGAGGTTGAGGTTTACATAAGCATCACCAAACATACGCCAGTAGGTATAACGGTTGTCCTTGTTGCGTTCCAACACTGCCACTGGGTTGTAACGGTCTGGATAACCTCCTACAGGACCTGCATAGTTGCCATCCTCAGTATAGATAGGCAGAGATGGATTGAACTGCAACACATTCTGCAAGAAGCCACCAGGAGCCGCAACCTCAGAAGTACGGTTGACGGTGAAGTGCTCGCCTACAGTAAGACAATTATTCTTCAAGAGCTTGTACTCTGTATTCATACGAGCTGAGAAGCGGTTGAAATCTGAATGTTTGATAATTCCCAAGTTCTTGTAGTAACCCAAAGAGAAGAAACTACTACCCTTGTCTGAGCCCTTACTAACAGATACGTTATACTGCTGTACTACACCTGTGCGAGTTGTCTCATCAAACCAATCAGTATCAGCAGCAGGTGTTGTACCCGCATCGTCGAGATACTTCTTCATACTGATGCCGTTGAGCACAGGGTTGCCCTGCTCGTTATAGCTCCAGTCGTAGCTGTAGCCCAGACCATTGGTGTTAGGATCCATACCATCGTTCATATAGGCACGCCACATCACCTGACCAAACTCCTTTGCATTGAGCACATCCATCTTATGAGCGTAAGTAGAAACCGAGATAGAGCCGTCAAAGTCGACCTTCACCTTGCCCTCCTTACCCTTCTTGGTAGTAATGATGATGACACCATTGGCAGCACGGCTACCATAGATAGAAGCCGATGCAGCATCCTTGAGCACCTGAATGCTCTCGATGTCATTACCATTGAGTTCGTGCATACCAGCCTTGGTTGGCACACCATCAACAATATAAAGAGGATCATTGTTGTTCAGCGTACCGATACCACGAATACGTACGGTGGCAGTTCCCGAAGGAGAACCGTCAGCTGTAATATTCATACCAGGAACGCGGCCCTGAAGAGCCTTGATAGGGTTGTTCTCGTTCTGCTTGGCTATCTCGTCAACACTGACTACCGAGATGGCACCTGTCAGGTCGGCCTTGCGCTGAGTGGTATAACCAGTAACGACTACCTCGTTGAGCAACTTGGCATCTTCTTCGAGAACGATGCGCAGACCCTTAGCAGCCTTCACCACCTGAGTCTTATACCCCATAAAAGAGATAGAAAGTTTTGAACCGGACTGAACCTGCACCGTAAAGTTACCATCAATATCAGTAACAGTACCTGCATTTCCTTGTCCCCCCACTACGGTGACAGTGGCACCAATAACTGGTTCTCCACTGTTGTCGGTAACATTTCCACTTGCCTCTTCGACCTGGGCGAATGATACCGTACTGACGAGCAACAAGCAGATGCTCATCAAGAGAGTTTTCATTTTCTCCATGTAAATAAAGGTTTTGTTAATAGTAATTCTATTTATTGTTTATTCAAATTTCTGGCAGCAAAGATAGCAAATCCCTTATTGACAACAGAGAAAAAATCGTTCATCACATGGCAATTATGTTACATGCAACTATTTTATAATATTTCGTTCATTTATATGACTTCTGTTTTTCTGAGAGTTAGAATAATCAGCACAAGTTGGAATAGCAGGGTTATAAAAGAAGTTAGAGTGAAGTTGAGAGAGAAGTCCTGTCAGTTTCTCAACTCTGTCGGGTTGATGCCGAACTGCTTCTTGAAACAAGCTGAGAAGTAACCAGGAATGGCAAAGCCCACCTCGGCAGCCACCTCACTGATGGTCTTGTCGGTTTGCTTCAGGAGCGAATAGGCTTTTTGCATACGCATTTCGCGAAGCACCTCTGCAGGAGTCTTTCCTGTCAATGCCTTTACCTTGCGATACATCTGCACCTTGCTAAGACTCAGTTCTGAGCCTAAGTCGTCCATGCGAAGGTTGGCATTTCCTATATGCGACTTAGCAACCTTCTTAAACCGTTCTAAGAACATCCGCTCTCCTGGTGCCTCTGCCTGAATAAACTCTGCCGAAAGCACGTTCTTTGCATCCATATTTTTTCTCTGTCGACGAGCTTGCAATAAGTTGGAGATACGAGCCAATAGCAGATGGGCACTGAAAGGTTTGGTGAGATAGGCATCGGCTCCATGCTCATACCCTTCGATACGCTGTGACTCCTCACTGCGAGCGGTGAGCAATATAACAGGAATATGACTGGTTACCTCATCCTCCTTGATCTTCGAACAGAAGGTGAGTCCGTCCATCACAGGCATCATCACATCGCTGACGATCAGGTCGGGGACACTCTCCTTTGCCAGACGTAAACCATTTTGACCATCTGAGGCTTCGATGACGTAGTAATGATCAGAAAGCAAAACACGTAAATAGGTGCGAATATCTTCATTATCATCTACAACAAGGATGGTGGAGAGTTCCTCTACATCTTGTTGCAACAACATTTGATGTCGACTGTCGCGAAGCACATGTTGCGAAACTTCCTGATCGGAAAGTTGATTACTTGTTACTTCATGCATGGCATCTACCTGAGCCTTGAAGTTCAGCACATCGGTAGTAAGATTCTCTAACTGTTTGACATTGCGGGTTACCACCTGCAGTAGCATCTTCTGTTCATCGGTGAAGTTGTCATCCTTCATCAGTTGGCTTAAAGGTCCTGATACTAAGGTAAGGGGCGTACGGAGCTGATGACTAACATTGGTAAAGAAGGCTATCTTTTCGTCTGCCATCTGCTTGCGCTGCTTGTTGAGTTTCTCTTTTTCCCGACGCACTTTACGACGATAGAATATCATGATGAGCAGCAGCACAACCACAGCAACAGCCAGGATGCTGATGATTTTCTGCCATCGGTACATCTTCATATATTCGTTGATGCTCAAATAGATGGTATTCAGGTCGGCGGTCTGGTCTTCTATCTCCTTGTACTGCATGTCTATCAACTTGGCATTCTCGGCTGTGACAAGTGCCGACTGAAAATAGTTCATGCGCTTGTAGGGCTTGCCCTGCAGAATGTTCATCGCTAAGGGAACGATGGCCTCGCCCTTGGTAGGATAGATATACGAGGCTGTCATCACGCCCTTGTCCACAAGGTCTACTCCCTGGTTCTCACCAGGCAGTCCGTCGATACCCACAAAGAGCATCTGCTTATCACGGTTCTTCTCCTTGGCTGCCTGCTGCGCACCCCAAGCCTCGGCATCATTATGTCCGAAGACTGCATCAACAGGCTTGCCTGCATCCATATACTGACGCATCAACTTCTTGGCACCAGCCAGGTTCCAGTCGCCTTCCAACGTCACCACCTGTATCTGCGGAAAGGCTTTCATGCCCTGCATAAATCCGCGATGACGGTCGGCAACAGGTGTGGAGCCACGCTCGCCCGTTATCTCAACAACCGTTCCCCTGCCCTGCAGTTGGTGTGCCAGATAATCAGCCACCTCCTTGCCTATCGCCACATTGTCGGTTCCGATATAGGCAGTATAGTGGGTAGACTCTATCATGCGGTCGTAAAGAATGACGGGAATACCGGCACGGTAGGCACGCTCTATCGCTGGCGCAACAGTCTTGACATCACTGGGGGCCACCACCAAGAGGTCGACCTTGGTTTTCACCAAACTGTCTATCTGCCGGGCCTGGCGCTGCCCATTGTTGTCGGCAGAGGCAAAGACCACGTCCACATTCTTATACTGATACTGCCCAATCTTGATTTCGCGGTTCACCTTCTGGCGCCAAATGTCGTCGCTACATTGGGACACACCTATCACTGTGCGCCTGTCGGAACAGGACACCAAGACGAGCAACAAAAGGACTACATATAATATAATGTGCTTCTTTCCGGTTTTCATTTTTGTATCGTTATTGTTTACACAATAGTAATATGCAAAAATATAACAAAAATGAAAACCCACAAATAAGACAAACAAAAATTAATATTTTTTAATAGCAAGACATACAAAAAGGACTTCGCCGCCCTTGGTCATCACAGACCAGGTAAAGCGAAGTCCTTTATCAAAATATCAACTACCAAATACTAAAAACGAAACTTACTTCGTATATTTCTCAGGAAGCACAGGCATGGCACCATGCTGGGTGCACACGTATGCACTTACCTCTACTGCCAGCTTGTGAGCCTCGGCAATGCTCTTGCCCTTCAGGATGCTGGCACAGAAAGTACCTGTAAAGCTATCGCCTGCTCCTACAGTATCGGCAACTTCTACCTTAGGAGTTTCCTGGAACGAATTGAAGCCTGGAGCAAAGACATAGCTGCCGTTCACACCACAGGTGAGCACGAGCATGTCGAGATTGTACTTACCGAGGATGAGCCAGCACTTGTTCTCGATGTCAAGACCGGGATAACCGAAGAGACGGCCGATGGTAATCAATTCCTCATCGTTGATCTTCAACACATTACAACGCTTCAAACTCTCACAAATCACTTCTTTGGTATAGAAGTTCTGACGCAGGTTGATGTCGAAAACCTTCAGGCAGTCCTCAGGAGTATGGTCGAGGAACTGATAGATAGACTTGCGGCTTACCTCGTTGCGCTGAGCCAAAGAGCCCCAGCATACAGCTCCGGCATTGGCAGCCACCTGCTTGATGTCGTCGGTGAAGGGGATGTTGTCCCATGCCACACCTTCCTTGATGTCATAAGTAGGAACACCCTCTGCATCGAGCTCTACCTGTACGGTTCCTGTAGGGAAGTCCACACGTGGCATCACGTACTTGAGGTGCTTATCGTCCAACAATCTGAGAGCCTCGTCGCCCAGCAAGTCGCTGCCTACGGCACTGACTGCTACAGAATGCAAGCCATGCTGACCGGCATGATAGGCGAAATTGGCAGGAGCGCCACCCAACAGAGAACCTGTAGGTAGAACATCGAAAAGGATCTCGCCCAAACCTACACAATATTTCTTATCTAAATCTTCTATTTTCATAATCTTTGTTTTTAAATTAAAGTTTTGCAAGTTCAGAAGTTTACATCTTCACCTTATTAATATAAGAGAACAGATAGAGCACGCCTACTGCCATCACCAATACAGCACCGATCTGCCCGATGGCATCGCTGGCAACACCCATAATGAGTGGGAATACCGTACCGCCAAACAAGCCCATGATCATCAGACCGCTCACCTCGTTCTTCTTCTCGGGTACAGAGAGAAGAGCCTGCGAGAAGATGATGGAGAACACATTGGAGTTGCCGTAACCCACGAGGGCAATGGCAATATAGAGCATCATCTTGCTCTCGCCGAAGAAGAGGCCTGCCATACTCAGCGCCATCATCACGATGCTGATGGTGAAGAACACACGGGGCTTCATCATACGAAGGAAGACGGTGCCTGTGAAACATCCGATGGTACGGAAGATGAAGTAGAGCGATGTGGCAAAGGCTGCCTCGTTGAGTGTCCAGCCCAGACGCTCCATCAGAATCTTTGGAGCGGTGGTGTTGGTGCCCACGTCGATACCTACATGACACATGATGCCGATGAAGGAAAGCAGCACGATAGGCTTGCCCAAGAGAGCCAAGCAGTCAACAAAGCCAGAGGCCTTGCCCTCGGTCTTCTCCTCCTCAATAGGAGTTCCTGCCAGGAACAGCGTTGCGCACACACCGATAATCATATAGATGGGGAAGAGCACACGCCAGCCCAATCCAAACTCAGGAATGCTTGCCACTGCACCCCACATGGCAATATAAGGAGCCATGAATGAGGCAATGGCCTTCACAAACTGACCGAAGGTCAATGTTGAAGCCAAATTCTTACCTGACGTCACTGCAGAAACCAGCGGATTGAGCGATGTCTGCATCAGCGCATTACCGATACCCAAGAGGGAGAACGATACAAGCATGATGCCGAAGGTTTCGCCAAACAAAGGCAGAAGAAGAGAGATGACTGTCACCAAGAGTGAGAGCAGCACGGTCTTCTTACGACCTATCTTATTCATCAACATGCCCGTGGGCACAGAGAAAATCAGGAACCAGAAGAAAACCAATGATGGGAACAGGTTGGCTGTAGCATCATTCAGGTTGAGGTCTTCTTTCACATAGTTGGAGGCTATACCCACCAAATCCACAAATCCCATTGCGAAGAAACAAAGCATCACTGGGATAAGGGTCAATTTCATAGACTTATTCATATCTTGTTAGTTATTATTTTACAACTCTTACTTTCCTATCTGGTAAACCATATACTTGCCTTTACCCTTCAGCGTGAGCTTGTTGTAAGGCTTGGTGGGGAACACAAGGTTGGTCATCGCCATCTTGCCCTCAGCATCCAAGACCTCGACGCTACTCTTGTCGATGAAGATTCTGAACTGGCTGATCTTTCCATAGGTAGGAGCCTTAGTGACAGCAGCAAACTCGTTGCTGAAGTCGGTCTTGCCGCTCTTTGTACGGTCCATCTCGAAAGTCTCAGCCTTGGCATTATAGGTCATCACCACCTTCTCGCCCTTGTCGTTGCTCAGGGTGATAGTGGCATTGCCCTTCACATTGACCACAGCCTCGCAAGCCTCTGAGAGAGCCTTTGATGTCTTCTTGCTGCGTGCAGCTGTCATCTCGGGAGAAGGAGTTACACTGCAATAGGTCTCGCCCTTGTACTCGAAGAGTCCTAAATCGCGGGCTATAGAATTGGCAGAACGGTACTGCTGGGTAGGAACCTGATTGGCGTACTGCCAGTTGCTCATCCATGCTATTGCCACACGGCGTCCGTCGGGAGCATTGTCGAAAGTGACGGTGGCATAATGATCCTTGCCATAGTCCATCCACTTGGTGACCTCGGGCTTGCTCTCGCAAGTAAACTTGTGTCCGTCGAACTCACCAATGAAATATTGTGTGGCAGAACCGCCGAAAGGACCGCCAGGATTGATGTTGCAGAGAAGCATCCACTTCTCCTTGTCGGTGCCGCGAACCTTCAATTTCATCAGGTCTGGGCATTCCCACACACCGCCATGATTGCCGTACTCTGCACCGAAAGAGCTCTCGTAAGTCCAGTCTTTCAGGTTGTCAGAAGAATAGATGTTCATCTGCTGACCGGCAGCAAGAATCATGTTCCATTTCTTAATATCCTCATTCCAGAACATATGTGGGTCACGGAAGTCGGGCACGTTACTTGTGATGACAGGATTGCCCTCATACTTGGTGAAGGTCTTTCCGTTGTCAGTACTGTAGGCCATGCTCTGGGTCTGGTTCTCACCAGCCGAGGTATAGAGAGCTACGACAGCACCCTCGCCGAAGCCAGCGGTATTCTTCTTGTCGACAACAGCAGAGCCGCTGAATATCGTTCCTATCACATCAGGCTCGATAGCTTCACCCTCAAACTTCCAATTTACCAAATCTGTAGAGGTAGAATGTCCCCAGGTCATGTTCTCCCACTGCGATCCATAGGGATTGTACTGGAAATAAAGGTGCCACACGCCATCCTTATAGAACATACCATTAGGGTCGTTCATCCAGCCATAGGCAGGAGTATGATGATAGAGAGGACGATACTGCTCACGGTTCTTCATGTCGAAGCTGTCGGAGAACTTCATTCCCTTCCAGCATCCGAAGTTGGCAATACCGCCATCGTTACGAGCCTGTCCGTCGACATGAATATCGAGCATCAGTCCCTTCTGGCTCTTGTACGCCTCCAAGTCGAGAGGCACGTAATAATCTACGTGCGTATTGGCAAGGCGGACATTGAAAGTCTTCAACTGCTGGTTGTTGGCTATCACCTTAACATGACTCAGTTCGGCACTCTCCTGAACAGGTATCAGGAGATATTTCTCACTCTGGTGAATACGATAGAGGCAATGGTTGTTACTCAGGAATTGAGTTTCCTGGGCTGAGGCTGTCATACCAGCCAACAGGAGCATCATGCTCAACACAGTTTTTCTGATTGTTCTCATTACTTTGTTATTGGGTTTTGTTTTTAAATGCGTTATTGGTATTTTCGATTGCAAATTTATCAAACATATCTTATTCTTCCACGCAATATTCGTTCATTACATGCTAAATATGTTACAAGAAACATTTTTCTCATCTTTGGAACTCTTTTTTGAGGAAAATGATTCCTGCACGCAGTCATCTTTGAAGACAAAAAGGACTTATCTATTGCCGCTACAAGACCAGATGACTTTTTACCTTCTGCCATGTCGGAAAGAGCGAGAAATGTAGTTTTCACCCTTATGCATATATATTCGTTACTGGACAAGAGTTAACTATGAAAATATTTTTTCCCAGTTAGGAAATTTTTATTTCCCAGTTAGGTGGATTCTATTTCCCAGTTGGATGCCCGATTTTTGGCAATTACAGAATAAATATATCGTATAAATATACTTTAATTTCCTCATATACGGAAGCTGAAAAAGTAAAAGAGTATATATAATAAGGTACGCGCGGTACACTTCTATACATCTTAACTCCTTTATCTTCTATAACTTCCGTACATACAAAGATTAAGTTCAGTAAATTTCATTTCAAAATAGAACGAAATGATTGCATGAAACATATCTTTCAAAGAGAGAACGATTTTTGGTCGTACACTTTTCTACAATATCGTACATTTGCATTATAGTTACAAAAGAACTAAAAAACTAAGAGTTCGAGAAATGCTAAAACCGACATTTCTCTTCTTATATAATAAACCTATAAAACTAAAAGATTCAAAAATGAAAAAAGTATTTACCCTATGTGTTGCCATCATGGCATCGGTAGCAACATTCGCACAAACCACACTTTGGAAAGGTGAAGAATACAAAGTAGGTGAAAAAGGCGGTTTTTGGAATGATGGTAATCCCGAAGTGGTAGCAAACCCTGAGAAGGATGGTATCAACAATTCAGAGAAATGTCTGAAGTTTGTGATGACCAACGACCGTAAGATTGTGAAACTGCCTTTCCGCGAGTGGATAAAGCCTTCTTTACAGGGCAGCACCCGCGTTTCTCTGATGATCAAGAAGTCGCAGGCTGAAAACATACAGATAGAACTCTCCGACCCTACTGATGGCTCAGAGGGTTACTGGAAGAAAGTAGCATCTTATTACAGTGAGGCAGGAAAATGGCAGAAAGTAATATTCGATTATACCAACAACGGCAGCTTCGACAATCCAGGCGTCATGACCATCACAGCCCAAACTGGCAATGTAGAGGGAGAACAGGAAGTTTATATCGATAATATCGTCATAGAGCCTGCTACGAAAGTAAACGGCAAGTTGCTCTCAGAGATAAAAGATAACTCACTTGAGGGAGTTATCACGCTGGAGGGTGCCTGGATGAAGGGAGAATGTCAGAATGCTAACGACAACAATTTGCAAAAGGTTGAATACAACGACTTTATCACATTGGCAAAAAAACTTTCCGATAAGCCAGCCAATATTGACATGCGAGGCTGCATCGTAAAGGATGCTGATATTAACGCTATGCGAGGTGACAAAAATAACAATATTCTCGTGTATGCAGATGAAGCTTACGTGGCCGACAACGTTATCTACAAGACTGACAACAAGGAAAAACCACTTGTATGCGCCAATCTCGTACTTGATGAGAATAAGTCTTACATGGTAAATGAAGATTTCAATGCAGAAAAAGTAACTCTAAAACGCCCTGTAAAGTCTGGCAACAATACCATGTGTCTGCCCTTCTGGGTAAGCAAGGAGGATATGAATGCAGAATACATCGCTAAATTTAAACATATCGTAGACAATCAGGAAGTAAATAAGTCGGTCGTTACATTTGTGAAAGTTGATCATGTTGATGCCAATGTTCCATTCATCGCTTACTACAACAAAGCTGTCACTGAGTTTACCTTCACCGACAAGGGTGTGGTCAATACAAAGAATGGTCTTGGCTCTACATTCGTAGGAACCTATACCCCAGGTAGCGCAGAAGGAAAATATGGTCTTACAACCGACAACACATTCAAGAAAGGCGGTGCTAAAGCTCACACCAACGCTTTCCGTGCCTACTTGGTATTGCCAGAAGGTAACGCAGGAGCAAAGACACTCTCTTTAGATTTTACCGATGGTGAGACAACGGGTATTGAAGACGCAACAATATCATTCGGCAACAAGGGTGTAAAGGTTTACAGCCTGCAAGGCAACCTGATTGCAACTGCCTCATCTATGAGCGAACTGCACCTGAACAATGGAATCTACATTATCAATAACAAAAAAGTAATCATCAAATGAAAAAGCAAACATACATAAGCCCCGCTGTCACTATATGTCATTGTGCTGCAGCTACGATACTGGCAGGATCGGAACCTATCAAGGTAGAAATTGAGGGAGGAGAATACGACGGAGAGTTCCAATCCAAACCCCACGACGTTGATTTGTGGGCAGACGATGACGAAGAAGATAAGAAATCGAATTTATACTGGCAGATATAAGACAGTATGATGGATTCAAAAAAGAGGAGACACATATCTCCTCTTTTTTCGTTTCTTCAAATACACGCGAGAAAGATGACGATGATGATGAGTGATGACGTACAACTATACAACTTGCCCACTACGATGGGCAAGTTTAACCATAACGATGAACATCTTTGTCCATTGTTATGGGCAAAGATGCCCAAAGCCATGGGCAGATATGATCAATGCACTTTATTGAGACTTAACAATAACGACAGAAGGTGAGGGTGCGTCATAAGTGTAACAGGACTCATAACGCCCTCAACTTACACTGCAAGAAAGTTAAGTAAATATCATTTCAAAATAGGATGAAATGATTGCAAGAAACATATCTTTCAAAGAGAGAACGATTTTTTGTGTTGAATTTTTCTTTAATATCGTACATTTGCATTATCGTAAAAAAACTAAAAGCTGAGAGTTAGAGGAAAGCTAAAAACCAATATTCCTCTTCTCTTAATAATAAACCTGAACATTGTTAAACTAAAAGATTCAAAAATGAAAAAAGTATTTACTCTATGTGTTGCCATCATGGCATCAGCAGCAACATTCGCACAAACCACTCTTTGGAATGGTGAGGACAAGGAATTGGGTAAAGAGGCTATTGGCTTCTGGTCCGATGGTGATCCCGAAGTGGTTGCTAACCCAGAGACGGACGGCATCAACACTTCTGAGAAGTGTCTGAAGTTTGTAATGACCAACGACAAGAAGGTTGTGAAACTGCCTTTCCGCGAGTGGATGACTCCCTCTTTACAGGGCAGCACCCGCGTTTCTCTGATGATCAAGAAGCCGCAGGCTGAAAACATACAGATAGAACTCTCCGACCCTACTGATGGCTCAGAGGGTTACTGGAAGAAGGTAGCATCTTATTACTGTGAGGCAGGAAAATGGCAGAAAGTAATATTCGATTATACCAACAACGGCAGCTTCGACAATCCAGGCATCATGACCATCACTGCCCAGACTGGTGATGTAGTGGGAGAACAAGAAGTTTATATCGACAATATCCAGATAGAGCCAGCTACTACGGTGAATGGTCAGCTGCTCTCAAAAATAGAACCCAACTCGCTTGAGGGAGTTATCAAGCTGGAGGGTGCCTGGATGAAGGGAGAATGTCAGAATGCTGACGGCGAATGGCAAAAGGTTGAATACAACGACTTTGCCACATTGGCAACAAAACTTTCCGGCAAGCCTGCCAATATTATCATGCGAGGCTGCATCGTAAAGGATGCTGATATTAATGCTATGCGAGGCGACAACAGCAATATTCTCGTATATGCTGATGAAGCTTACGAGGCTGACAACGTGGTGAAAGACGGAAAATGCGCTAAACTCGTACTCGACGACACCAAGTCTTTCATGGTCAATGAAGATTTCCAGGCAGCAAATGTAACCCTAATACGCTCTGTAAACGCTGGCTACAACACTATGTGCCTGCCTTTCTGGGTAAGCAAGGAAGATATGAAGGCAGCAAGCATTGCTACCTATAAGGAAATCGTAGACAAAGAAGACAATAACTCGGTCGTTACTTTCGAGAAAGCAGATCATATTGAAGCCAACGTTCCATTCGTCGCTAACTACAACGAAGCTGTCACCGAGTTCACCTTCACCGACAAGGGTGTGGTCAACACAAACAATGGCCTTGGCACAACATTCGTAGGAACCTACATTCCAGGCAGCGTAGAAGGTAAATATAACCTTGCTTCCGACTGTACCTTCAAGAAAGGCGATGCAGAAGCTACTACCAATGCTTTCGGTGCCTACTTGGAGTTGCCAGAAGGTTACGAAGCAAAGACTCTCTCTTTAGGCTACACCGATGGTGAGTTAGCTGGTATTGAGAGCATCACAACATCATTCGGCAACAAGGGTGTGAAGGTTTACAGCCTGCAAGGCAACCAGATTGCAATCGCCTCTTCAATGAGCGAACTGCACCTGAGCAATGGCATCTACATCATCAACAACAAGAAGGTAGTTATCAAATAATAATACAGACAGGACTGTTTGATGCCCATCAACAGCCCTGCCAGAGAATAAGAAACAAAAAGCCTTGGGATTCAATTTGAATTTCAAGGCTTGATTATCAATAAGTTGCAAAGACAAAAAATACGATTTTCGTCTTTTTCAAGTGGGCTCTTGACTGAAGTTTCTGTAATACGTAACTTTGCACCACCAAAATTTCGTAAGTTTTGCCCCTTCAGGGCGTGCTGCTTCTAAGAGCTTCTTCCCTTTACCTTTGCTTTACCCTTCGGCCAGCGATTTTCAATTCCGCTACGCGCCGGTGACCGTTGGTTCTGGGCGTGTGGGGCTTACTTGAGAAACTTGAATTCCTCATTTTTATATTGTTTTCCAGAAAGTTCAGCCAGATTCAGGCTTATTTCCTCAATTTCAGGATTTCCTCCAGCGGAAGTTCTGTGGCTGTTGATACTTGCTCTTCAGAAAGACCCATTGACAGAAGGCGGCGGGCTGTAGATATCTTTTCTTTTTCCATACCTTTAGCCATACCTTCCTCACGCCCCTTTTCCAAGCCTTTAGCCAGACCTTCCTCACGTCCCTTTTCCAAAGCCGTATCTATAGAGTTCTTGACATCACGATAAGCCTTCAAACTATCCTCATATTCATTCCTCATTTTTATATTGTTTTCCAAAAGTTCAGCCTGATTCAGGCTTATTTCCTCAATTTCTGGATTTCCTCCAGCGGAAGTTCAGTGGCAGTTGATACTTGCTCTTCAGAAAGACCCATTGACAGAAGACGGCGAGCTGTAGATATCTTTTCTTTTTCCATACCTTCCTCACGCCCCTTTTCCAAGCCTTTCGCCATACCTTCCTCACGCCCCTTTTCCAAAGCCGTATCTATAGAGTTCTTGACATCACGATAAGCCTTCAAACTATCCTCATATTCTTTCAACTCTGTTGGAGTGAACTTCGCAATCTCGGCCTCCTCAAAGAGTTTAGTAAACACTTTCTCTTTCAAGGCTGAAGGACGCTCATCCAATCGGGAAAGGTTTTTCAACACATACAACCACTTATCATAAAGCGTGTCAAGTTCCTCCTCTGTCTTATTGAACTTCGCTATCTCAACATACTTGAAAGAAAGTTTGTCATTAAAAACCTTAAGAGTCTTCTTGTCAAGCAAGCCTACATCATGATTGATATCATTCTTGTCAAATGCCTCTTCTTCCAAGTCGAAGTTCAGCAGAGCAACAGTATATACATGTTCAAGTTGGAAGTTCCATTCTGCCCCCTTTGGAGCCTGTTCACGGATAGGAAAAGTAGAATAGAACAAAGAACGATCCTTGAAGTACTTCTGATAAGCATTCTGCATCTCAACGATGAACTTTTCACCACGTTCATTTTCGCAATATACATCAAAGATGGCCTTGCGCTCGGCAAAGACGTCACCAACGTGCTCACTATTCAAGTACTTCACATCCTTGATGACCTGAAAACCATCAAACAGAGAATTCAAGAAATTGATGAGCAAATCCTTGTTAGGCTTTGTTCCAAAAATACGCTTAAAACCGAAATCGGTAAGCAAGCTAATATATCGTTCTTCTATCCGTTTCATATCCATCTCCTTTTAAAACGTATAACTGAATTGTGATGCAAAAATAAGCTATTTTCTTGAAAACACAAAAAAAAGCAGCAAGAAACCTTCAAGTTATCTGCAAATTACGCAAAAACAGTTTCTCCTAATCTCATCAAAAACAAAATGATTCGCTCTAACATGAGAGCCATACAAAGTTCCGCTTACCCGATTTGGTAAGCGGCTCCGCGTTTATACCTTGCATAATTGAAGGATGATGAAGGGTGAATTTGAGCCATTCATCCTCTGAACCCCCTATAAACACAGGGGATTTCAAGGGATAGATGAGGGGGGACCAATTCTGTTTAACATGAAAAGATGAATTGAAAATAATTGCTTGCGCATAAGTGTTTTTTACGGAAAAATGTATCATAGTATCATTATTTAGTACGATATCCTTATAAACATCTGATACACTGCACAATACAAGAATGATACTTTTTCGTTTATTTTACAGGAAGTATCATAGAAGTATCATAGAAGTATCACAAATCACAAGAAACATCATTAAATTCGGCTTTGAGTCGATTTAAAAGACTAAAAAAGAAGTGTCTTCTATTCCAGTTTTGAGCCCACACGCCCTGAACAAACGGTCACCGGCGCGTAGCGGAAAGGTAAAGGGCGTGCTACTTCTATGAGTTTCTGCCCTTTGCCTTACCTTTCGGCCAGCGATTTTCAATTCCCTTCGGCCGGTAACCGTTGGTTCAGGGCGTATTGGGTAATTCCAACCATACAGTTCGAAAAACTTTAGCACCAACTCTTCCTGTATGTAAAGAATGCTAATACAAACTATGAATAAGAAGAAAGATTGACAAGCTGGATTAGGAATAAAATCACATAAGCCGTTCTGTAAGAGACC
>ENA-ORCL01000162-ORCL01000162.1-human-gut-metagenome-genome-assembly--contig:-NODE-162-length-31864-cov-13.789568_pt1 | contig 31864 bp, 24 predicted proteins | sample MGYA00242987_ERZ507988 | MGnify/ENA primary metagenome ERZ507988 (study PRJEB26167, sample SAMN06115466) | human gut metagenome | host: Homo sapiens | place: China:Hubei | collected 2016-05-19... | reverse complement strand
TCGCGTCGACTTATTCCTTGCATTGAATAAAAATACAAGAATGAAATCCGATAACGATTTAATCAGCGCTTCCCTAGGCCGCGAAGCGGCCCAGCGGATCATGAAATCTGCTATAATATAATTAAGGAATTATGGGAAAGTGTCAGTTCGAAGGAGGTCTTATTATGGACATCAAAAAAATACTCGTTCCCATTGACGGCTCCGATGCTTCGGAGAGAGCCTTTTCTTACGCCGTGGCTTTTGCACGGAAGACGGAGGCGGAAATCATTCTTCTCTATGTGGTGGATGCGGACACCCTCATGTATCCGGTGTACCGGGTGAGCCTGGCGGAGACGGATACGGCTTCTGTGAAGAAGAAGGGGGAGGATATCCTTGCGCTCTATGCCCAGGACGCTCCTGAGGATGTGAAGGTGCGCAGAATCGTTTCCATCGGCGTGCCGGGATCGTCCATCATCCGCACGGCAGAGGCGGAGGGGGCGGATCTCATTGTCATGGGCAACAGCGGTAAAGGTTCCGTTTCTTCCTTCGTCATGGGCAGCGTGAGCCATTATACCGTGCATCATGCGAAATGTCCGGTACTGATTGTAAAATAGTCTGTCTTTTTTTGAAATCGCGGCCTGGCGGGATATTTCCTGCAGGCAGAAAGAAGGGATTTTTATGATAGATAGAGAAATACATAAGATTCTGATTCCGGTGGACGATTCGAAAATGTCAGACCGGGCTTTCGATTACGGCATGGACATGGCAAAGCTTTGGGGCGCAGAGGTCCATGTGATTTATGTGGCCAATGCGGAAAGCATGAGCTCCCCCGATTTCACCATCCATTTCAATGAAAAGAACGACGACACCAGCCCGCTGAAGGAAAAGGGCGCCGCCGTGCTGGCCCGCCTCATGGAACGGGTGCCGGAGGGGGTGAAGGTGCGCCAGGAAATCCTCATGGGTTCGCCGGAGGTCATGATTGCCCTCACCGCCGAAGACGACGGTACGGACCTCATCATCATGGGCAGCAGTGGAAGGAATTCCTTCTCCTCCATGTTCCTTGGCAGTGTGAGCTACTACACCGTGCACCACGTGAAGTGCCCGGTACTCTTGATTAAGTGAGCCGGTGGGCTGGTAAACTAGTGAGCTGGTGGGCTGTATTCCCGACAGCAGAGGGGTTCAGGCGCCTTCGGCGCCCGGGTTCAAGCCGCCGTCGGGCTGCGCCCTGGGCGGCTCCGGTTCCGCCCACAGAGCGGGCCGGTTCAGAGGGGAGTTATAAAGCCCACTCCATGGAGGCAGGGTGAGCGCCTGCGGCGCCATTTTATAATGCGCCCGAAGGGCGCCACCACAACCCTTTGAACCTTCTGAACCTTGTGAACCTTTTGAACCCGGGCCGCAAAGCGGCCCATTATAAAGGAGGCATAGAAATGAGCCGGGAAACGAAAATAGGCATAGCCGCTTTTATCCTGCTGCTTTTTATCGGCACAGCCGGCTTATTTCTTGAGCCTTCCCGCTGGTTCCATAAGGATTTCTACGAAGTCCATGCGGTTTTTGACAATGCCCAGGGAATCCGGGAGAATGCCCAGGTGCTTTATGCCGGGGTCTCTGTGGGCCATGTGCGGAAAATCCGCGTGGAAGACGGGAAGGCGGTGCTGGACCTTAGTATCCGGGAGAAAACGAGGATTCCCGAAGACGCCCGGTTCACCATCGACACCACCGGCGTAGTGGGAGATTTGTACGTAAAGATTTCCGGCGGCCGCCCCGGAAGCAGGGCCCTCTCCGACGGCATGACGGTGTATGAGTATAAAAATGACCGGATGGATGAACTCATGAACAAGGCCGGCCGCCTCATGGATACGGCCAGGAGTGTACAGGAGAATATCGAAGGATTCAGGGGAAATGAGTGAGCTGGGGGACTGGTGAGCTAGTGTGCTGGTGTGCTGGTGGACTAGTGAACAGGTGTGAAAAACAGAGCTGACAAGCCGGATAGAAAACTGTTTGCGAAAAGTTTCCTGTTGGTGTGGAATACAAAGGTGTCATTTGAGGAAGGAGATTTCTCGACTCCACTGCGTTTCGCTCGAAATGACATCGGTGCAGGTTGACAGTTGTGTCATTTGAGGAGGGAGATTTCTCGACTCCGCTTCGCTCCGCTCGAAATGACAGCGGTGCGGGTTGACAGCGGCGTAATAAAAATAGGAAATTTTTAAGGAGGCAGTTTTGTAGGATGAATTTATCCTATAAAACTACCTCCTTTCTGATATAATGAGGGAGAGGTGATTTTTATGCGCATTGATACGAATACCATGATTCCTATGACCGAAGCAAATCGCAATTTCTCTAAAGTAGCACGCATGGTGGATGAAAAGGGGTCGGCTGTGATTCTGAAAAATAACCGGCCCCGCTATCTGATTGTGAATTTTGATACCTTAGAGGATGGAACTGCCGGTGATGAAGAGGTGGAAGCCATTTCTAAAAAGCTGATGCAACAGAATCGGACTGCTTATGACACCATACGGAAATGATTTCCGAGATTGTGATGTCTAGCAGCGTCATACGTGGTGTCAGATTTTGGGGCACCGCTTCGCTCCGTTCGAAATGACAGTGAGGCGGGATGGTATTGTGTCATCTGCGCTCTTTCCGGGTATGACGGTAAAGCTGCCTGCCGTCGTTGTCATCTCGAGCGGAGGTACACGTCGGTATGGAAATAAATGGACTCGGTATTGTTGACGCAGAGTCGAGAGATCTCCTGCCGTATTGTTGTTTGTGTCATGTTTGGAGGGAGATTTCGGGGCTCCGCTTCACTTCGCTCGAAATGACAGCGGTGCGGGTTGACAGTGGTGTCATATGGGGAAGGAGATTTCGGGGCTCCGCTCGGAATGATGATGAGAATCTCGTTTTTATTATTTCCACGTCTTGGCCAAATCAATCATATGGGGGTTCAGCCGTCGGATAAGCTGCTCTTTTTTGCTGCGAGACCATTTTTTTAGCTGCTTTTCTCGGGCTATAGCCTCTTCTATATGATTATACTGCTCATAATATACCAGGCAATGAACATTATATTTCTTGGTGAATCCATCCACTGTTCCGGATAAATGCTCATGGTATCGCCTTTGCAGGTTGTTTGTTACGCCTATATATAATACATTTCTATATTCATTAGCTAATATGTATACATAATACACATATTCCATGGATGGTGCACCTCCTTCTGTAGAGGTTTATATCATTAAGAGGTGAAATTTCGTGGCTTCCCTCGAAATGATGGTAAGGTAGGTTGGTACGGCGCCGTTTGTGACTTCCCCGGATATGGCAGGAAGGCTGCCTACCGCTATTGTCATCTCGAGCGGAGGTATATGCCGGTATGGAGATAAATGGACTCGGTATTGTTGACGCAGAGCCCCGAGATATCCTGCCGTACTGCTGTTTGTGTCATTTGAGGAGGGAGATTTCGGGGCTCCGCTTCCGACCCTCGAAATGACAGCGGGGTTAGCTGTTATTGACACATAGCAGACAGGAAACTAAAAAGCACGGCCGCGGGGCCGTGCTTTTTTCTTAGAGCCTTACTTCGATGACGTCGTCTTCGCTCTTTCTTGCCAGGGGGCAGGGGTTGTGGTTGGGGTAGCCGAAGGACATGGCCATCACCATTTCTCCTTCTCCCAGCCAGTCATGGAGTTCTTCGTAGGCGAAGAAGATATTGCCGATCCAGAGGCTTCCGATGCCCATGGAGGTAGCCTGGAGGGCCATGTTTTCGGCAGCGGCGCCGATGGCCTGTACGTCGGAAAGTTCGTGGATTTTTTCAGCGGCAGTCCAGTTGTCGGTGAGGGGACGGCCTTTGGGGTTCACGATGAAGACCAGTACCGGTGCCTGCTGCATGCACTGCAGGGTGAAGCGGGCGTTGGTATAGAGTTCCGGTGCTCCGGCCAGGACGCCTTCGCCCTTTTCTGATTTTTCAATGCCCTGTTCCATGAGGGAGAGCGCCGTTTTCTTGCTTTCTCCCTTGACCACGATGAATTTCCAGGGCTGACGGTTCTTGGCAGAGGGGGCCCACATGCCGGCGCGGAGGATTTCGCGCATGTCTACTTTGGAAATGTCGGTGTCCTTGAAGAAACGGACGCTTCGTCTTTTGAAAATCAGATTATACATAGTATTTCCACCTTTCCTGATGATTTCATTCTTGAGATTATGCTTTTTTCATTATACACCGTTTTGGCGGTTTAGTGTTGGAAATCGTGGAAGGAGAGTTTCCTGTCCGGCGTGGGGAGACTGTATTTCAATGCCATAGGAAACCTTTTGCAGGGAGATTTCGGGACACTGCTGCCGCGAAGCGGGATGTATATATTTATCGCCGCCTGCGGCGGCGCCACAACAACCCTCAGCCGCCTTTGGCGGCTGTCCAACTTAAGAACCTTCCGGCCTTGAGGCCGGTCAAACTTTAGAACCTTGAAATAAAAGAATCCACCGGCGCTTTTGCGCCGAGGGATTTCTCTATTTCATCTGATAATTATAGTCTTTATCCAGGCTCCCTGTGAGGTGGAGGAGGGCAGGGGCGTCGGCTGCGTCGATGAGGAGGGAGCGGTTTTTGAGGACCGCTTTGGCGCTGCCGTAGGGGGTGCGGATTTCGCCCCAGTTGGAGGACCATTCCGCTTTCACTCCGGCGGCCCGGGCCAGGGGCATGACGGGGAGGTAGATGTGGCCGTCTTTGCCAAGGGCTCTGGCGTCCAGTTTCTTTCCGTCCAGGTACATGTCATAGACTTTCACCACGTACCTTGGATTTCCATCGGAAGCGTCGATGGCCTGCTGTATGTCATCATCCGATACATAGGCGGAAACGCCGAAGGGGGCCAGTTTTGCTTTCATGCGGCTCACGTCCAGAGGTTCTCTGCCGTAGCCGTCGGGATAGATGTAGTACACCACGGTGTGGTCTGCCTCCCGCTGTACCACCACCCGTTCGTAAAGGATATCCACGGGAATGCCTTTGACGATGTGGGCGTAGAGGTCTTCCACGTCCGCTTCGTTCATGCGGACGCAGCCGTGGGAGGCGTAGGTGCCGATGGCGGAGGGCACGTTGGTGCCGTGGATGCCGTAGTTGCCGCCGATGCCGATCCAGCGGTAGCCGATGGGGCAGTCAGGGCCGGAGGGAATGGTGGTGCCGCTGTCCGGGTCAATCCAGGTGGGATTCACTTCCATATCCACCACGGTACGTCTGCCGGTGGGGGTGGGAGAGGAAGGTTTGCCGGGGGCAATGGGGTACATGCGGATGCCCACGTCTCCCTGGTAAAGGGTAAGGAGGCGGCTGGCCAGGTTGATTTCAATGCGTTTGTCTTCAAACCGTGGCTTCTCCGGTGCCTTTTTCACAGCTTCCGCATCTTTCGGAGCCGTTTCTGCTGCCTTGTCTACGGCGGGCTCCTGTTTGGCCGCTTTCACCGTTTTTTCGGGTTCTGCGGTCTTTGCTTTTTCTTTGGAAAGGAGCGCTTTCTGTTCTTTTTTGACAGCGGCCTTTTCTTTTTTCTCTGCCTTTTGGGCTTTGCTGTGTTTGTCTGCTCTTTTCACCGTTTCGGTTCTCAGGATTTTTCCCTTGATGACAGTGATTTCTTCATTTCCGTTTGTTTCCTCTGCGGCGCTTACTTCTGTGAAACCGCAGGTCCCCAGGGCAGCGCACAGGGCGGCTGCCAGAATGATACGTTTAATCAATTCAATCCCCTTTTATATTGTAATTATGAAATAGGATGTCCTTCGTGCCGCCGTTTCCGCTCTTCTGCCAGATTTTCCAGAAGGTTCGGCATGGTTTCGCTTTTCCACACCCACTTCGGCGCAAGGGACGCTGCTTTTTCCTTGGCAGCCAGAAGGTCATAGTATACCTGCCATTTGGCGTCCACCAGGCTCCGCCCGCTCTGCCGGAGCAGGTAGGCAGGATGGAAGGTGGGCATGACCGGTATGCCGTGGTAGTCGATCCAGTGGCCCCGGGAGCGGATGATGCCGGCCTCCCGGCCCAGAAAGAATCGGAGGGCCACCTTGCCAAGGCCTACGATGACCCTGGGCTTCACCAGGGCGATTTCCGCGGCAAGCCAGATGGAACCGCAGAAACGGCCTTCTTCCATGGTGGGTGTCCGGTTTCCCCGGGGGCGGCATTTGACGATGTTCGTCACATACACATGGTCCCTGGTAATCCCTACGGAGAGAAGGGCTTTGTCCAGAAGCTGTCCGGAGGGGCCCACCAGGGGTCCTCCGTAATCATCCTCGACCCCGCCGGGGCCCTCTCCCACAATCATGAGGGGCGAATCGGAAGGTCCCGTGGAAAGCACGGGGCCCAGTCCCCCTTCTTTCCGGAGAGGACAGCGGCTGCAGCTTCGAATGGCTTTGGCCAGAGCCTCATGGGAGGGATAGGTCTCCATTTCCCCGTTTCCATAAAGCTCCCGATGGCGGCGCTCTGCATATTCTTCGGGGTCTTCATGTCCAAATAAATCCAATGGTATCACCCGGTTCTTTATTAATGGGCCGCTTCGCGGCCCGGGTTCAGAAGGTTCAGAAGGTTCTGCCCGCTTTCAGCGGGCGGGTTCAGAGGGGGCGGTATCGCCCTTGCGGGCGATGAGTTTATAGCCGCTTCGCGGCCCCGCGCCCTTCGGGCGCGAAGGATTCTCAAGTTTGACAGGCCCCTGTGGCCTGAGGGTTAAGGTATCGCCTGTGGGGCCGTTTCGCGGCCCGGGTTCAAAAGGTTCAGAAGGTTCTATCTGCTTTCAGCGGGCGGGTTCAGAGGGTTGTGGTGGCGGCTTCGCCGCAATTTTATAGCCAGCCGCCGAAGGCGGCTTATAACATGGCGCCGAAAGGCGCCGTACCTCGCCAGCGCAGCGATACTATATAACTCCCCTTTGAACCAGCCCGCTCTGTGGGCGGAACTTGTGCGGTTCCTGCATAGGAACCGCAAGTCAGGCTCATATGCGAGCATAGCCTGCCCATTAAGCGAGCACCTTACCGCCTGACCGTAGCCCAGGGCGTCAAGCCCGACGGCGGCTTGAACCCGGGCGCCGCAGGCGCCTGAACCCTCTTGCGTTCGGGAATACATCCAGCCAGCACTATTGACTCAAAGCCTACTGCATATCCGGCGGCGGTTCCTGGTTGGTGATTTCGTAGAAGAGGGTGAACTGGCCGGCGAAGTGGAGTTTCACCGTGTCCACCGGACCGTTTCTGTTCTTGGCCAGAATGATTTCCGTTTCATTCTTCCGCGGGTCGTCATCCTCGATTTCACGGTTGTAGTAGGCCTCGCGGTAGAGGAAGCTCACCATGTCCGCATCCTGTTCCAGGGAGCCCGATTCACGGAGATCCGAAAGGAAGGGACGGTGGTCCTGCCTGGATTCCACGCTTCGGGAGAGCTGGGACAGGGCAATCACCGGCACGTTGAGTTCCCTGGCCAGGCTCTTCAGGGAGCGGGAGATTTCTGAAATTTCCTGCTGCCGGTTGTCGCCGTTTCGGGAAACGTTCTTGGCCTGCATGAGCTGGAGGTAGTCGATCATGATGATGTCCAGGCCGTGCTCTGCTTTCAGGCGGCGGCACTTGGAGCGGATTTCCGAAACGGAAATGCCCGGCGTGTCGTCGATATAGAGGGGCGCATCCATGAGCACGCTGGCGGCGTTGGCCAGCTGGTCCCATTCTTTCTGGGTGGAAATGCGGCCGGTGCGGAGGCGGGAGCTGTCCACCAGGGCCGTGGAGCAGAGGAGACGCTGCACCAGCTGCTCCCTCGACATTTCCAGGGAGAAGAAGGCTACGCTTCGGTGGGCTGAAGAAATACTCATGTTCTTGGCAATGTTCAGCACGAAGGCGGTTTTACCCATGGACGGGCGGGCGGCGACGATGATGAAGTCGCCCTTCTGGAAGCCGCTGGTGAGGGCGTCCAGGGAGGGGAAGCCGCTGGCCAGGCCGGTGATGGATTCCTTGTTCCGGAATTTCCTTGTGATTTCCTGCAGTTCATTCTGCACGGCCTCGCCGATGGGGGTGAAATCGGAACGCCTTTCGTCCCGGGTCACCTCCAGAATGGATTTCTCCGCGTCGTCCGTAATGTCCGCCACGTCCTGCCGCTCCGAATAGGCTTCATCGGCAATGGTGCCGGCGGCGTCGATAAGCCGGCGAAGTTTTGCCTTCCCCGCCACGATTTCCGCATGGCGGTCCACGGACTTCGTGGTCACCACGTTGGCGGGAAGTTCATTCACATAGAGCACGCCGCCCACATCGTCCAGCCGCCCCATGCGCTTCAATTCCTCCGTCACCGTGAGGATATCCGCCGGTTCGCCCCGGTGGGAGAGATTCAGGATGGCCTGAAATATAATGGCATTGGCTTCCCGGTAGAAATCGGCAGCCGTGAGCAGGTCCTCCGCTGTCAGGATAGCGTCCTTGTCCAGCATCATGGCACCCAGCACCGACTTCTCCGCATCAATATTCTGCGGAGGCACCCGGGATACAATCATGGTATCAGTGTCCGATTTCTTCTTCCAGTCCTTCTTGGGCTGGAAATTTTTTCCTTGAAATGTATCAGCCAAAAAAATGCCTCCCTTCGTGAAATGATATTCGTACTTTATATTCTAGCATATTTTAGTGGACTGGTGTGGTAGTGAGCTGGTGAGCTAGTGGGAAAGTGGAACAGTGAGACAGTGAGGAGGAGGGCTGTCGGCTGTCCGCTTACCGCTGCTGTTGTCTGCTGGACAGTATTCCCGAACGCAAGAGGGTTCAGGCGCCTGCGGCGCCCGGGTTCAAGCCGCCGTCGGGCTGCGCCCTGGGCGGCTCTGGTTCCGCCCACAGAGCGGGCTGGTTCAAAGGGAGTTATATATGCTGCCTGTGGCAGCGAAAACCAAACAACCGGGCTTCGCCCGATGGAAATGCACCCCTTCTGTTGCCTGTGGCGACGTCTCCCCCGGAGGGGGAGATTTTAGCAGCATGATACTATGAGGTACTTTTGAGTTCCAAAGCTGGGTGGAGAGCAAAGTCCCCCCATCGGGGGGAAGGCGGTACCGTAGGTACCAAAAGGGGTGCATTTCCACGCGCCGCAGGCGCGGTCATAAAGGTTTTGCCGCCGCAGGCGGCAATATATAACTTCATCGCCGTAGGCGATACCACCACCCTTTGAACCCTCTGAACCCTTTGAACCTTCTGAACCTTTGCCCTCACAACCTTTTTTCACAACCTGCCGCGAAGCGGCGCCCCTTTACTGCTATTCGGGAATACAGCTGCCCGCCACTATTGACACTCAGTCATTCCAGTATTTCAAACTCCGCTTTGCTTCCTTTTTCTGCCGGCGTCACCTTGAGTCTGGCGTCAATCCGTTCTTCCAGTTCCGGCACGTGGGAGATAATGCCTACCAGACGACCGGTGTTCTGCAGGTCGATTAATGTATTCATGGCGCTGTTCAGGGCCTCCGGGTCCAGGGTGCCGAAGCCTTCGTCGATGAACATGGTGTCCAGCCGCACGCCGCCCTGTTTGGCCTGCACCACGTCCGCCAGGCCCAGGGCCAGGGAGAGGGAGGCCAGGAAGGTTTCGCCGCCGGAGAGGGTATTGGCGGGGCGGGAGCGGCCGGTGTAGCTGTCGGACACTTCCAGGGTGAGGCCGCCCCTTCCGTCGGTGCTGTCGCCGGCCATGCGGTGAAGGCTGTAGCGGTGGTGGCTCATGTCCAGGAGGCGCAGGTTTGCGGCCTTGGCCACTTCATCCAGCAGGGCGCCAAGCACGTACCTTTCCAGGGTAATGCGGGATTTTTCACCTCTGGTGAGGTTGTAGAGTCCCGACACCAGGCTGGTGTCCTTCAGCGTCTTTTCGTGGCGCTCTGCAATGTCCTTCACTTTGGCCGCCGTGTCCTCCAGGAGTTTCTTCCTGTTTTCTCCGTCGGAAATCATTTTCACCATGCTGCGGATGGCACTCTGGTGGTCCAAATCCTCCCTGCCCAGGCGGGCCATGTCCGGTTTCTCGCTTCCCTTGAGGAAATCGGTTTCGTCGGACTGCACCTTTTCAGCGCCCTGGCGCAGTCGGCGGTATGTTTCAAGGGCATCGGTCAGGGCTTTTTCATCACCCCTTCTTTCGTACCAGCTGCGGCAGGAAAAAAGGCTTTCAAAGCCGGCCTCTTTCGATTTTTCACCCAGTGCCTTTGTGCCGTCTTCGTAGTCCTTCGCCAGTTTTTCCCGCTGGGCGTCGGCTGCCTTATATCCTGCGTCGGCGGCGGCAAAGGCAGAGACTGCCTGCTCCCTGGCTTTGGCGGTGTCCGCCGTTTCCTTTTCCCAGCGCTGGATTTCTTCATTCAGCCGGTGGATGGCATTCCTTAAAGCAATGGGTTTTCTGAATTCTTCCGGCACGTCCTCCAAAGTCCGCATTTTTGCCTGGGCGTAGCCCTGCTCGGAAATGGCGGATACGTAGGCGGAAACCTGGTACTGCTGGGCCAGCTGGGTGCTGTCGCTCCAGGTTTCTGCCGCTTTGGCCGCCCTTTCCTGGGCCTTTTTCACTTCGTCCTCCGTAGGCAGTTTTTTGTCCGATACGGCGGGGTGGGGATGGTGGATGGAGCCGCACACCGGGCATGGCTCTCCCTCTTTCAGCTGGCTGGCCAGGATAGCGGCCTGCCCGAAAATGTAGTCCCGGCGGAGGGATTCTGCTTCCGCTTCCGCCTGTTCCTTGATTTTCCTGTCTGCTTCCGCTTTGACGTTAAGTTTCTGCAGCTCCGCCTGCGCTTCCATCACCTTCTCTGTGAGCCGGTTCACTTCCCGAAGGGTGGCGCCGTAGGCTTTGGCCTTCGGCATCCACTGCACCATTTCCGCCGATTTCCGGCGGTATCCTTCTATTTCGTCTTTTCTGGCTTCCAGCTGCGCTGATTTTTCGGCCAGTTTCTCCTTTTCGGCGGCGGCTTTATCCCTTTCAGCTTCGCAGCGGTCCCGATTCTTTCTTACCAGTTTCCCGTCGTTTGAAATTTTATCCAGGTTCTCAAAATAGGGGGCCAGCTCCCGGGCAGAGCGGATGTACTTAAGGCTTTCCTCCGCCTTTTTCATTTCTTCTTCTTTTTCCCGAAGGGCTTTCAGCTGGGCCTCTGCCTTTGCCAGTGTTTCAAAATGGGTGGAGAGAACCGCCGCTTTCTGGTAGTTCTTCTGGAAATCGGCATATTTTCGGTCCTCTTCTTCCCTCTTCTTTTTGATGTCTTCCAGAAGACGGACCGTTTCCTCTGTTTCCTTCTTAAGTTCCTCTTCTCCGGACACAGCGGCCATGGAGAGGGTGGCGGCAAGCTCCGTGTCCTCTGCGGCCTTCTTTTTCAGAAGCTCATTCAGGGAAAGACGCAGTTCATTCTGGAAATCGGAAAAACGCTGGGTCTTGAAGAGCTGCTTCAAGATGGCTTCCCTTTCATCGGCCTTGGCCACCAGGAGCTTTCGGAAATCCCCCTGGGGCAGGAGGATGACCTGGCAGAACTGGCTGGCGTTTAATCCGATGAGTTTACCCGCCGCTTCCTCCACGCCGGTGCGGATGGTGCGGATTTCCTTTCCGTCCTCCAGCTCCGACAGGGAGGCCTGCATGGCCGCCCTTGTCTGCCCCTTGCCCCGCTTCTTGTCGATGGTCTGCTCCGGGCTTCGGATGGCGCGGTAGGTTTTCCCACCGATCATGAAATCAAAAATTACTTCCGTCTTCTGGGCGGTGGAGGCATAGTCGCTCCGCATGTGGCTGCCGGTGCGGTCGCCGCTTGTCTTGCCGTAGAGGGCATAGCACATGGCGTCCAGGATGGTGGTCTTTCCGGCGCCGGTGGGGCCGCAGATAAGGAAGAGGTGCCGCCCGTCCAGTTTGTCAAAATCAATGACTGTTTCTCCCGCGTAGGGGCCGAAGGCCCGCATGGTCAATTTCAGCGGTCTCATTGTGCATTCTCCTTTCTGTACACCCTTTCCCAGGTATCAAGGGCCAGTTTTTCCTCGTCCTCCGACAGATCCCGGTCCCGGAACTGGTGGACGAACCGTTTCAGTATGTCCTCATCGCTCATCTGCTCCAGATGGATATCCCGGTTTCCTTCATCCTCTTTGTATCCCATGTCCTGCTCCACTCCCAGGGCGTGGGGGAATTTCGTCCGAAGCTTGGGCATGGCGTCAATCACCGGTGCTTCATCGGTGAGGCGGATCTGCAGGTAATCGTCAGAAGGCTCCGTTCCCTCTCCCATGAGGACATCAAAGGCCCCTTCCATGCAGCGCACCTGATAGCGGGGCACCATTTCCTTGAATTTCGTATGCACCTTGCCATCCTTATCCAAATCGCAGAGGATGACGCCCTTCTTCTGGTTCACTTCGTCGAAGGAATAGCGCATGAGGCTGCCGCTGTACTGGATTTTCTCCGAATCCTTCTGCGTCTTCTGCGGCCGGTGGAGATGGCCCAGGGCGGTGTAGTCATAGCCCTCAAAAACGGTATCGCCGATGCGGTCATAGCCGCCGATGGAAAGGGGCCGCTCCGATTCCGACGGCGTGCCGCCCGCGGCAAAGGCATGGGCCAGGGCCACCTTCCGCATAGGTTCATCTGGAAGAAGGGAAAGGAGATAATCGGACAGCGCCTTCTCTGCGTCCTCATAGGAATGGACATCTTCTGCGCCCTCCAGGCCAAGTACATTCATCATCACCCGCACCCGGGCAGGCTCTGCGTAGGGAAGGGGGCAGAAAGCCACTTTCCCCCATTCATCCTCCAGAATCACCGGCGAAAGACGGGTGAGGGGTCCGAAAATATAAAGGCCCTGCCACTTCAAAAGGCGGCTCGCCACGGCCAGACGCTCCGCGCTGTCATGGTTGCCGCTGATGATGATAAAGGGAATCTTCCGCTTCCCCACGATTTCCTCGGTCATGCGGTCAAAAAGCTCCACCGCCTCCTCCGGCGGATAGGAGCGGTCGTACACATCGCCGGACAAAAGAATGGCATCCGGCTTCTCCTCGTCCACCAGAGGAAGAAACCGGTTATTCAAAAGCCACTCCTGGTCCTCCGTCATGCTGTGCTCCTTCAGGAGCTTCCCCAGATGCCAGTCTGCTGTATGGATAAATTTCATAGCTGCCTCCTTTGCTGATAGAAAAGAGGAACCTGCCTCTCTGCAAATTCCTCTTCCTACACTTCCTTATTTACCCTGCCGGGCAGGTAATTCTTAATCATTTGGTAAAAATCTTCTGCCCTTGTGTATTGTTCTTCTGCGTCCTCCTTTGAAACAATAAAGAAATCAGCATAATCCGTATTATTTCGAATTTGAAAGGCCTGGCTCAAATACTTGGAATACCTGACCTCAAATACGCCGGTTTTGATATATTCCTTTTGGAAATAGGAAATGACACCGGCATGCTTTTTGAAGTCTACCCCATCCAATGCCAGAATGGCACGAACCGCTGTAAACATAGCATAGTAGGAACGACCTATGGAATCTTTGAAATTATGGTGTTCCAAAAGAATATGGGCAGAATCAAGCCTTTCTTTTGCCATTTCCATGCGATAATTCATGAGCTCCAGTCGTTTCTTAAGCAACCACGTTCACCCCTTCCTGACTGATATTGCGATAATAAGGTACATCATCCTTGTACCTCTCATACTCGTCATAGGGGATGACAACAGGGGAAATCACAATGCCGTACTCCAACTCTAAATCGGAAGATACATCCCAGACCTTTTTCAGCTTTTGCTGCAGCTCCGAGCGGGAGCCAATAACGATGGCTGCCATATCTAAATCCGAATCATCGGTATAATCTCCCCGCGCATAGGAACCATAAAGAACGATGCGGGTAATATCCCTGCCGAAAACAGAGCGGTACGCTTTTGCCACTCGTTGGATGACTGTTTGTAATTCAGATGGACTGCACATGGTCATTCCCCCTTTCTATCCGTATTATATCATGCTTCCCGCAGGCTTTTCAGCAGGGCGATTTCCTTTTCATAGCCCGGGAGTTCGTTTGGCGTTTCCAGGTAGAAGGGGAGGTCCTTCAGCAGGGGGTGGTTGATGATGCGGGCGATTGCGTCAAGGCCCAGGGTGCCTTCGCCGATTTTTTCGTGGCGGTCCTTGTGGCTCCCCAGGGGGTTCTTGTCATCGTTCAGGTGGATGGCGTGGAGGCGGGGAAGGCCGATGATTTCATCGAAGTGATGGAGCACGCCGTCCAGGCTGTCTCTTATGTCGTAGCCGCCGTCGTACACATGGCAGGTGTCCAGACACACGCCCAGCCGGTCCTTCCGTTCCACCTTTTCCATAATGGCCGCCAGTTCCTCGAAGGTGCGGCCCACTTCGGTGCCCTTGCCGGCCATGGTTTCCAGAAGTACATACTTTGGCAGCTCTTCCTGGTCCATGGCGTAGTTCAGCATGTCGGCGATAAGGATGACCGCCCTGTCCACGCCCTGCTTCAGGTGGGCGCCGGGGTGGAAATTGTACATACAGCGGGGAAGGTGGGCGGTTTTGGCCAGGTCCTCTCGCATGGCAGTCCTGGCAAATTCCCGCACCGATTCCTTCGTGGAAGTGCCGTTCATGGTGTAGGCGCCGTGGCAGAGGATGGGGCCGAAATGGTGCTCCTCCATCCACCGGGAAAGGGCGTCCACGTCCTCTTCGATAAGAGGCTTAGCCTGTCCGCCCCGGGGATTTCTGGGAAAGAACTGGAATGTATTGCCGCCGATGGCGGTGGCGGTTTTTCCCATGGCAAGGAAACCTTTGGAAACAGATAAATGACATCCTATGATAAACATATGTATCTCCTTCTATGAAATATGAATGAACTGTATAAAAAGGCTGTATTCACAGTGCCGGTATCCCTAAGAAAAGAGGAAGCCTGCGAATTTATCCGGTTCCTAAGGAAGCACTGATTAATTCGATAACAATTTAATCAGCGCTTCCTTAGCAGATTTTCTTTCCCGATTATATCATATAAAAAAAGGGGGCCCTGTGAAATGACGGCTTTCATTTCACAGGGCCCCTCTTTTTATCTGCGAGATATTCCGATTATCCCAGGAATCCTCTGGTGTTCTGTGCTTCCACTACCCGCTGCAGGGCCAGCATGTAAGCGGCCAGACGGTAGGTGACGTGATATTTTTCCTTCAGTGCATACACGTCTTCATAGGCTTCTCTCATTTTTTTCCGGAGACGCTCATTGTATTCCTCTTCAGTCCAGTAGTAGCCGGTGCGGTTCTGTACCCATTCGAAGTAGGAGCCCACCACGCCGCCTACGTTGCTCATGACGTCCGGCAGCACTTCGATGCCCTGCTTTTCAAAGTAAGCATCCGCTTCTTCCGTGGTGGGGCCGTTGGCGCCTTCCAGGATAAGGGGCGCTTTGACCTTTTCCATGGTGCTTCCGTTGAGCTGGTTTTCCAGGGCAGCCATGAAGAGCACGTCTACGTCCTGGCTGAAGAGCTCGCTGTCCGGAATGATTTCAGCGCCTGCTTCGGTGTAGCCCTTCAGGGAACGGCCGTGGGAGTTGGCGTATACGTACATGGCTTCGATGTCAAGGCCCTTGGGGTTGTGCCAGGTGCCGTTGATATCGCCGATGGTGGTGATTTTCACGCCTTCCTGGTGCATGAGGAGGGCACCTACGGAGCCTACGTTGCCAAAGCCCTGGACAGCCATGGTGAGGTCCTTGATGTCCTTGTGGTTCTTTTCACACCAGGTCAGTAGGGTAAAGAGAAGGCCCCGGCCGGTGGCTTCATTTCTTCCCAGGGAACCGCCGGTGGCAAGGGGCTTGCCGGTCACCACGCCGGGCTGCCAGCTGCCGGAGAGGGCGGCGTATTCGTCGGCAATCCATGCCATGATCTGTCCATTGGTGTTCACATCCGGCGCCGGTACGTCCTTATCGGGCCCGATGATGGGGTAAATCTTCCGTACATAGCCGCGGGTCAGCCGTTCCAGTTCTCTTGCGGAAAGCTTGTGGGGGTCCACCCGGATGCCGCCTTTGGCGCCGCCGTAGGGAATATTTCCGATAGCATTCTTAATGGTCATCCACGCAGCCAGTGCCTTTACTTCATTTTCATCGGACTGGGGATGGAAGCGGATGCCGCCCTTCGCTGCGCCCCGGGCGGTGGAGTGCTGCACACGGTAGCCGGAGAAGACCTCCACATGGCCGTCGTCCATGCGGATAGGAATGCTCACGGTGAGTTCCCTTTCCGGATACCGTACAAATTCATAATCCTCTTTTTTGTAACCCAGCACCTGGGCTGCTTTGTCCAACACATCAAGCATGTTTTCGTAAGGATTGTAATTCGCCATTTTATGCCTCCTAGAATGAAATGATTGGGCCGTTATAAAGGAAAATCGCCTTCCGGTCCGCTTCCTCTACTATAACACCGGCCATGGATTTTGAAAACTTGAAATCATGGAAGTATGAGTATTCGGTATAGATGCCGCAGAAATGAATCGGAAAAAGCATGACCTGAGGGGAAGTGGGATAGTGGGACAGTGTGCGATACGGCTGTCAGCTTACCGCTGTCCGCTTCCCGCCGGGCACTGTCATTCTGAACGCAGTGAAGAATCTCGGTGCGTGTCGTTAGTGATACCAATGCCGATAAATACCAGTCGGCGGGAAGACGTTAGACCGTCAGACGACAGACATCAGACATACAGTATTCCCGAAAGAAGGAGGGTTCAGGCGCCTGCGGCGCCCGGGTTCTATCGTTCGTGCGCTTCGCGCCGAACGATGGGTTCCGCCCACAGAGCAGGCGGGTTCAGAGGGAAGTTATAAATGCCGCCTGCGGCGGCAAAATCTTTACAACCGCGCCTGCGGCGCGTGGAAATGCACCCCTTCTGTCGTCTGCGGCTCCCTACGAATCCAGTGACATGTTTCCCTTTAGGAGAAAGGTGGTGCGTCAGTACCAAAAGGGGCGCATTTCCATCGGGCGAAGCCCGGTTATGAAGGTTTTCGTTACCAAAGTCAGCGCTGCCGCCGCAGGCGGCACTATATAACATCATCGCCGAAGGCGATACCACAACCCTCGGGCCATAGGCCCGTCAAACCTGAGAACCCTGAGAACCTTCGGGCCTGCAGGGCCCGTCCACCTTCCCCTCTGAACCTTTTGAACCCTCTGAACCCTCTGAACCCGGCCGCTTTTGCGGCCAATTTCATTTTCCCCCTTGACGGATACTAAATGCTATTGTATCCTATTAACATACAAAGGACCGAAAGGTCAGAATTACATATTTTTGACAAAGATGTCTGATAGTGAATGGTTCACATCAGGCTTTTTCTTTTGGACAAGGGGGCCCGGAACATTTCCGGGCCCCCTTGCCTTTTCCGGAAAAGGCCGCCGTTCCCTCAGACATTTTTTGTTCAGAGAGGGAGTGGGTTTTATGAAAAAAATGGAAGCAGTCATTCGAAAGTGGCCTCTGCTTCTGGCTGCCCTGGCCACACCGGCGGTGGCTATGGCAGCGGAACCGGAGGGCCGGTATTCATCGGTGGACACCATCTGGGTGCTTTTAGGCGCCATTCTGGTGTACTTCATGCAGCCGGGGTTTGCCATGGTGGAAACGGGACTGACCCGTGCGAAGAATGCAGGCAACATTGTCATGAAGAATTTCATGGACTTTGCCCTGGGCACCGTGGTGTTCTGGTTCCTTGGCTTTGGCCTCATGTTCGGCACGGACATTGGCGGCATTATCGGTACGCCGGATCTCTTCGTCACCCATTTCCAGGTGCCCGATGATGCAGGGTATACACCGCTGGCATACCTGTTCTTCCAGACCGTGTTCTGTGCCACCTCCGCCACCATTGTATCCGGGGCCATGGCAGAACGGACGAAGTTCTCCGCCTACTGCGTATATTCCGTTGTCATCTCCCTTCTGATTTACCCCATTTCGGGCCATTGGATCTGGGGCGGCGGCTGGCTTTCGGAGCTGGGATTCCATGATTTCGCCGGTTCCACCTGCGTCCATCTGGTAGGCGGCGTGTGCGCCTTCGTAGGGGCATGGCTCCTGGGACCCAGAATCGGCAAGTACAATAAGGATGGCAGCGTGAACGCCATTCCCGGCCACAGCATCACCCTGGCCTGCCTTGGCATGTTCATCCTGTGGATGGGCTGGTTCGGATTCAACGGCGGCTCCACCGTTTCCATGACCGGCGATGAAATGATTGAATCCGCAGGCCATATCATGATTACCACCAACCTGGCCGCAGCGGTAGCCGCCTGCACCACCATGATTGTGACCTGGGTGAAATACGGAAAGCCCGATGTATCCATGACCCTGAACGGCGGCCTGGCAGGCCTGGTGGCCATTACCGCCGGCTGCGACACCGTCACCGTTCCCGGCTCCTTCTTCATCGGCCTCATTGCCGGCGTATTCATTGTCTATGCCGTTGAATTCATTGACCAGAAAATGAAAATCGATGACCCCGTCGGTGCCATTGCCGCCCACGGCGGCTGCGGTGCCCTGGGCACCATTCTGACCGGTTTCTTCTCCGAATCCGACGGCCTCCTCTACACGGGAGACCCCCATTACCTCTTCGTCCAGATTCTGGGTGTGGTGGCAGTGGCCGTTTACGTATTCATTGCCATTAACATTGTATTCCGCATCATCCGTGCCACCATCGGCCTCCGCGTAAGCCGTGAAGAAGAAATCAACGGCCTGGACTTTGAAGAACACGGCCTGGCCTCTGCTTATGCAGATTTCATGATGGTTCCTGAAACGGCGGAAGAAAAAATCGAAGCCGGCAAAGCACCGAAGGATGCAGTGGAAATCCCTGTGGACAAGGACCTGCCGGAAACCGCAGTTCCCAAAGCTGTTCCGGCAGACGGCCATCACCTCTACTGCGTCACCATCATTACTTCGGACAAGCGTTTTGAAATTCTGAAAGCAGCCATGGAAGCCATCGGCATTACAGGCATGACCGTTACCCAGGCCCTGGGCTTCGGCCTTGAAAAAGGACAGACCCAGATGTACCGCGGCGCTGCTGTTTCCGCCAAACTCCTTCCGAAGGTGCGGGTGGATATCGTAGTATCCAAGATTTCCCCGAGGACGGTCATCGAAGTGGCCAAAAAAGCGCTCTACACCGGCAAGTACGGCGACGGCAAGATCTTCGTCTCCACCGTGGACAATGCAGTGAAAATCCGCACCGGCGAAGAAGGGTACGACGCCCTCCAGGACTATCCTATTGAAGAAGATAAATAATGGTACTCTTAATGGTACTCTTGAAAAGAGCTGCGGATTTCCGTGGCTCTTTTTTCGTGGCAGAAAGGAAATGGGGGATAAAAGGTATACTTATTTCCCTACTCCATAAATCTTCACTTTTTCACAGAGTTATTCACATACTGTTCATAACTGCGAAATGAGAATCACATATATAGACAATTCGCAGGAAAAAGAAAGGTGTCCACCGGAGATATACACAGAAATTTGTGAATAACTGTGAATAAGTATGGACGGAATGAGGAAAATAAAAAAATCACAAAAGACACCATAGGGATTTTCGGGGACATTCACTTGTCCACAGGAAGAAAAATTGTGAATTGACTTTTCACAGAGAAAAGAAGGAGAAGAAAAAAGAGGGAAAAGATTATGTCAAGAAAATGTCAACTGAACCAAATCTTGTAAAAAGAAAAGAAAAATGGAGGATAAAGCCAAAAAACAGAATCCATCCCCTGTCCATGTCCAATGGAAAGAAGGAAATTAATATAAGAATGGAAGCCCCTTTTGGGGACTCGAAAGACATGGGGAAATGTGTACCCTATATTTTTCTTCACAATTTCACAGGAAGGGGCGTTTCCTGTTGAGGTGAAGCACAGAGAAGTCATGGCGTGAGGAAGACTGCTGGCGAAAAAGTTTCCTGTCGGAGTGAAACGCAATGGTGTCAAGTCGGACAAGAAACTGCTTGCGAAAAGTTTCCTGTCCGAGTGAAACGCAATGGTGTCAAGCCGGATAGGAAACTGCTGGTGAAAAGTTTCCTGTCGATGTGAAACACAATGGTGCCAAGTCGGACAGGAAACTGCGGGGCAGAGCCCCGCGGACCCTATTGACATTTACCTGTGGACAGTTTAAAATAGCTATAATTTCAAAGAAGCAGGGAAGAGAAGAGTACCCGTGCGGGAATGGCAAAGAGAGCTCCGGCTGGTGAGAAGGAGCACAGGATAGCATGGAGAAGATGGCCTCTGAGCTTGATATGCTGAATGGTGAAGCAGTCCGGGAGTCTCCCGTTACAGAGACAGGGTATCAAGGCTTGGCCGGCGTACCTGTGAGGTCTTTCCGGCGACGGAAAGATGAAATTGGGTGGTAACACGAGTATCTCGTCCCTTAGGGGACGGGATTTTTTTATTGCATGCACATGCTTTTACAAGGAGGTTTTCATTTTGCCGATTAAAATTGCAGACGGTTTGGATGCCATTTCGGAACTGAAGAAGGAAGGTATCGTAACCATTGGAGAGAAAAGGGCCCGCACCCAGGATATCCGTCCCCTGAAGATTCTCATCCTGAATCTCATGCCCATTAAGAAACCGACGGAAGTGCAGCTTCTCCGTCTTCTGGGGGATACGCCGCTGCAGCTGGATGTGGATTTTGCCCGCATCGCCTCCAGGGAGACCACCCATACGGACCGGTCCTATCTGGATGAAAACTACCTCACCTTTGATGATATTAAGGACAGGAAATACGACGGCTTCATCATCACCGGAGCGCCGGTGGAGAAAATGCCCTATGAAGAAGTGGATTACTGGCCGGAAATGCTGAAATATTTCAACTGGGCCGATACCCATGTCTTCTCCACCCTCCATTTCTGCTGGGCCGCCCAGGCAGGGCTTTACCGGGATTACGGCGTGGAAAAGAGAATCCTTCCAAGGAAGCTCTTCGGCATTTACCAGTACAACCTCACCCTTTCCTACCATCCCCTCCTTCGGGGCTTCGACGACCGCTATTTCATCCCCCAGTCCAGGCATACCTCCATTGACGACAGGAAGGTAGACGCCACGCCGGACCTCACCGTCCTTTCCCGGTCCGAAGATAACGGCATCAACATCATTTCCGACAAGGAATCCCGCCGCATTTTCGTGCTGGGCCACTTTGAATACGACCTGCGCACCTTGGAATGGGAATACAAGCGGGACCGGGAAAAGGGCCTCCCCATCCGTCTGCCGGAAAATTACTATCCCTACGACGATCCTCAGGAAAGGCCAAGATTCGTTTGGTGCAGCTACGCCCATCTTTTCTACCACAACTGGCTGAACTTCGTATACCAGGAAACGCCCTACAGCCTGGACAACCTCATGCCCTTCAATGTGCATAATCCCCTGCATGGAAATTAATCCGCTGTCCGCTTACCGCTGTCGGCTGTCCGCTTCCCGCCGGACACTGTCATTCTGAACGCAGTGAAGAATCCCGGTGAGTACCGCTAATGGCTGCTGCCAGCTCACTAGTCCACTAGCCCACTAGTTCACTAAAGAATACCAGTCGGCGGGAAGACGTCAGACAATCAGACATCAGAAAACAGTATTCCCGAAAGCAAGAGGGTTCAGGCGCCTTTCGGCGCCCGGGTTCAAGCCGCCGTCGGGGATGCGCCCCTGGAGGCCTCCGGTTCCGCCCACAGAGCGGGCTGGTTCAGAGGAAGTTATGTAGTACGCTGTGTGCGTATTCCGCATGGAATACGCAAGTCGGGCGAAGTTGGCCTCTAGCCTGCCCAATAAGAGGCTTTCCTTTTAATCGCCTGACCGATTGGCGAGGTACGGCGCCTTCCGGCGCCATCATATAAGCCGCCTCCGGCGGCTATAAAATTGCGGCGCAGCCGCCACCTCAACCTTTTGAACCCGCACGCTGAAAGCGGGCAGAACCTTTTGAACCTTCTGAACCCTCACGCCGAAGGCGTGTCCCATGGGCGCCGAACCCTCTGAACCTTCACGCCCAAAGGGCGTGTCCATGCCCCCTTTTTAGAAAGGAGAATCCCTATGAAAAAACTATTTCTTTTTCTGGCCCTTCTTTTAGGCCTTACCATAGTCACCGGCTGCGGACAGGAGAAGCAGTCCTCTGTCCTTCGGGTGGGCATGGATGCTGCCTATCCGCCCTTTGGTTTCCAGAACATGGACACCAAAGAATATGAAGGGTTTGACGTGGACATTATTAAAGCCATTGCAAAGGAAGAGGGACTGACCACGGAAATCAGGAATGTGAATTTCGACGGCCTCATTCCTGCCCTGAAGTCGGGAGACTTGGATGTGGCCATCAATGACATCACCGTCACAGAAGACAGGAAGCAGTCTGTGGATTTCTCCAAACCCTACTACATTGCCGGCCTTGGGGTGGTGGTGAAGAGTGATAACCGGGATATCCAATCGAAGGCGGACCTTTCCGGTAAAACCCTGGGCGTCACCATCGGCTCCACGGGAGAAGAGGCGGCCCGCAAAATCGAAGGGGCCAATGTCCGCACCTACAGCACCCTGAGCGACGCCTTCCTGGATTTGAAACAGGGCGCCGTGGACGCCGTTATCAACGATATTCCCACCAACGAATACTATGTGGCCAAGACAGAGGACCACTCCGTGAAGACCGCTCCCGTGGCCCTGTCCACGGAATACCTGGCCATTGCGGTGAAAAAGGACAATAAGGAGCTCCTTTCCAAAATCGACGACGGCCTCACAAAGATTAAGAAAAACGGAGAATTCGCAAAAATTTATAAAAAGTGGTTTGGAAAAGAACCGCCGGAGGAAATTGTGAAATAGTGGGATGGTGGGCTGGTGAGCTAGTGGGCTAGTGGGCTAGTGGGCTAGTGGGCTAGTGGACTAGTGGGCCGCTGTCGGCTGGCCGGTATTCCCGAAAGCAAGGGGGTTCAGACGCCTTTCGGCGCCCGGGTTCAAGGCCTCGCCGGGGCTGCGCCCCTGGAGGCCTTCGGTTCCGCCCACAGAGCGGGCTGGTTCAGAAGGGAGTATTGTATGCCGCCTTCGGCGGCTATAAAATTGCGGCGAAGCCGCTACCACAACCCTTTGAACCTTCTGAACCTTCTGAACCTTGTGAACCCTCTGAACCCGGGACACGCAGTGGCCCCATGGGCGCCGAACCCTCTGAACCTTCTGAACCCGGCCGCGGAGCGGCCATTATATAAGGAGTCATCATGATAGAAGAAATCTTACAGACATACCCATTCATCGTGCTGGACGGCGCTTTTTCCACGGAACTGGAAAGGCAGGGCTTTTCCATTAACGACGAACTCTGGAGCGCCATTGCACTCTATGATAGGCCGGACCTGGTGAAGGCGGTGCACCGTTCCTATTTCGATGCGGGAAGCGACATCGTCACCAGCGCCAGCTACCAGGCCACCCTGGAGGGGTTTGAGAAAAAGGGCTTTTCCAGGGATGAAGCAAAGGAACTTCTCGTCCGTTCCGTGCAGCTGGTGCAGGAGGCAAGAGATGAATTCCTGGCGGAAGCATCACCGGAAAGACGGCCGGTGCCCCTGGCGGCGGCGTCGGTAGGCCCCTACGGCGCCTATCTGGCAGATGGCAGTGAATACAAGGGCCATTATGGAAAGACCAGGGAAGAGCTGGCTCTTTTCCACCGGGAACGCATGCATATCCTCAAAGAGGCGGGACCCGATATTTTTGCCTGTGAAACCATTCCCTGCCTTGTGGAAGCACTGGCGGAGACCGACGTGCTTTCGGAAATGGAAAACGCTGTCTGCTGGATTTCCTTTTCCTGCAAAGATGGCTTCCATACCTGCGGCGATGATGATATCGGCGACTGCGCCAAGGCACTGGACGAAATCCCCTGCGTGAAGGCCATCGGCGTGAACTGCACGGCGCCGGAGTATGTGGAATCCCTCATTCTGGAAATTCGGAAATACACTGATAAACCGGTGGTGGTGTATCCCAATTCCGGAGAACACTATGATGCTTCTGACAAGACCTGGGAAGGGGCTGCCGCGGATTACGGAGATTATGTGAAAATCTGGCAGAAAGCCGGTGCCCGCCTCATCGGCGGCTGCTGCCGCACCACGCCGGAGGACATCCGGAAGGTGGCGGAATACCGGAAGGAGCTCATGGGAGAGTAGGAGGCCGCTTACCGCTGTCGGCTGTCCGCTTCCCGCTTGGCTGTATTCCCGATGGGGCCCACGCCTTTCGGCGTGGAGGGGCGACAGCCCAGCGCTGCCGCGCGGGCTGAAGGTTGTGTTCGCATTCGCTCAGGGGGCTGATACCAGCCGTTAGTTGTCGGCTTACCGCTTACGGCTGTCGGCTGCCCGCTTCCTGCCGGACACTGTCATTCTGAACGCAGTGAAGAATCTTGGTGAGTACCGCTAATGGATGCTGCTAGTTCACTAGTTCACTAGCTCACTAGTCCACTAAAGAATACCGGTCGGCGGGAAGACATGAGACCATCAGACGACAGACATCAGAAGGCGGTACTCCCGAAAGCAAGAGGGTTCAGGCGCCTTCGGCGCCCGGGTTCAAGCCGCCGTCGGGCTTTCGCCCTGGGCTACGGTCAGGCGGTAAGGTGCTCGCTTAATGGGCAGGCTATGCTCGCATATGAGCCTGACTTGCGGTTCCTATGCAGGAACCGCACAAGTTCTGCCCGGAATCGGCTCCGCCTTCCGGGCTGGTTCAGAGGGAGTTATAAAGGAACGCTGCGCTGGCGAAGTGGGCGCCTTTCAGGCGCCATTATATAATGCGCCCGAAGGGCGCCACTACAACCCTCTGAACCCTCTGAACCCTCTGAACCCTCTGAACCCTCTGAACCCTCTGAACCTTCCCGTCCACAACCCTTCTACACAACCTGTCTGCGCCAGCAGACCACAACCTGCGGCGAAGCCGCGCCCCTTTGCGCCCTTTGGGCGCCGAGCCTTCACGCCCAAAGGGCGTGTCCATGAACCCTTTGAACCCTTCCCTCCTATCATGTATAATAAAACCATCATGAACGAGGTCTTATTTCAAAGGAGCAGTGAAGCATATGCAGGGCGGCGACGCGGATGAGTTTATTGATTATTTAAATGACGGGGAAGCTTCGGTGAGGCACCGGGGGTATGTGTACCGGTTTTCGGGACTGAAGTTTCATCCCGGCAGGAATACCTACAGCATCAGTGTGGAGAAGTATCGTTTTTCCAAGGAACCCTTTGAGGAGTTCATGGAGCTGGTGTACTACTATGAATCCGATGACGGTGATGATGTGCTGAACCATGTGACGGAAGATATTCTCTGGGACGGGAAGACCTTCTATGAGCTGGAGAAGGCCCTCACCTGGATTGACTGGTAAAAATGCCCTTGACTTCCCTATTTCCCAATGGTATATTTAATGCAACTTCATAAAGGCAGTGAAGAGAAGAGTACATGAAATGGTCCGGCAAAGAGAGCCCCATCCGGTGAAAAGGGGTGCGGATAGTTTGATGGAAGATGGCCTCTGAGCCTGGTGCGCTGAATGATGAAGCGGCCCGGGAGCTCCCGTTACAGAGACAGGGTATCAAGGCATAGGCCGGCGTACCTTATGAGACCGATGAAGTGATTCATCGGTGAAATTGGGTGGTAACACGGTCCTCCGTCCCTTTCGGGATGGAGGATTTTTGTATTATATATGTAAAATATAGGAGGCTTTATTATGAACTGGAAGAAAACATTAGCACTTTCCCTGGCAGCCCTGGCTGTGGCCGGCGCCATTTCCGGCTGCGGCGGCGACAAGAAGGACGCCAAGGCTCCGGCGGAAAAGAAGGAAATCACCGTAGGCATTACGCCGGGGTATTCTGAAAAGGTCATGGAATTTGTGGCTAAGGAAGCGGAGAAACAGGGACTCAAAGTGAATATCAAGTCCTTCTCCGACTACGTCACCCCGGACCAGGCACTGGCTGCCGGCGATATTGATCTTAACTCCTTCCAGCACGGCCCCTTCCTGGAAGCCTTCAATGAAAAGAACGGCACCAAGCTGGTTTCCATCGGAAATACCTATTTAGCGCCGCTCCGCGTTTACTCCAATAAAGTAACCGATATCAAAGACGTTCCCGACGGTGCTAAGGTATCCATCCCCAACGATCCCTCTAACGGCGGCCGCGCCCTGCTTCTTCTGGACCACCAGGGCCTCCTCAAACTGAAGGAAGGCACGGACCCCACCAAGGCAGTGGTAGGGGATATTGCAGAAAACCCGAAGAACCTGCAGATCATCGAACTGGAAGCAGCCCAGCTGCCCCGCTCCCTGGATGACGTATCCATTTCCGTCATCAACGCAGGCTACGCCAAATCCGCAGGCCTTGACTCCAAGAAAGCCCTGGCCACCGAAGATAATACCTCTCCCTACGTGAACATCATTGCCGCCAGGGAACAGGATAAGGACAATCCCACCTACCAGAAATTCGTGAAGATTTTCCAGAGCGAAGCCGTAAAGAAATATATTAACGACAACTTCAGCGATGGACTGATTCCGGCATTCTGATGGACCGATGGGGCCGCTGTGCGGCCCGGGTTCAGAGGGTTCGGCCCGCCGGCGGCGGGCTGGTTCAAAGGGTTCAGAGGGGAAGGTGGACGGGGCCTTTGGCCCCGAAGGTTGTGGCTGCCTGACGGCAGCAGGTTGTGTTCGCTTCGCTCAGGGGGCAGCGGCCCTTTGGGGCCGAGGGTTGTGGTATCGCCCTGATGGGCGATGAGCATATGTCGCTTTTGGCGGCAATAAAATGGCGCCGGAGGCGCTCACTTTGCCTCCACGGAGTGGGCTTTATAACTACCCTCTGAACCAGGCCGGAAGGCGAAGCCGATCCCGGACCGAACCTTAGCCGCCAAGGGCTTTGCCCGATGGCGGCTTGAACCTGGGCGCCGAAGGCGCCTGAACCCTCCTGCATCCGGGAATACAGCTGCCCACAACATATGACTCAAAAAAAACAGCACCTCCGGGCGCTGTTTTTTCGTGTTACAATGAAGGAAAAAGGAGGTTCCTATGCTTATTCCCTACGCGGCTCCGGCGGAGCCATTTCATAAAGAAACGGAAATCAAGAAATCCATCTTCATCGCCCACCTGGTGCCTGTAAACTCGGAAGAAGAGGCACAGCAGGCGCTGGAGGGCTTCCGGAAACAGTACAAAGACGCCACCCATAACTGCTACGCCTGGCGCATCGGCACGGAAAGGGTGCTGGAGAAATCGGGGGACGACGGCGAACCGTCCGGCACCGCCGGCCATCCCATGCTCCATGTGCTGCAGATGCAGAAGCTCACCAACCTGCTCGCCGTGGTGACAAGATACTTCGGCGGTATCAAACTGGGCGCCGGCGGACTCACCCGTGCCTACAGCTCCACCCTGGCGGACGCAGTGAAAGAAGCGCCCATCGTCCTCTACACGCCCCATGTGGGCCTCTGCCTCACCATTCCCTACAGCGCGGTGGGGGGATTTGAAAATTACATCAAAGATACGGACATTATTGTCAAAGACCGTGCCTTCACAGACAAGGTGGTTATCAAATTTCTCTGCCTGCCGGAAAACAAAAAAACGCATATCCGTTTCTTTACCGACCTCACCGGAGGAAAGGCGGAAATAGAGGAAACGGGGGAAGAATATGTGAAAATGGAAAGGGAGATAGTGAGCTAGTGGACTGGTGGGCTAGTGGGCTAGTGGGATAGTGTGCCCGCTTTCCGCTGTCTGCTGTCCGCCGGAAACTGTCATTCTGAACGCAGTGAAGAATCCCGGTGAGTACCGCTAATGGTTGTTACTAGTCCACTAAAGAATACCGATGGGCGGGAAGACGGCAGACTGTCAGGCATCAGACGTCAGAAAGCGGTATTCCCGACCGCAAGAGGGGGAGGAGCCTTTCGGAGCCCAGGTTCTATGGTTCATGCGCTTCGCGCCGAACCATGGGCTTTCCCCACAGAGCGGCATTCATAACCCCGGTGGGGGAGATTAGTCCTACTCTTCTCTCCTGAGACATATGGCACATTGCATAGCATCCATAGTGCCCCCGTCAGGGGGAAAGGTGGTGCCGCAGGCACCAAAGGGGGAGAGCCGCCAGCGGCGGCTCCTTCCCGCCGACTGGTATTTAACGACAGCTGAGCCACTATCGGCATGTACCAAGATTCTTCGCTTTCGCTCAGAATGACCATGTTAGGGAAGCACTGATTAATTCATAGAGTTTCCTTTTATAAGAATTTTTATGTACTGCTTCGTCATGGGCTTCCTTAAATAGCTCGCTATTCGCGTCAGCCCATTCCTCGCATTGCATAAAAATTCAAGAATAAAAGCAAACAATGATTTAATCAGCACTTCCCTAGGCGGGAAGGTAAGAACGTAACGCTGACTTTATGTTTCATTGCCGCAGGCGCGGTTGTTTGGTTTTGCCGCGGAGCGGCATTCTATAAAACTCATCGCCGCGAAGCGGCGATACCACAACCCTCGGGCCATTGGCCCGTCAAACCTAAGAACCCTCCGGCCCCAAGGGCCGGTCAATCCTAAGAACCTTTCTCCCTGAACCAGCCTGCCAGAGGCGGCCTCCAAAATTTCCCATTGACATCCCTCCCCAATGCGTGTATACTACTGTCTAACTAAAAAGTACCTGCATGGAACGAGACAGAAATGACGGAATCCCTCATAGAGATCCGGTGGATGGTGTAAACCGGAAGGCGTTGTCGTTTTACTCACTCGCGAGCATCCCGGCCGAACAGAGTAGGCCCGGGCGGATGTCTCCGTTATGGATGAGCCCTACGCAATGAAAACAGTTCATTGATGGGGAGAGTGATAAGTACAAGGTGGTACCGCGCAAGGATGCGCCCTTCAGAATGAATTTCTGATGGGCGCTTTTTGATTTCCTGCAGGAGTTTTGGAAAAAAAGGAGTGAAGCAGTATGGAAGAGAAAAAAGGGTTTTTCAGTGGAGCTTTGGGGCGGCTGGTGCTTCCCGGCATTATCCTGCAGTCCGTCCTTATCGGCGGCGGATATGCTACGGGCCGTGAAATCGTGGAGTACGGCGCCAAGTTCGGTGCCATGGGCTGGCTTTCGGGGCTGGCAACGTTTATAGGATTTGCGGTGGTGGCCATTCTTTCCTTTGAGCTTATTAGGCTTTATAAGGTGTATGATTTCAAGTCCTTCCTGAAGGAATTAATCGGGCCCCTGTACCATGTATTTGATGTGGTGTACCTGCTTTTCATGGTCATCATTATCGCCGTCATGTCTTCGGCCACCGGGGCGGTGGTGGAGCAGATGACGGGGCTCAATTACTGGTACGGCGTCGGCGCCATTACCATTGTGGTGGGCGTCCTCAACTACTACGGAGAAAAGATTATTTCCTATTTTGAAACCATTGGCACCGTGCTTCTTTACATCGGTTATATTTCCTTCTCCGCCCTGGTCATCAGCCACGGCGGTGCCCATATTTCCGAAGTCATGGCAGCCGGGGACCACTCCTTCGTTCCCGACGCCACCATCGGGGCAGCCCTCTGGACGGGCATTCTTTACATGGCTTACAATCTGGTGGTATTTCCTGCGTCCTTCTTCACCATCAAGGCCCAGAAGAGCCGGAAGGACACCATCATCAGCGGCATCATCGCCGGCCTTCTCATGATTATCCCCTGGTTCATGACCTACTACGCAGTCATGGCCTTCTATCCGGACAAGGCCGTGCTGGCTTCCCCGGTGCCCTGGGTGGCCATGATGCAGGCGGACAATGCGCCGGGCTGGCTGCTCCTCCTCTTCAGCATCGTCATGGGCTGGACCCTCATTGAAACGGCCACCGGCATTATCCATGCCATGCTGGAACGTATCGACCGGGGCCTGAAGGATACGGGAAGAAACCCCTTAAGCCGCCAGCATCGCGGCGCCCTCACCGTCACCATCCTGGTGATATCCGTGGCCTTCGCCAAAATCGGCATTATCGACCTCATCGCCAAGGGCTACAACGCCCTGGCCTATGCCTTCATCCTGCTCTACCTGGTACCCCTTCTCACGGTGGGCGTGTACAAGATTATGAAGAAATCGACAAAGAAGGAAGAAGAAACGGCGTCTGGAATGGAAATGGTGAAATAAGGAGATGTGAAAGCGGCGTCCTCAGAGACGCCGCTTTTTATATGCAGATGGCTGTATTCCCGACCGCAAGAGGGGGGGCCGCTGCCGCGGCAGGTTGTATAGAAGGGTTGTGTTCGCTTCGCTCAGGGGGCAGCGGCCCTTTGGACCGAAGGGGTGGTATCGCCCTGATGGGCGATGAGTATATATGCCGCCAAAGGCGGCAATAAAATGGCGCCGCCGGCGCGGTTGGTTGCTTTTGCCGCCGCGGCATTCTATAAAACTCATCGCCGCGAAGCGGCGATACCTTCCCCTTTGAACCCTCTGAACCTTTTGAACCCTCTGAACCTTCACGCCGCAGGCGTGTCCAATGGCGATACCACAACCCTCGGGCCATTGGCCCGTCAAACCTAAGAACCCTCCGGCCCAAAGGGCTGGTCAATCTTTAGAACCCTTTACCCACCCTCTGAACCCTTTGAACCAGCCCGCCACCGGCGGGCCGAACCTTCTGAACCCGGCCGCATAGCGGCCCATTTTATGCATAACTTCTTTAGGTACTCATAGAAAATTTCGATATCAACGATTTCAGGCATTTTATATCTTGCGGGAACAGGTCTTTTGAGATAAAGTATATATTAATAAACTTAAATTTCATCATATAAGGTATACTTATCAAAAGGAATGAGTTTTGGGAGAAGGGAAGATGGGTATGGTTTTACCGGCATTGCTTTTCGCGCTGCCCCTGGTGACGGCACTGGTTCTTCTGGTGAACCGGAATCCGGCGGTCAGGAATACGCTGGTCCGGGTGTCGGCGCTTTTGATGGCGGCTCTTTCAGTGGCCGTGGGGGTTATGTATTTCGGACATCCCTTTAAAATCGGCGTGGATTCGCCGCTGATGCGGCTGGTGATGATGGCGGTGGACGGATTGGCGGCACTGACGGTGCTTTATTTCTGTGTGAAATACAAGCGCTATCTCACGGCCCTTCTGGGGCTCCTCCAGTTTTTCCTGATTGTGGCCTTTGAGTTCCATTCCGGTAGCTACGCCCGGTCGGTGTGGGATTTCAATATCGACAATCTTGCCATCATTATGATTCTCATTGCCGGCATTATCGGCGGGCTCATTGCGGTGTATTCCCTGGGGTACATGGCTGTATATCACAGGAAGCATGTGGATGTGAAGGACCGCCGTTCTTTCTTCTTCTTCGTGGTGTTCCTTTTCCTGTCCGCCATGTTCGGACTGGTCATGTCCAACAATCTTTTGTACATGTACACCTTCTGGGAAATCACATCGCTCTGTTCTTTCCTTCTCATCGGTTATTCCGGTACCAATGAGGCCATCCACAATTCCTTCAAGGCCCTGTGGATGAATCTTCTTGGGGGCCTTGCCTTTGCCATGGCCATTGCCTACCTGGGGGACCATTTCTATACCCTGGAGCTGTCGCAGCTTCTTTCCATGGGCATGCAGCAGATGCCGGTGGAGCCGGTGGTGGCGCTTCTGGTGTTCTGCGGATTTACGAAGTCCGCCATGATGCCTTTCTCCGGCTGGCTTCTGGGGGCCATGGTGGCGCCTACGCCCACGTCGGCGCTGCTCCATTCTTCCACCATGGTGAAGGCCGGGGTGTTCCTTATCATCAAGCTGGCGCCTATCCTTGGAAATAACCACGCCGGCATTATGGCCATGCTGGTGGGAGGCATTACTTTCTTCTTTGCTTCCTGCGCCGCCATTTCCCAGTCCGACGGGAAGAAGGTGCTGGCGTACTCCACCATTTCCAATCTGGGCCTCATCGTGTGCTGTGCCGGCACCGGTTCCTATGAAGCGGCCTGGACGGCCATTATGATTGTCATTTTCCATGCGGTGGCAAAGAGCCTTCTTTTCCTCACGGTGGGAACGGCGGAACAGCAGCTGGGAAGCCGGAATCTGGAAAGCTTCGACGGCATTTTCAATTCCATGCCCCGCCTGTCGCTCTGCATGGTGATCGGTATCTGCGGCATGTTCCTGGCACCCTTCGGCATGTTGATTTCCAAATGGGCAGCCATGAAGGCCTTTG
>ENA-ORCL01000155-ORCL01000155.1-human-gut-metagenome-genome-assembly--contig:-NODE-155-length-32586-cov-63.476668_pt1 | contig 32586 bp, 28 predicted proteins | sample MGYA00242987_ERZ507988 | MGnify/ENA primary metagenome ERZ507988 (study PRJEB26167, sample SAMN06115466) | human gut metagenome | host: Homo sapiens | place: China:Hubei | collected 2016-05-19... | reverse complement strand
GAACCTTTCAAGGCTGATAAGCGCAAGGTGATTGCCCTTGCCATAGAACTGGATGATATGGGAAAGGGACTGGTTGATTGGAAGGAAGTATAATATTGCAAAAAGGGTCTATACGCCCACCTATTATCGTGGCATATAGACCCTTTTTATCTCATCACCATCTTTTCCTTCATAAAAAATGGGAAAAATCAAATAAAATAGCTTGATTACGCAAAATCAAGGTAATATCTTTGATCTTTTTGTAGAAAATACGCTGCACCTCAGCAATACATTCAAGCGAGCTTGATGATATTGCATTCGGTTTGCAGTATTTTTCGATAAAAATTTTGCTTTTTCTTTGGTACTTTACGAATAAAAGGTTATGCTCAATTTGAGTCATTTTGTGCTGCATCTGTAGAGTGGAAGTCTCTCCATTCTGTAGGAGAACAGTCTTCTTTTGTCTTGAAGATTCGGTAAAGATGCGTGCGGCAAGAGAATCCCCAACTTTTTCAGTAACTTTTCCCCGAAATCTCTTGCTGATATGAAAATTAAACCGTAATTTTGCGGAAAAGTTCATATAAAGACAGGAATTATGATAGAGACAAACGATAGAAGATTGCCAGTAGGCATCCAGTCTTTTGATGTAATTAGAAAAGAAGGATACCTTTATGTTGACAAGACAGATATCATCTGGCAACTTGCCAACAGAAATAAAAAGTATAATTACCTGAGCCGCCCACGCCGCTTTGGTAAATCTGTGCTGGTCGATACACTTGAAGCCTACTTCATGGGAAAGAAGGAACTCTTCGAGGGCTTGAAGATTATGCAGCTGGAGACGGAATGGGTGAAGCGACCTGTCATCAGACTGGATATGAGTCGTGCGGGCGCAGAACCGGAAACTTTGCGCTCTTATCTCGACATCACTTTCGACAGATTAGAGAAGGAATATGGCATTACACCTAAGCCAACCGCCCAGCTTGCCGACCGCTTCAATGCAATAATCGTTGGTTCGTATGAGCAAACTGGCCAACAGGTTGCCATTCTCATCGACGAATACGATTCTCCATTGCAGCATTCCTGGAAAACTCCTCACCACGAAGCATGTACCTCTATTTATAGAGAGGTTTTTGCCATTCTCAAGGCAGATGATAAATACGAGAAGTTTGTCTTCATCACCGGCATCACCAAGTTTACGCAGATTTCTCTCTTCTCTGTACTCAATAATCTGAGCAATATCAGCTTTGAGCCGGAATATGCAGCCATCTGTGGTATTACGAAAGAAGAGGTGCTGCGCGATTTTAAGCCGGAAATCAACAAATTGGCAGAATACGAAGACTGGACATTCGATGAAGCTGTAGCACAACTGACGGCATATTATGACGGCTATCATTTCAGTCGCCGCAATATGGTGGATGTATTCAATCCGTTCAGTCTCATCAATGCCTTGGCTGATTCTGATCTGAAGAACTACTGGGCTTCGTCGGGCGCAAACTCGTTGCTTCCTAAGTTCGTTAACGACATGGAGATAAAAATGAAGAATTTTGAAAATTGCCCAATAGACAGCGATACTTTGGAGACTTCGGATGTGACAGGAGGCGGTGCTGAACTATTCCTCTACCAATCGGGATATCTTACAATAAAAAGTTATACAGAAGGCATCTATATGCTTGGCATTCCAAACTATGAAGTTCGCAAGGCTCTATACAGGATTGTATTGCCCGCCTTGACGATGCAATCGAATGCACAAGTAATAACCACCCAAAATATGTTGTTGTATTCCCTGAAGCTTGGCAATCTTCCTGAAGCTATGAAATGCCTGAAGGCGCTCATTGCGGATGTGCCCTACAGCAACAAGAAGCTTGCCAGCATGAATATGGAGGAGCGCTACCGCCTGATTCTGAGCACCATCTTTAATGCCATCGGCTGCCGTGTGGAAGTAGAAAAGATGATTGCTACGGGCAGAATTGATATGGTGGTAGAAACCACCAACTTCATCTATGTGCTGGAGCTGAAACTGAGCAACAACGGTGGCGTGGATGCTGCCACGGAGCAGATGAAAGCCAAGCAGTATGCCGAACCTTTCAAGGCTGATAAGCGCAAGGTGATTGCCCTTGCCATAGAACTGGATGATATGGGAAAGGGACTGGTTGATTGGAAGGAAGTATAATATTGCAAAAAGGGTCTATACGCCCACCTATTATCGTGGCATATAGACCCTTTTTATCTCATCACCATCTTTTCCTTCATAAAAAATGGGAAAAATCAAATAAAATAGCTTGATTACGCAAAATCAAGGTAATATCTTTGATCTTTTTGTAGAAAATACGCTGCACCTCAGCAATACATTCAAGCGAGCTTGATGATATTGCATTCGGTTTGCAGTATTTTTCGATAAAAATTTTGCTTTTTCTTTGGTACTTTACGAATAAAAGGTTATGCTCAATTTGAGTCATTTTGTGCTGCATCTGTAGAGTGGAAGTCTCTCCATTCTGTAGGAGAACAGTCTTCTTTTGTCTTGAAGATTCGGTAAAGATGCGTGCGGCAAGAGAATCCACACTCGGCTGAAGACTGTTGATAAGAGAAAGGTAGTTCTGTTTGTTGATTTTATTCGGTAACAGCGAATAGAATTATGCCATTTTATTCGCTGCTACCGAATAAAAAGAGTCTTTAAATTTTGTAGTATCAAATAAAATTCATACTTTTGCCCCCAAAAATAAGTATATGGAAAAGGAATTGTTTCGAACGATAATAGCAGAGAGCCAAGAATATATAGGTCGTATTCATTTGGTACAGCGTCCTCTATATTTAGAGGAATATGGCAATTATGTGTTTGTAGGAGTAAGACAAGCAGGAAAATCCTATTTGCTATACCAGAGAATACAGCAATTGCTGACAAATGGAGTTGATATAGAAGACATCGTGTATGTCAACTTTGACGATGAACGTTTGCAAGGAATGTCGGTTGCAGACTTAGATTTCATATTGCAAGCCTATCATAGCATGTATGAAGGTCAGCCCATCTTCTTCTTTGATGAGATACAGAATGTTGAAGGGTGGGCGAACTTTGCACGCCGTCTAGCCAACCAAAAATATCGTGTCTATATAACTGGCAGTAATGCCAAAATGCTGAGTCGTGACATAGAGACTGTGTTGGGAGGAAGATACCTGGACATCAGCGTGTTTCCATATAGCTTTTCTGAATATCTGAAAGCTGTTGAAGTCTTGCTTTCAAAGAATTGGCAATATGGCCGAAAAGCAAATGAACTGCAGCGCCATTTCCGAACTTACTTTGATTGGGGTGGTTTCCCTGAGCTTGTGCATTTTCAAGAAAAGAGAATATGGCTCAACAGCTTATATAATCGTATTTTCTTTAATGACCTGGTGGTTCGGCACAAAATAAAGAACGAGGATGCCTTACGCCTTTGTGTAAGAAGATTGGCAGAAAGCGTGAAACAGCCATGCTCCTTGAATCGTTTGAGCAATCTGATAAAAGCAACCGGTACTCCATGTAGCCCATCAACAGTAATGGAGTATGTTCGCTATCTGCAAGAATCATGCTTGTTGATTTCTATTGACAATTATGTTTCCAAGTTCGTGGAGAAAGAAACAATTAAAAAACATTATTTTGTAGATAATGGGCTGCTGCATCTCTTCATCAACAATCCGAACACCTCTCTGCTGGAGAACCTTTGCGCAATTACATTATACAAGAAATACGCTAAGGGCTTATACTATTATAATAAAAACATAGAGGTTGATTTCTATGTGCCAGATGAGGGGTTAGCTGTTCAGGCGAGCTATCAGATGAGCGATGGGGAAACCATAGAGCGAGAAGTGAAAGCATTAGTAGCCTTGCATGGTTTGCATCCTCTGAAGAGAGCTATGATAATCACCTATGAGGATGAAGGGGAGATTGTGCGTGATGGACTCAGAATAGAAATAAAACCTGCATGGAAATGGGTATTGGAAGGTTTGTAGAATATAAAGAAACAAGACCCTTGTCGTTTCCCGTGAAGTGCGGGTGAATAACACCCCGATGATGATCAGGGCTAATTCTATCCTTGGCATGGTTTCTATCATTTCTTTCATGTCGCAAATATAGTGTTTTTCATCCGAAAAAGGTGTCGCATTCCTATGTTCAGGTGTCTACTTCCTATGTTTTAGGTGTCTACTTCGTAGGAATGCGACACCCAAACGAGCCAAATACAGCTCTTAACTTAAATTCTGTTGGCAGCCTGTTCTTCTCTCCATTCGGCAGGCGTGCAACCCTCCTTGGTCTTGAATACCCGATACAGATAGGTTCGGGCAGAGAAGCCACACTCGGCTGAAATGATATCATTGCTATAATCAGGATAATCCAACATCATCTTCTTTGCCGCATTGAAACGGATCTCGCTGAGCCATATTCTGAATGTAGACTGCATATACTGGTCGAAGAATATAGACAATTCCTCCTTGGAGATACTCAGCGTGCGGGAGAGGGTCAGCATATTCACAGCACTGTCCTTATATCCCAAATCAGCACACCATTCGTCAAGACGCTGCCGGATAAAGTCGATGCGCTCCTCTGACAGCTGCTGTAAAGTTTCTGGACCAGTCCTGCAGCTTTTGTCTTTGTTCAAACTTGCCCCCCCCAGATGGTTTCTGGTGTCCTGTTCTCACCGACGCGCTGATTTCCTCTTCTTTGTCCAACAGTTCTTCGGTTGGGGTATAACTGTTGCCGAGAGCGATAAACGTAAGGTTGAAGAACAGCAGGGCGAACAATACGACGGGACCTACAATATATAATAAAGTAGTGGAAAAGATGGCAACCGGCATAGCGAGAACTGCGAGCCAGAGAATAATGACACTGGTTCGGGAATATCTTACGTAAGGCAACATATCCGTTGCTACCATAGTCTCCAACAACTTCTTGCGCCTGATCATCTCGCGGATAATCATGAATATGCAATAGATGACACTTAGGCAGAACAGAGCCAGCATCAGATAGAGTCCTTCTCTGATATACAGGCTATGATGAAGACTGATTTCCACGCAAAAAACAAGGAGAATGGCTGCATAAATACCACTGCACATCTGAATCATCTTCCTGAGGTTGGTACGGATGGTTTCTATGTTGTAGATTCCCATGGAGATAAGCGAGAAACAAGGGGTATAGATGAGGATGTTGACGACCGCCCCTAAATTATCGTGCATGGCACGGAATCCGAAAACCATCTGCACCGCATATTGCATCGCCAATCCTATCATGGCGGCAACGATCATCCATCGTGAACGCTCATACCGCTTGTTCTCCCATCTCACTTGCAGATGAGAGACTGCCACGATGAAGGCATTGACGAGCATGAATATGAGACATGCAAACTGAAGTAGATATAATGAGTCCATACGCTTCTTATCCTTACAAAATAAGTAATTATGCTTGCAAAGGTAAAATAATTATTTCAGAAAAAGGTACAAAAAGGTCAAAATATTAATGAAAATACAAGAATGCCGGGTGCCTATTTATAGGGTTTCAAATAACCAAGAGAAGAAAAGCTTATATAGAGACAAAAAAAATCCCTGCAGCCCAAAATTGGAACCACAGGGAAACACCCCTTAGTGGGCGTTGACGGATTCGAACCGCCGACCCTCTGCTTGTAAGGCAGATGCTCTAAACCAGCTGAGCTAAACGCCCTTACTTCTCGTAAGCGGTTGCAAAGGTACGAACATTTTTTGTTTCCACCAAATTTTACGGCAACTTTTTTCATTTTTATTTCAAAAAAGACGCTTTCGGCCTTAGTTACTCCATCAAAGCATCATGAAACAGCAGCATATCATAAGGAAAAAACACAATAGGCTTCGATGGACAATGAAAGCAATTGCGATGCCCATCGAAGCCTATTGCGTTTTTTAACGGAATCAAAAATGCAGAAATGGGACAGATGGATTTCGCAAAAAATAAGAAAGGGTGCTTCCACGAAAGAAGCACCCTCTTATATTCTCTACTATGCGAGCTATGACAGCTCAACAATAGATATTACTCGATAACCTGTACGGTAGCACGACGGTTGAATGAGATAGGAGACATATCGTCAACACCACCATTACCCTTAGTTGTAATGTTAGCTCTCTTGACACCCATCTTAACCAACTCACCGGCAACAGTCTCTGCACGACCCTCAGACAACTTCTGGTTGATCTGCTCATTACCAGTAGCCTTGTCAGCATAACCGCAAACGAGCAAGTTAGAGTTGTTGGCAATAGCATACTTAGCCAAAGCATGTACGTTTACGAGGTCGTACTGTGAAGCTACGTTTGTCTTGTTGATATCGAAGAATACAGATACTGGAGTTGTAACGAATTCCTTAACAGTCTTAGGAGTTACAGTCTCAACAGGCTTCTGGTTAGCCAAGAGATCCTTCAGACGGTCGTTCTCTGCATTAGCATCATTCAACTTAGCATTGAGAGCATCGAGCTCTGACTGATGAAGAGCGTTGATTGCGTCAACATCTGGAGTCTTGTCCCAAGTAGACTTGCCAAGCTTGAAAGTCAAACCGATTTCAGCATAGAGGTTGTTGTCGTGAGAATCCCAACCGCGCTCACCGCCGCTGTAACCACCATCGATATCAGACTCGAAACGGTTCCAGCCTGCCTCAAGATAAACGTTCACCTTCTTAGCTACCTTCCATGTAGACTGAAGACCAACGCAGAGGTCCATTGAATAAAGGTTGTGAGTCATAGTGCGACCGAAGCCACCACCAGCGAAAGGAATCACATTCCATACACGGTTCTCGTTATAGCCCAAAAGCAAGTTGCTGAGGTTGAACATTACCTGCTCGTTAACAACCCAATATCTGTTGAAGCTACCCTTAGTCTCTGTCTCAGGATCCCAAACGCGCTTGCCCCAGAAACCCTGAACCTTTGTACGCAAACCGAGGCCAGGAGTAAACCACTTACCTACAGCTACAGAAGCGCCTGCATTAGAACGGAACTTCTTGAAAGGACTTGTTGCAAAATTCTGACCATGTTCCTCACCTGAATACCACGCATTCCAGTCGGCACCTGCCTCGATAAACCAATTGCTCCAGAATGAGTTTGTAGCAACACTATACTGCTGAGTAGGTGTTGCATCCTGAGCGAAACCGCTCATTGAAAGACCAGCAAATGCCAGTACAGCTAAAAACTTTTTCATAACAATTAAATTTTAACTTCCTTATATATAATATATATTTAAATTTACTACTCTTTTACTGTATCACAATCTACTTTATGGAATACGAGGGCAAAGTTAATAATATTTTTTTAAATCTTCCTTTTTTTTTGAAAAAAAATAGCTTTTTCTCAAAAAAAAACAAAATTTGCTAACTTTTTCGCACTTTTATCCCAAGAGTTGCTCGATTTCCCGCTGTTGCAGAATGCACAACACATTTTTGCCATCGGGCGTGTAATTGACATTGCTACAGCCAAACAAGTTATTGACCAAGCCCTCCATCTCGTCGTTGCCAAGAACCTGACCTACAGGAATTGCCGCAGCACGGGCCATGGACAATGCCAGCGACTTGTTGATCTCGTCTATCGCCGACACCCCACTCTCCTTGGCTGCTTCCACCATGTCGCGAATCAACGATACTGGGTTCAGCCCATCAAGTCCGGCAGGTACGGCATTGACAGCATAACTGCCCCTGCCCAAGTCTTCCAACTCAAAGCCGAAAGCCTTTACCTGGGGTAGCAATTTATTCAATATCACATCGTCAGAAGCGGGGAACTGCACCACTTCCGGGAACAGAACCTTCTGAGAATGGTTCTCGTGAGCAGCCAACTGGGCAAGATACTGCTCATAGAGTACACGAACGTGAGCACGATGCTGGTCGATAATCATCAAGCCCGACTTCACCGCCGTCATAATATACTTACCCTTATACTGATAATGGGTAGGCGACTTCTCGGCAATGATGTTTGTCTGGCCGCTCTCCTCCGTCTGTAAAGACTCAAACAAATCGGGCTCCTCGTCTTGCGGAGCATCTGACAATCCCTCATAGAGTTCTTCCCAACGCTGGTCAACAGGTGCTGACGTACGAGATCCTGAGCCGCCATGCGCCTTGAAGGGATTATAGTTGGGATCGACACTTATCTTTGGGGCAGTAGCCTTTGGGAACATTTCAGGATTATACACAGGAATGTCGGGCTTGTCCTCAGTATCAAAGTCAATGGTTGGCACATCATTATACATTCCCAGAGACTCCTTGACTGCAGCAGAGAGAATCTGCCAGATGGCCTGTTCGTTCTCAAACTTGATCTCAGTTTTCGTGGGATGTATGTTCACATCAATGTCACCGGGAGCCACTGTGAAGTAAAGGAAATAAGGAACCTGTTCGCCCAGAGGAACCATTCGCTCGAAAGCCGTCATGACTGCCTTGTTGAAATAAGGGTGCTTCATGTAACGGTCGTTGACGAAGAAAAACTGATGGGCACCTTTCTTACGCGCAGACTCCGGTTTTCCCACAAAGCCTGTTATCTTACACATCGTAGTGTCTACATTGACAGGCAGCAGATCCTGATTCAGCCGCTTGCCAAAGACGTCGATGATACGCTGGCGTAGGTTGGCGGCACGAAGATTCATCAGCTCGGTTCCATTGCTCTGCAGGGTAAATGTGATTTGCGGATTAACCAAGACGATGCGCTCGAAGGCTGTAAGAATGTTGTTCAACTCGGTAGAGTTTGACTTCAGGAACTTGCGGCGGGCAGGAACATTATAGAATAAGTTGTTAATGCTGAAGCTGCTGCCCTGAGGACAAGAACAAGGCTCCTGTGACTCTATCTTAGAGCCTGAGATGACAAGCTGCGTACCTACCTCCTCTGTGGCAAGACGCGACTTGAGGGTTACCTGAGCCACTGCGGCTATAGAGGCCAAAGCCTCACCACGGAAACCCATGGTATGAAGATCGAAGAGGTCGTCGGCCTGGCGGATCTTGGAGGTGGCATGACGCTCAAACGACAGACGGGCATCGGTTTCCGACATTCCCTTTCCATCATCTATCACCAGTATACTTGTACGCCCGGCATCGACTACAGCCACATCAATACGTGTGGCACCTGCATCAACCGAATTCTCCACCAACTCCTTGATGACAGAGGCAGGACGCTGTATCACCTCTCCTGCAGCTATCTGGTTGGCTACCGAATCGGGTAAAAGCTGAATTATATCACTCATTCGTTTCTTTCTGTTTTAAAGTAAAACCATGAAGGCAAGAAGCAACAGCAACAGTACGACAAGCAGCAAAACATGCTGCCGGCGCACAGGACGACGCCCCGAATGGAAATCGAAGCCTTGACGGCGGGAATATCGGGGTGTGTACCTGAACTGACGTGGTTTGCGGGTAGGAAACAGCATCATATCAGTTTACCTTTTCGTCTTTCTTCTCTTCGACGGCTGCAGTTTTTGACAATACCTGCAGAGGTGCCTCATGGCGCTTGATGTTCTTAAGTTCCATGCCCTTAGCCTTGCCTCGCCAAACAAAGATGTCGTTCTTGTCCTTGGGACGAATATCATCGAACCAGGCAAAATTGGGCAGTTTGTACTTTGTCGGAGGAATCTGCGTCATAGGATACATGACACTCGTGAATTTATTGGTCCATATATGCTCCAGCTGGCGCTGGGGCGACATATACATACGCATCGTGTCTGTCTCCAGGAAGTTGAGTCCCATCAGCGAACTGTCCTTATCATCCACAGGATAATAAATGGTCTGCACATTGCCGATAGACTCTGCCATTCTGATCTGTCCTTTGAGGAAATGAGCCTTCATCTCCTTGGAAGTGATCTGGTTATAGTGAACGCTGTCGGGCAACATCTCTACCGACAAGGCCTGTCCTACGACATGAACCAAACGCAAGGTTGAGTCGCGCATATAGGCATGGATTACCTCGCCCAACAACTGGCGATTGCCATTCCATGCGATAGGGTCTTTATACATCGTCATGCAGGAATCCTGCGAGTTGTAGACCAAGGAGTCGCACACTGCCTGCACATCCTGACGGAAGGCACGCACCTTATGGAATGCATGTATTTTGCGATATACAGAATCTGTACCTATATGATAGGTATAGATCTTCATGGTGTCGGAATGAAGCCACATGGTGTCTTTCTGAGAAAAGTCGATGGCAACAGGATTCTTGGTGGCAAAGCCATAACCTGTCTTTTCGTTGTAGCGCAAGTAGTTGCAGGTAAGAGAGTTCTTGTTCTTCTTGTCCACATACACCACATTGCCATAACCGCGACTGTAGCCATTCTTCACATAATACAAGCTGTCGCCCGTGATCGTCTTGTCCTTATCCGACAAGGTGGAGCGACCATACAACTGGGCACTCTTGGTTTTGGTGTCGTAATAACCATCCTTGGTATGGACGACACTGTTGCCAGAAATCACTTTGGAAGGACCTACCATGTGGGCCTTCGACTTGGGCACGTCATAATATAAGGTGTCGGTAGTCACCAAGTCCTTGCCACTACGGAGTTTCACGTTATACACAAACTTAGCCTCGCGTGTCTGGGTATGATACTCGCCCCAGTCGGAAACCAACTTGTCCTTACCGTCGATAAGCGTTCCTCCATCAAAGAAGTTGGCCATTTCATAAAGACGGTCGTAATCCAAGCTGTCGGTACGCAACACCTGTCGGCGATGGCGCAGCACCACATTCTTACGGGCACGCATCATCTGCATCTGACCATCATACTCGGCACGCTCACATACCAAGGACAGTGTATCACCCTGACGGAAATGCACATGTCCGAAAGCCTTCACCGAATTGGAGCCTTCATAGAAATAAGCACTGTCGCAGGTGAGATGAGCACCCTGATGCGAGAATGACACCTTACCCTTTACGATCTGCGCATCGGGATGAGGGCCATACATATCATATCGCAACTCATCTGCATGAAGCAAGTAAACTCTGTCGCCATGCGGGCGCTTCCTGGCACGCTTCTTAGGAGCCTGCATGGCCTGGACAAGACATAGTCCAAACAGGCATAGAATCAAGAAAAAGAAGATTCTATGCCCGTCGATATGTCGCTTTATGATGTTTTTTACTGTCATTACTTAACCCAACCTTGATATTCAAATTTGCAATCCTTATATCGGTCGTTCATTCGTACATAAGTACTCTTTATCTTGCTTACCACCCAGTCGTGCAAGGTCTTCTCACGCTCCTTGGCCAGAACTACATCCTGCATCACCTGGAAGTCTTCGGTAATGGTGGCACGATGACCCTCTACCCTGCTCACCAGTTTCACCAGAGCACAGGTGGTCTTGCCACGGCTGTTGATCATCTGGAAAGAGCGAGACACCTCACCCACCTTCATTGTATCTACCATACGGGCTATCTCGGTGGGCAATTCCTTCATCTGAAACTTGGATGTACGCACACCAGCCTGAGAGGTATTGGCCATCAAACCACGGTTGTTCTTGGTGTCCTTGTCGTCAGACAATACAGATACAGCCGACTCAAAAGTGAACTTTCCGCTGCGGATATCGTCGCCGATAGAATCGAGACGCAATATCGCCTTATCGATGGACTCCTGTGGAACAACAGGCTTGCGAAGGATATGGCGAACCTTGATTTTGTCGCCACGCTTGTCTATCAACTGGATGATATGATAGCCGAATTCTGACTCTACAATCTTGGAAATCTTCTTGGGGTCGGTCAGATTGAAAGCCACATTGGCAAAAGCAGGGTCCAACATACCTCTACCGACATAGTCCATCTCGCCACCCATACGGGCAGAGCCGGGATCTTCAGAATACAGACGAGCCAATGTAGAGAAGGTTGTCTCGCCCTTGTTGACACGGTCGGTGTATTCGCGCAACTCGTCCTTGACACGATTGATTTCCTCCATAGGGATCTTTGGTTGCTGGGTAAGAATCTCCACCTCTACCTCTGTTGGCACAAAAGGAATACTGTCGGCAGGAAGATTGTTGAAATAACGACGAACCTGAGCTGGCGAAACCTTTATATCCTTCACCAGTTTCTCCTTCATCTTCTGAATCAACTGACGGTTCTTGAAGTCATCGTGCATCTGCTGACGCATCTGGGTGACACTCTGCTTGCGATACTCCTCTAACTTCTCGCGTGAGCCAATCATATTGATCCAATAATTGATCTGCTCGTCGATACCAGCCATCACCTCAGACTCAGATACCTCGATACTGTCGATGGCTGCCTGATGCAGGAAGAGTTTCTGTACAGCTATCTGCTCGGGGATGCTGCAATCAGGATCGCCTGCATACTTGATGCCTTCGGCCTCACCCTGCAATCGGGTTACCTCGACATCAGACTTCAGGATAGGCTCGTCGCCTACTACCCAGATCACCTCATCCACAACACTACCCTCGTTCAGGACCGGCTCGTCCTTCACCTGGTTAGTATCGCCTGAAACCGAATCGCCCATGACATACGCCTTAGCAAGGCGAGAAGCCCTGTTGGTATTTGCGCTCATGCCCATGATAAACATCAGAGCAACAAAAGCCAAAGCGATCTTATTCTCTATTTTCATGTATCTTTGTTTTTCGTTTTGATTAATGCTTGTTGACTGTCGCCAATACATCCTTGTTGACTACTACGGGATATTTCTTTCTCAGGGCTGTCACCCATTCTTTCTCCAACATATCCTGATAGTCGGCTATCACCTGTGACTTGACATCGGTATAATCCTCAGGAGCTTTCTTCAGCACTTTGCCGAATGTGGCATCAATGGGGTAATCCTTCAAAGCCTTGACAGTGGTATCTTTCTTGAAGACCATCTTGTCGACGACAGCATTGTCGCCTTTCTTGAAAATACCCTTCTCCACACGGATACGAATCACAGAATCCTTGTTGAATGTATTGCGCAGAATATCTGCCCACTCTGAGAATGCCTTTCCCTTGATGCTCTTCTTGACAGCCTCAACGTCTGCCGCATCCTTTACATGATAAGCTATTCCCTTGAATCGGGGCTCATTCCATTTGAATCGTTTTTTGTTCTTGGCAAAGTAGGCTGCCTGACCCTTCTCGTCCTTGGAAGCCTTGTCCCATACCAGACGATTGCTGATTTCATAGAGCAGCAAGCCGTCATGATACTCGCGAATCAGGTTCTTCAAATCGCTGTCCTTGGCAGACAGTTCTTCTGCCTTCTTGTCGAGAATGTTCTCGGCTGTTGTACCGGCGGGCATACTCTTGGCAAGAGAGTCCAACTTGTCGTTGATAATTTTTTCCCTTATCCCTCTTGCGTCAATAAAACGGATGATATCCGTCCTAAGCGAGTCATAGGGGAAGAAATTCTGTGCTCCCTCCTTTTTAATAATATGGTAACCAAACTCTGAAAGAACAGGCTTGCTGATCTCACCCACTTTGAGCGAATAAGCTGCATCCTCAAAAGCCTTCACAGTCTGACCTTTACTGATCCAGGGCAGTTCGCCACCCTTGACAGCCGTACTCTTGTCGTCAGAGAATTTCTTTGCTAACTCAGCAAAGTTGCCTCCCTTCTTCAAAACCGTATAAATAGAGTCAGCACGGCTCTTCAACTTGGCATTCTCGGCAGGAGTCGCTTTCTGACCAAGCATCAGCAGAATATGAGAAACCTTTACCATTCCTCCATTTCCATCAATGCGCTGACGTGTGTCCTCATAGATACGATGCGCTTCGTTCTCGACATCCTGTTCGGTAATCATAGATGGGCGAATCTGCTGGTCACGATAAGTGGCGAACTCTTTCTTGAAAGAGCTCAAGGTGTCGAGGCGGGCATCCAGGGCTGCCTGTACCTTCAACTTATAGTTGACAAACAAATCCACATACTCGCCGACAGTCTTCTTGTCGATGACTCCTTCTGAATTGTTCTTATTGTAAGAATACTCGAATTCTGAACGGGTGACAGGTGCTCCATTAATGGTCATAATCACAGGATCAACCTGAGCAAAAGCTATGCTCCCCGAAAGGAGCATAGCTGCTAAAAGCGCATTTATTTTCATTTCTTTCAATTCATTATTATTCAGGACGGCTGTAGTTTGGAGCCTCACTGGTAATGGTAATGTCGTGTGGATGACTCTCCAGAACACCGGCATTGGTAATGCGGGTAAACTTAGCATTGTGCAAGTTCTGAATTGTCGCAGCGCCACAATAGCCCATACCAGAACGCAAACCACCAATCAACTGATAGATAACCTCCTGAACGGTTCCCTTGTAAGGTACACGACCAGCGATACCTTCCGGTACGAGTTTCTTCACATCCTTGGTGTCGCTCTGGAAGTAACGGTCCTTAGAACCATTCTTCTGCTCCATAGCCTCCAAAGAACCCATACCACGATAGCTCTTGAACTTACGGCCATTGAAGATGATAGTATCACCAGGGCTCTCCTCAGTACCGGCAACCAGCGAACCAATCATGACGCAACTGCCACCGGCAGCCAGAGCCTTAACGATATCGCCAGAATAGCGCAAACCACCATCGGCAATCAATGGAACGCCAGTACCCTTCAAGGCTGAGTAAACATCATAGACAGCGCTCAACTGTGGAACACCCACACCGGCAACCACACGAGTTGTACAGATAGAACCAGGACCGATACCTACCTTTACGCCATCAGCGCCATTGTCTACCAAGTATTTAGCAGCCTCACCTGTTGCCACATTACCGACAACAACATCTACTTGAGGGAAGGCAGCCTTTACTGCATGCAACTTCTCAATAACGCCCTTGGAATGTCCGTGAGCAGTATCAATAACGATAGCATCGGCACCAGCCTCAACCAAAGCCTTGGCTCTGTCGAGAGTATCGACAGTAACACCAACTCCAGCCGCAACACGCAGACGACCTTTCTCGTCCTTGCATGCCATTGGCTTGTCCTTAGCCTTTGTGATATCCTTATAAGTAATCAAACCTACAAGATGGTTTGCATTATCCACAACAGGAAGTTTCTCGATCTTGTTCTCCTGAAGAATCTGAGCAGCTGCTGTCAAGTCGGTCTGCTGATGGGTAGTAACAAGATTCTCAGAAGTCATCACCTCATCTATCTTCTTGTCGAGATGACGCTCGAAACGTAAGTCACGATTTGTTACAATACCAACCAGATGGTTTTCGTCATCAACAACAGGAATACCACCAATATGATAGTCATGCATCATATCAAGAGCATCCTGCACTGTGCTTCCGCGACGAATAGTGACTGGATCGTAAATCATTCCATTCTCGGCACGCTTCACAATAGCCACCTGGCGTGCTTGCTCCTCAATAGACATGTTCTTGTGGATAACACCGATACCTCCCTCACGAGCTATGGCTATGGCCATAGACGCCTCGGTAACAGTATCCATAGCGGCTGTTACGAATGGAACGTTCAACTCGATATTACGAGAGAACTTGGTTTTCAACTCTACCTCTTTAGGCAGTACCTCTGAATAAGCAGGGATAAGAAGGACGTCGTCGTAAGTGAGGCCGTCCATTACAATTTTATCTGCAACAAATGATGACATATTGTAACCTTTAAAAATTTATTGCGTGCAAATTTAGCAATAATATTTCATATTTTGCCCTTTTTTCACGAATTTCACTCCTTATTAATGCTATTTAACGTGATTAGTGACGGTGAAAAATAAATTGGTATGATTTGAGCCTCATATTTTTGAGATATTTAAATCGTACCAAGTTATTATTAAACGTCACTTAGTTGGCCTGTTCGGACAAGAACTTAATTCTAACCAACCTGATTTCGTCTTCTGAATAGTCCTCACCCAATTCATTTTGCGCTGTATCCAAGTCGTCGGTATCGCTCTCCATGAAATAGTCATAAATGTCGTCAACATGCTCATCATCGATGACTTCTTCTATGAAATAATCTATGTTCAACTTGGTTCCGCTATAGACGATAGCCTCTATTTCATCCAAGAGATCATCGAAATCAAGTCCCTTTGCCTCAGCAAGGTCATCGAGTGCTATCTGTCGGTCGATACTCTGAATGATACTAACCTTCAGCATGGATTTCTTTGCCACGGTACGAACACGCAACTCTTCGGGACGCTCGATATCGTTCTCCTCACAATATTTCTTGATAAGGGCACAGAACTCCTTGCCATAGCGCTTTGCCTTGCCGGCACCTACACCCTGGATGTTCTGCAACTCCTGCAAATCAACAGGATACATGGTTGCCATCTGTTCCAAGGAGACATCCTGGAACACGACATAAGGCGGAAGTTTGTGCTTCTTAGACATATCAGAACGCAAGTCCTTGAGCATGGCAAACAACTCTGGATCGAGAGCCTCACTGCCTGCGCTGTGACTCTCCAGTCCATAATCATCCTTGAACACCTTGTCTTCCACTATCATGAATGACTCAGGGTTCTTGATAAAACGCTTGCCTGCTGCAGTCAGTTTCAGCAAGCCATAGTTCTCGACATCTTTTTTCAGATATCCAGCTATCAATGCCTGACGGATAACAGGATTCCACATCTTGCTGTCCATGTCCTCACCGGCACCAAAAGCCTCCAGCTCGTTGTGCTTGTGCGACACGATGTCATCGGTAGCCCTTCCCTTCACAAAATCTATAATATATTCCTGACGGAAGTTCTCTTTGACGGCTGCCACCGCTTTTAATATAACCACCAGCTCGTCCTTAGCCTCTATCTTCGTCGTAGGGTGCAGGCAGTTGTCACAGTTGTGGCAGTTTTCCTCCTGGTATTCTTCACCGAAATAATGGAGCAACATCTTGCGACGGCATACTGACGACTCGGCATAAGCTGCCGTTTCCTGCAGAAGCTGTCGACCGATATCCTGCTCTGCCACAGGCTTGTTCTCCATAAACTTTTCTAATTTCTTCAGGTCTTTACGAGCATAGAAAGCAATACAGATGCCCTCGCCACCATCACGACCGGCACGGCCAGTCTCCTGATAATAGCCTTCCAGACTCTTTGGAATGTCATAATGGATGACAAAGCGCACATCAGGCTTGTCGATACCCATACCAAAAGCTATAGTTGCCACTATGACATCTATTCGCTCCATCAGGAAATCATCTTGAGTCTGCGAACGGGTTGCTGAATCCAAGCCCGCATGATAAGGTGCCGCCTTGATTTCATTGGCCTTCAAGACTTCGGCCAACTCCTCCACCTTCTTTCGAGAAAGACAATAGATAATACCACTCTTGCCGGCATGCTGACGGATGAACATGATGATCTGCTTGTCTATCTCATTGGTCTTGGGACGTACCTCATAATACAGATTGGGGCGATTGAAAGAACTCTTGAACTCTTTGGCATCCATAATGCCTAAGCTTTTCTTGATATCTGTCCTAACCTTGTCCGTAGCTGTGGCGGTCAAGGCTATGACGGGTGCATTACCGATTTCGTTGATAATGGGGCGGATACGACGGTACTCCGGACGGAAATCATGTCCCCACTCAGAAATACAGTGAGCCTCATCAATGGCATAGAACGAAATCTTCACGTCTTTCAGAAAGTCCACATTGTCCTCCTTGGTCAACGACTCTGGTGCCACATACAGCAACTTGGTCTTGCCAGAGAGAATATCGCTCTTCACTTTCTCTATAGCCGACTTATTTAGAGAGGAGTTGAGATAGTGGGCCACACCATCCTCCTCGCTAAGACCATTGATAACATCCACCTGATTTTTCATCAGGGCAATCAATGGAGAAACAACAATAGCTGTTCCCTCCATGATTAAGGACGGCAACTGATAGCACAAGCTTTTTCCTCCACCTGTAGGCATCAACACAAATGTATCATTACCACTCATCAGATTTTTAATAATCGATTCCTGGTCGCCTTTAAAAGAGTCAAAGCCGAAATAGTGTTTCAACTGTTCCGTAAGATTCATCTGTTCCGTCATATCCACCTATTTAATATATATAATGTACACTTGTATCGGTAAAAGTCATTGAGCAAGCATGGTAACAAGCTCATCTTAAGCACTCTCCATCTGCTGCAGATTGGTTTTCTCCAACTGCTGCTTGGCATAGTCCAATGTCACAGTGAAAGTAGTAATCTTCTGGGATGGGACATCAAACATAGCATCCATCATGACCGCCTCTACGATAGAGCGCAGGCCTCGGGCACCAAGTTTGTACTCCACAGCCTTGTCTACCATATAGTCGAGAGCCTCCTGGTCGAAGTCCAATTTGATGCCATCCATCTCGAGCAACTTGACATACTGTTTGATGATAGAGTTCTTGGGCTCTACCAATATCTTGCGCAAGGCTTCCCTATCCAAAGGATTCAGATAGGTAAGTACTGGCAGACGACCGATGATCTCGGGAATCAGTCCGAAAGATTTCAGGTCCTGAGGAAGGATGTATTTCATCAGGTCGGTCTTGTCTATCTTGCTGACATTCTGCACAGAATTGAAACCTACCACATGCGTATTGAGGCGCTGCGCTATCTTTCGCTCTATTCCGTCGAATGCACCACCGCAGATAAAGAGAATATTCTTGGTATCGACGTGAATATAATCCTGGTCAGGATGCTTACGGCCTCCCTTTGGCGGTACATTTACCATCGTGCCTTCCAGCAACTTGAGCAAGCCCTGCTGTACTCCCTCACCGCTCACATCGCGGGTGATAGAAGGATTGTCGCTCTTGCGGGCTATCTTGTCTATCTCGTCAATAAACACGATACCTTTTTCTGCAGCTGCCACATCATAGTCGGCCACCTGGAGCAGACGGCTCAGGATACTTTCCACATCTTCGCCCACATAACCAGCCTCGGTAAATACCGTAGCATCAACAATAGTGAAAGGCACATCCAACAGTTTGGCGATTGTACGGGCCAGAAGAGTCTTTCCCGTTCCGGTGCTGCCCACCATGATGATGTTGCTCTTCTCTATTTCCACACCTCCGTCGTCCACAGTCTGCTGCAAACGCTTATAGTGATTGTACACCGCCACGGCAAGGGAGCGCTTGGCGCCATCCTGTCCGATGATATACTGATCCAGATATTGCTTGATCTCTACAGGCTTAGGCACCTGCTTCAATGCGAACTTATCATTCTTCTTATCGTTTAAAACGCCTGAAGACAACACGATATCGTATGCCTGCTTGGCACAATTCTCGCAGATATAGCCCTTGATGCCTGTTATCAGCAACTTCACTTCGCTCTCACTTCTTCCGCAAAAGCTACATACATTCTTTGGCATTATTCTTCTACTCCTTTTTTACGGGTCAACACTGCATCTATCATACCATACTCCTTGGCCTCTTCTGCCGTCATCCAATAGTTACGGTCACTGTCTGCCCACACTTTCTCGTAAGGAGTATGTGAATGATTAGATATAATGGTATAAAGTTCTTTCTTGAATTTCTGAATCTCCTTGGCCTCGATCTCAATATCAGAAGCCTGACCCTGTACGCCACCCAGTGGCTGATGAATCATCACACGACTATGAGGCAAAGCTGAGCGCTTGCCTTCCTGACCAGCCACCAAAAGAACGGCACCCATAGACGCTGCCATACCAGTACAGATGGTAGACACATCGCTGGAGATAAACTGCATGGTGTCGTATATGCCAAGACCTGCCGTAACACTTCCGCCAGGGCTGTTGATATAAATAGAAATATCCTTGCCACTGTCTACAGAGTCAAGATAAAGCAGCTGAGCCTGCAGGGTGTTGGCTGTATAGTCATCAATCTCGGTGCCCAAGAAGATCACACGGTCCATCATCAATCTTGAGAAAACATCCATCTGGGTCACATTCAGCTGACGTTCCTCCAAGATGTAAGGATTCATATAACGAGCCTGTGCCTTCACTACATCGTCAAGCACCATTCCGCTCATACCTAAATGCTGCGTAGCATACTTTCTAAAATCGTTCATATTATCATTTTTTTCTATTCAAAATAAGACAAAAAGAGAGGTTATCGACCTCTATTTCTCGTTCCGTGGAACAAAGATAATAAAAAAAGTCGATAACCTCGTATTTATTTGAAGTTTTTTTTCAAAAAAAATATTAGCCCTGCATCATCTTATTGAAATCCTCTACAGAAATCTCCTTTTCGTTGAGCTTAACAACACCCTTAAGAGCGGCTGCCAACTTACGGTCTACTGCACGGTCAACAAGCGCCTCGGTGCTTTCACCCTTCTTGAGAATTTCGTTAGCATAGTTCTCAATATACTCCTCAGGAATATTGGTCATACCATACTGAGCGAACTGTGCGCGAGCAGCCTCCTTGGCTGTCTCCTTGATATCAGCATCCTCGATCTTGATATTCTGAGCGCTGACGAGCTGCTCCTTGATGAGGTGCCAAGTCAACTCCTTGATGCTCATCTCGTAGTTCTTCTCTACGAAGTCCTCACCCTTGTCCTTGTTGTTGGCCAACATGATGCGCTTCAACAAAGCGTCTGGGTACTCCAACTTGCCAACCTTCTTCTCGCAGTGAGCACGAACATCAAGAAGGAACTTGAAGTCAGAATCGTTAACGAGCTGTTCGTTCAGGCCCTCTGCTATCTTAGCACGGAAAGCAGCCTCGTCCTTCACGTCAGTATCCTCACCGAATACCTGCTTGAAGAGTTCCTCGTTTACCTCGTGCTTCTTGAAGCGCTGAATCTCGGTAATCTGATAGCTGAACTCAGACTCCATGTCCTTCACAGCATCACGCTCTATCTTCAAGAGCTGAGAAACCTCAGTATCATTGTCTGGATAAGCCTTGCGTGGATTGAAAGTGATGATGTCGCCCAACTTAGCACCATCAAACAACTTCTTCTGGTCGTCTACCTTGATATAGCTTGGCATCAGGACAGCGCTCTCAACTGTAATACCGCCTTCCTTAGTGTTGCCATTCTCGTCAAGCTCACGCAAATCACCCTTGAGCATATCATTGCCCTCGTAGTTCTCTGCCTTCTCATAGCTACCAGAACGAGATGCCAACATATCTACCTGCTGGTCGATAGTCTTGTCGTCAACAACGATTTTGTAGTAATCCACCTTATCGCGACCAGTGAGAGACACCTTCATCTCAGGAGCCACTGCTATGTCAAACATAAAGGTGTAAGGACCGTCCTTCTCGATATCTACAGGAGCCTGCTTCTCAGAAGCAAGAGGCTCGCCAAGCATCTGGATCTTATTGTCCTGAACATACTTGTAGATCTGCTGGCCGATAATCTTGTTGACAGCTTCCATCTTAACTGAAGGACCAAACTGACGCTTGATCATTCCCATTGGAGCCTGACCAGGACGGAATCCAGGAACATTAGCTTTCTTACGATAGTCCTTCAATGTCTTCTCGACATCATTCTTGTAATCCTCTTCTTCGACAACGATAGTCAAAAGACCATTGATCTTGTCAGGATTTTCAAATGAAATTTTCATCTTGATGTTTTGTTTTTATATTATTAATTATTTTCTCTTTTATTCACATTGGCTTGCAAAATTACTCATATTTGTTGAATATACCTAATATATAAAAGAAAAATTTGTTTTTTTAACCATCTTACTTGCCTTCTTCGGCTCTTTTCTGCTCATCCGATAGCTGGAAATCTTTCTTTCTGAGCACAAATCCAGTAGTGAGGTATTTCTCTTTTACGATCTTGTTTTCTGCCAATTCCTCTGGTGAGCCCTGGAAAAGAATACGGCCTTCGAAGAGCAAATAGGCACGGTCGGTAATAGCCAACGTCTCATCTACATTATGGTCGGTGATAAGAATACCAATATTGCGGTATTTCAGGCGCCAGACAATATTCTGTATCTCTTCTACCTGGATAGGGTCGACACCGGCAAAAGGCTCATCGAGCATGATAAACTTTGGATCGTTGGCAAGACAACGGGCAATCTCCGTTCTACGGCGTTCACCTCCCGACAACTGGTCACCCAAGTTCTTGCGAACCTTCTGCAGATCGAAATCATTGATAAGGCTTTCCAGTTTCTCCATCTGGTACTCGCGTGGCTTGCCCGTCATCTCCAAGACCGACAAGATATTATCCTCCACACTCATCTTGCGAAAAACGCTGGCTTCCTGTGGCAAATAACCAATTCCGGCACGGGCACGCTTGTACACCGGATAACCAGTGATATCCTGATCGTCCAAATACACATGACCTGCATTGGGCACTACCAATCCTGTCGTCATATAGAAAGAGGTGGTCTTGCCCGCACCATTAGGACCGAGCAAACCCACAATCTCACCTTGCTTTACGTTGATGGTTACTCCATTGGCAACAGTTCGCTTACCATAGCGCTTTACCAAGCCCTCGGTTCGCAAAACCATGTGCTTGTCGGTATCCACCTGTGATGCAGTTTTTTGAATTTCATCCATAATATATACAATGTTTGAAAGGTGAGAGAATATATTCTCCACATTTTTGGTGCAAAAATACTAAAAAACGAGCAAATATCACTTATAAAATCAAAAACTATTCTGAATATTGCAGTTTTTTAGAGGAATTTGGTTACTTTTGCACCATAAAACGAAGAATTATTGACATGCTAATATCAAAATGGCTTACCACCTTCGGTAAATATCTCATTCTCATGGGCAGGTCCTTCTCACGTCCTGAACGCATGCGTATGTTTCTGAAGCAGTACGTGAAGGAGATGTCTCAACTGGGTGTCGACTCCATAGGAATCGTCCTGCTGATATCTTTCTTTATCGGTGCTGTCATCTGTATTCAGATGAAGCTCAATATCCAAAGTCCATGGATGCCACGATGGGTTTCGGGTTATACCACACGCGAGATCATGCTCCTGGAGTTCTCTTCCAGTATCATGTGTTTGATATTGGCAGGAAAGGTGGGCTCAAATATCGCATCAGAATTAGGCACGATGCGTGTTACCCAGCAAATTGACGCCCTCGACATCATGGGTGTCAATTCGGCTTGCTACTTGGTATTGCCAAAGATTTTAGGACTGGTTACCATCATGCCTTTCCTTGTCATCTTCAGCTCTGCGATGGGTATCATCGGTGCCTACGGAACAGCATTCATAGGACATATTCTTTCGCCTGACGACCTGACTTTGGGATTGCAGCATGCTTTCAACCAGTGGTTTGTATGGATGAGTATCGTGAAGAGCCTCTTCTTTGCATTTATCATCTCGAGTGTTTCCTCTTACTTCGGCTATACGGTGGAAGGAGGATCGGTCGAGGTAGGAAAAGCTTCGACTGATGCCGTAGTATGTTCCAGCGTACTGATTCTTTTCTCTGACGTTTTCCTCACACAAATACTTTCGTAAACTATGATAGAAGTTAAAGACTTGACAAAAACATTCGGCGACAAGACTGTGCTCGACAAAATAAATATGGTTTTTGAGACAGGAAAGACCAATCTTATCATCGGACAGAGTGGTTCAGGAAAGACTGTCTTGATGAAAAACCTCGTAGGTCTGCTGACCCCGACAAGCGGACAAGTCCTATACGACGGTCGAAACTTTGTGGAAATGTCGAAGAAGGAAAAGATTTCCATGCGACGCGAGATGGGCATGATATTCCAAAGTGCAGCCCTCTTCGACTCCTTGTCGGTACTCAAGAATGTAATGTTTCCACTCGACATGTTTTCATCTATGAACTATAGAGAACGTGTAAAGAGAGCTCAGGAATGTCTTGACAGAGTAAACCTGATTGAAGCACAGGAAAAGTTTCCTGGAGAAATATCAGGAGGTATGCAGAAACGTGTGGCCATAGCAAGAGCCATCGTGATGAACCCTAAATATCTGTTTTGCGATGAACCCAACTCAGGACTTGACCCCAAGACCTCTTTGGTAATTGATGAACTCCTGTCGGGAATCACGAAAGACTACAACATGACAACCATCATCAATACTCACGACATGAACTCAGTGATGGGGATTGGTGAAAATATATGTTTCATCTACAAAGGACAAAAAGAATGGCAAGGCAATAAAGACGAGGTTATGAGTTCTACCAACGAGAAACTCAACGACCTGGTCTTCGCTTCCGATCTGTTCAGAAAAGTAAAGAAAGTTGAGATGGAAGAGGAAAAGACAGCCCAATAATGAGGCTTTCCATAATGCATTGCCGAAACCTTTGCTATAAGCATATCAACCCTTATTTTAAACGCTGACAGGCTTCAATGGTCAATGCAAGTATCCTTCATAAACAAACGCGAATTTATATAAAAAGAGGCAGTGTAATGGATACACTGCCTCTTTTTATATAAATTCCATGAATGTCTACTTCTGCTTAACCACTTTTACCGCTTTTCCATTCTTCACAACAATATTAATACCCGTTTTCAGTTTGTCGCTCTTGACACCAACAATGTTATAGATACCATCCGCAAAGTTAGTTCCTATAGTTTCAATCTGGTTGATACCTGTAGATATGTTCTTGCACTTTATCACGAAAGGTTCGGCTGTAAAGCTATTTCCTCTAACATCGGACAAAATTATGTTAGAGAATATGACATCACCACCCTCGTAATTATTATCAGCAACTACGTTGATACCAAAAAGAGTTCCTGTATTACCTACGAAAGTTGGATTAGTTAAGCCATGAATAAGCAAACGATAATCGTTATCACCTTTTGGCATACGAGCAATTACTGCCGATAATCCTTCTGGAAGACGGTCTGTATAAGTAACCCATTCTCCATCTGCTCCATCAACGAAACTTACACCTTTTGGCAAAGCAATATCAGCTTGCATTCCACAAAAAGCCATTGTGTTGTCGAAGGTTATGTTAATCAAAGTAGGCTTGTCTGACAAGGTTATCTCGTCATTATCGCTTCCAAACTGTCCAACGTTAACTGAAACTTTTGTCTTTTGATCAGGCATCTCATGTGACTCAGAAGGATCCTTAGTAGCATCGACTCCTAACACATTGTCGATGACTATATCAGTATTTTTTATAAAGTTTTTTGCTGCCTTGACTTTTATAGTCATAAAAGCACCAGAATTGCCCTTTATTGCAGGAACTGGTAGTTGTGGAGTAGCAAGAAAACCAATTCTATACTTATTACTATTTTTTTGACGTGCCACTATAACGCTATGGCTTCTTCGGGTGATACGGTCAAAAACCTTATGCCATGATTTATCGACATACTCTATTCCCTCAGGAAAAGTAACATCAAACTGAAGATCTGTTATAGGATCGGAATTGTCGAGATGAATCTCTATCTGCTTTTCTTCACCAGGAATGATAGAAAAATCAGGTATCGTGACTTTATTGTCGGCAAATGAAGCCATAGACCCTAAGGCAAACAAAAGAAGTGTATTGAATAAATGTTTCATGTTTTTTGTTTTTAGATTGTTACTATTGTGTGATTTACTCTCATCTATCACAGTTTTCTTGCACGTAAATTGCTGTTTATTGGCATAATTGGAACAGCCCGTACTTGGATAGTTTCGTCAATTGTCGCATGAGCGACATTCAATTGTGTAACTTTGTTCATAGGCATTACTTTTAATTAATATTATATTTAAGGGAATTACCCATTTTTACTATCAAGTCACGTAAAGTATCCTTTGGAACATGAATGGTATGATTACAACCAAAATTATCGGTAAGCAACAGCACCTCCTTAACAGTATTGACATGAAAGATGGCTCGCAAGTTGACTACAAATTTACGCCCCAACCGGACAAGGAACCGTTGGTTTGGAAAATTTCCCATGACTTTATCCGTTACCTTAGATAGCCCAAAGGGTATCATAAAACGCACTCCAGATAGATAATACACAAATGTGTAATGATCATCAGCTTGCATATATAGAATGTTGTTGCAATCCAAAAGATACAATTCCTTCTGAATGGGAAACAATAATATATTTTGTAAGACATCTTTTACCATATCCTATATTTTTAAGTTATATATTTAAATCGTCGGTAGCAAATATAGGAAAAAACTACTATATCTCAGCCTCGGTTGCTCTACGTTTTCGTGAACACCCCAATTATTTACGTGAAATACATAAATTAACGGGCATTTCAATCATGTTCATTGATCATAGACAAAAGGATTCGCAAAGATTGTTTGGACATATGTATAGCATGATTAGAGCCTGTAGCATCAGCGAGGATTATTTCCTCTTTGATGGTATTGATATGAAAAACACAGCGAATATTGACAATATAACTACGACCAATGCGTATCAAACAACATTCTTCTTGAAAAGCCTGTGATATTTTCTCATAGATAGAAGTCAACCCAAATGGGATCAAGAACCTGGCTCCAGTTCGATAGCACACTTGGGAATAATGGTCTTCGGCTTTAATATAAAGCACATTTTCACAATCAAGCACATAAAGCTCGTTGTGAGTAGGGAACACTACTGATTTTTTATAGAAATTATGCATAACATTAATTTGACACTCATAACAAAAGATTGCTTAAGAAAGCATGTTGTAGTCATTTATGCTGCAAATATAACATAATTTCATTTTACCCCCCCCGATTTAATATAATTATAGTTAAAATCGCTAAATACAATCAGTTTTTAACAATTAACAGGTGTATTTTACATACATCACCTCATCTTCCATTCTCCATCCACCTCAACCATAGGCACCACAATCTGCTCCTTGGTCTTATCACCATAGGCAACTTGTAGGAAGACATCAGCTATATGAAGGGTAGTATCGGACTTGGCGTTCAATACCTCAACGCTTTTTATGCCCTTACGTTCCTCGTTTTGTTGTTCGACAAACATTTGCGCATTTAGCACCAACTGTTTATGATAACTATCAGGCAACCGATTGGGTTGGTTGAATCCTGCTACATAAGCCTCATACTTACCCTCTAAAAGCAAGTCGTAATAGCCCTTAGCTGCGACCCCAGCGAAAAAGCCTGGATTGGGACTTTCATCCTTGCAGGATATAAGCCCCAATTCCATACTCAATATTATGAAAAAAAATAGTTTCTTCATCTCTTTATCATTAGATTTCGCACATTTCGTCCTCACCCGTAGACTAACGTTACTTCTGACGGATAAATATATTGATAGGACAACCATGAAGCGACCAATTCTCACGTATCTTGTTCTCCAAGAATCGGCGATAGTTCTCCTTCACATACTGAGGCAAGTTGGCATAGAACACAAACGAAGGAATCGTTGTATTGGGCAACTGAGTGCAATACTTGATCTTGATGTACTTGCCTTTCACACTCTGTGGAGGGTAAGCCTCGATGATAGGCAGCATCACCTCGTTCAGCTTGGAAGTACCGATGTGAGCCTTTCGGTTCTGATAAACCTGCTTGGCAGTTTCCAGCACCTTAAAAATACGCTGTTTGGTCAATGCCGATGCAAAGATAATAGGGAAATCTACAAATGGAGCCATGCGGTTGCGGATCGCTGTCTCAAATGTAGTGATAACCTTTTGGTCTTTGTTTTCAACCAAGTCCCACTTGTTGACGACAACCACCAAACTCTTGTTGTTTTTCTGAATCAACTGGAAGATATTCATATCCTGAGTCTCTATACCACGGGTAGCATCCAGCATCAGAATACACACATCACTGTTCTCAATGGCACGGATAGAGCGCATGACAGAATAGAACTCCAAGTCTTCACTCACCTTATTCTTTCGACGGATACCAGCGGTATCAACCAAATAGAAATCGAAACCAAACTTATCGTATCGGGTATAGATACTGTCACGGGTTGTTCCTGCGATTTCGGTTACAATATTTCTGTCTTCACCGATGAAGGCATTGATGATACTGCTCTTGCCGGCATTAGGACGACCTACCACAGCGAAACGAGGGATGTCTTCCACAATGGCTTCTTCAGGATTATCCTGCAACTTATCCAATATCATGTCGAGCAAGTCACCAGTACCTCCACCTGTAGCAGCACTGATGCACTGAGGATCGCCCAAACCTAACTTATAGAATTCTGCAGCTTCATAATATTCTGCACTGTTGTCTACCTTATTAGCAACAAGGATAACAGGCAATTTGGCACGGCGCAAAATAAGAGCCACGTCCTCATCCCAATCTGTAAGGCCTGTATTCACATCAACAAGAAAGAGAACCAAATCGGCCTCTTCTGTTGCAACCAATACCTGCTTGCGGATAGCATCCTCGAAAATATCATCAGATTTCACTACCCAACCACCGGTATCTACAACAGAGAACTCTCTGCCATTCCAGCTACACTTGCCATACTGACGGTCGCGAGTAGTGCCAGCAGTATCGCTAACAATAGCACGACGAGATTGAGTCAAACGATTAAATAAAGTAGACTTGCCCACGTTTGGACGGCCTACAATTGCTACTAAATTTGCCATAATAGTCATTTCTCTCCTTCCTTAAGGAGGCTTTCAGGATGTGGTCTCTGCATCCTAATTAATACTTTCCCGAAGCTGACCATGCTCCGGCCCTCACCCTTTTGGCAAGAGTCATCCCCTCAATTACATTCAGGGGAAAGCAAGATATTCTTTTTTTTCAAGATATTTGTTTTAATCAAGAATTCGAGATGAAGAAAATTTTATAGACTGTATTGAAATCTCAAATTTTCCAATCCTCTCATTATTGACTACCAAAACATCACCAAAAATCTTCTACTCTGGATTATATCCAAAGGCATCAAGTTCTTTCTGAGAGCTGCGCCAATCCTTGTCAACTTTGACGAAGGTCTCGAGAAATATCTTCTTATTGAAGAATTTCTCCAATGACTTGCGCGATTCCATATTCACCTTCTTCAGGGCAACACCCTGATGCCCAATGATAATACCCTTTTGAGAATCACGTTCTACATAAATGACCGCATTGATGCGGATGCGGTCATCCTCTTCCTTAAAACGCTCCACACGCACCTCAACAGAATAAGGAATCTCCTTACTATAATACAGTAAAATCTTCTCTCTGATAATCTCAGACACAAAGAACCTGGCTGGCTTGTCAGTGAGCTGGTCCTTATCAAAGAAAGCAGGCGATTCGGGCAACAACTCCTTGATACGTTTCAAGAGCATATCGGTACCAAACTTGTTCTTGGCAGAAATGGGAAGGATTTCGGCATTGGGCAACAATGCATGCCATTTCTCTACAATATCTCCCAACTTAGTCTGATCGCTCTCGTCAATCTTGTTTATAAGCAAGAGAACAGGAATACTCATCTTTTTAACCTTGTCTAAGAAGTCCATGTTCTTTTCTGGATTCTCAATGACATCGGTCACATAAAGCAGAATATCAGCATCAGCCAAAGCACTCTCCGAGAAAGCAAGCATCATCTCCTGCATCTTGTAATTAGGCTTCAAGACACCTGGAGTGTCTGAAAAAACAATCTGCATATCATCAGTATTCACGATTCCCATGATACGGTGACGAGTGGTCTGAGCCTTGAAAGTGGCTATACTGATACGCTCACCCACCAGCTGATTCATCAGTGTACTTTTACCAACATTGGGATTTCCAACGATGTTTACAAAACCTGCTTTATGCATAATAACTTGATTTTAAAGCTAATTGATTTTAAGCTAAAAAAACGCATCCCTTATGATAATATAAGAAAGATGCGTTTTTTATATAAATATGGATATCTTTATCTCAACTTATTTACCATAAGCAGCACCATCGTAAGCCCACTTATAGTAAGAAGCACCATGTACAAAACCTGCACCGAATGCTGTAAAGATAATATTATCCCCCTTTTTCAGTTTGCTCTCAGCATCCCAAAGCGCCAGAGGAATTGTGGCAGCACTGGTATTGCCATAATGGTCAATGTTGACAACAACTTTTTCCAAAGGAATACCCGCACGCTTGGTAACAGCCTCAATAATGCGGAGGTTTGCCTCATGTGGAATAACCCAATTCACGTCATCTGCTGTAAGATTATTCATCTCCAAAATCTTCAACACATCGTTGCTCATGTCTGTCACTGCGTAACGGAACACAGTACGACCCTCCTGATAGAGGTAATGCATGCGATGATCAACAGTAAAACGTGAAGGAGGACAAACAGAACCACCAGCCTTCATGTGAAGGAAAGGCAAGCCCTTGCCATCAGTACGAAGATATGAGTTCTGAACACCTACATTCTCCTCCTCAGTTGCCTCCACAAGCACTGCGCCTGCTCCGTCACCGAAGAGTACGCAAGTAGCACGGTCGGTATAGTCGACCAATGAAGACATCTTGTCTGCGCCTATCACAATAATTTTCTTGTAACGACCACTCTGAATCATGCTTGCAGCAACATCAAGTGTATACAAGAAACCACAACAAGCAGCCGAGAAATCAAACGCAAATGCATTTTTCAAACCCAACTTGCCCAATACGATAGATGCTGTTGAAGGGAATTTGTAATCTGGTGTTGTGGTAGTTACAATCAGTGCATCGATTGTATCAGGATCCACTCCAGTCTTCTGAATCAATTCCTTGGCAGCCTTACGGGCCAAATAACTGGTTCCAAGACCTTCCTCTGTCAGGATACGGCGTTCCTTGATACCAACTCGAGTGGTAATCCATTCATCGTTGGTATCTACCATGCGCGACAACTCCTCGTTGTTGAGGATATAATCTGGCACGTAGCCACCGACACCTGTTATAACAGCATTAATTTTACCCATTATTCAGCTGCTTCCTTAACAATTGCAACCTTGCCTCTGTAGTAACCGCAAGTTGGGCATACTGTGTGATATACATAGTAAGCACCGCAATTAGGACAAACTGCCAATGTAGGAGCTACTGCCTTATCATGAGTTCTTCTCTTGAGTGTACGTGTCTTTGACTGTCTTCTTTTAGGATGTGCCATAATTTTTTAATTTTAAATTTTTTGAATTTTACTTTTTTAGTTTTAAGAGTGCCGCCCAGCGTGGTTCTACAACTTCCTCATCCTCCTCACCGCTTCGGGCGGCAGAATGCTCTTTCAGCATCTCAATCATAGCAGGGTTGCATTTTCCAGGTGCATGCACGTGCTTGATGGGAATATTGAGGGCTATAAATTCGTAAATGAACCACGAGACATCGAGTATTCCTTCGTTCTCGGCCACAGTCACGAGGTCATCATCTTCTGAGTAGTCTTCTCCGAATTTTACGACTAACCTGTTATCGGTCTCTATGGACTGATCCATATCATCCAAACAAATGTCGCAAGGTATGTGTATCACTCCTTCTGTATGAAAATTGAGTTCGAAAAAGTCTTCCGTTCTATCTACGGAAAGACAGCACGACAACTCGCCTCTCTCAACATCAGGAGCGTCTATCGCCTTAAAATATTCATCATTGAGCCTGTACTGATAAGTACTTACGCCCTGAGGCAAGGCTTTCAAATCTATTCTAAATTGCTCTATGCTACACATATATACAATATCTACATATTGTTTTCGGGCTGCAAAGTTACGATTTTTTTTTGATATAGAGTAATTTTTTTCTCAAAAAATCTCTAAAATAGAGTATATTAAGCAGTTATTGTAGCTTTAACTCTATTCTGAAAGTGGTTCCCTTGCCTACTTCCGAACTTTTGACACATATTTTACCATGATGATACTCTTCTACTATTCGGCGGGCCAATGACAAACCTAAGCCCCATCCGCGCTTTTTGGTAGTAAAACCTGGCCGAAACACATTACCTATATCTTTCTTTTTTATACCCTTTCCCGTATCAGAAACTTCGATAACAGCCTTACCTGCTTCCTCCTCAACATGCAACGTGATGACTCCGGCCTTTCCACCCATCGCATCTACAGCATTCTTGGCTAAGTTTTCTATCACCCATTCAAACAAAGAGGCATTAATGGTAACAATCAGGTCGTGAACCGGCAATTCCTTCATTATCTTTATAGACTGCGAAGTACGACGGTCCATATAGTCACATACATGATCCATAATCTGATTCAAACTGGAAGGCACAAGCTCAGGCTGAGAACCGATTTTAGAAAAACGGTCAGCTATCAGTTGCAGTCGTTTCACATCCTTATCCATCTCGGGAATTAGATCGTCCTTAGGATAGGTCTCCTTCAATATTTCTGTCCAGGCCATCAAACTGGAGATGGGCGTACCCAACTGATGGGCAGTTTCCTTCGACAAACCTACCCAAACCTTGTTCTGTTCTGCGCGCTTTGACGTAAGCAAAGCAAATATAGCAACAACGACAAAAATCAGAACCACCCCTAATTGCACCATAGGATAAGCTGCCAGTCGAGTGATCATGACCGATTCACCATAACATACTTGTATGTAGTCATGCGTAGAATCGTTAAGCATAATCTTGATATTTTTACCTTTCGCCAAAAGATGTCTGCCAACTACAGCCGCATGAGCGAGACTGTCATTATAATCAGTTCCATCTACTTGGATATTTCTAAACAACTGCGCATTCCCTTTAGGATCAAGAACTATAACGGGAATTGTATTGTTTTCATTGATAACCTTCAGCACCAGTTGCAAATCAGTGTTCTCATCAGCCATATTCAGCGAGCGCATAGCTTCAGCCCAAACCTCCATCCTACTACGCTCTTCTTGGGCCAAGTCTCTGACCAGAAAATGGGATACGACAAGCGAAGCTACAGCTATCAACACAGCTGCAACAACCAATAATATTTTAACTTGTCGTATTCTGTCTGTCCAAATCATACATATATATAACGAAAAAGCCTCGATTACATTGTAATCGAGGCTAAAAAAAATATAAAAGGAGGCGGCTACCTACTCTCCCGCATTGCATTGCAGTACCATCGGCGCAAGTGGGCTTAACTTCTCTGTTCGG
>ENA-ORCL01000149-ORCL01000149.1-human-gut-metagenome-genome-assembly--contig:-NODE-149-length-33261-cov-15.644226_pt1 | contig 33261 bp, 27 predicted proteins | sample MGYA00242987_ERZ507988 | MGnify/ENA primary metagenome ERZ507988 (study PRJEB26167, sample SAMN06115466) | human gut metagenome | host: Homo sapiens | place: China:Hubei | collected 2016-05-19... | reverse complement strand
GTACCGGCTGCTTGCTAGGCTTTGCCGGGCCCGGGCTTTCACCGGACTATACTATACACGCCGAACTGGCGCACACCCTCTGAACCCCTTTGCGTCCGGGAATACAGGTAAGCGCCGCTATGCCTCCACACCCCTACGCCTTGTATGCCGGATAGTTTCCCAGTATCTTGAAGTAGGTGCACATGGACTTTAATCCTCGGAGGGTCTGGGCGTTGGAGGGGTCCTCCAGCCTTCCCATGACGTCGATGTGGAAGAAGTATTCGAAGGGTCTTCCTTCCATGGGGCGGGATTCCAGGTGGGTCATGTTCATGCCGCCGTAGAAGAAGTAACCCAGCACGTGGTAGAGGGCGCCCGGTTCGTGGCGCACGGAGATGACCAGGGTGATTTTGTCCGCTTCCGGTTTGATTTCCATTTTGGGCCCGATGATGAAGAAGCGGGTGTAGTTGCTGGCGTTGAAGAAGATATTTTCCGCCAGCACGGAAAGGCCGTAGAGGCGGGCGGCGGTGCGGCTGGCCACGGCGGCCTGGTTTTTCTTTCCGTCCTGGGCCACTTTTTCGGCGCTTCTTGAGGTGGAGAAATAGGGCTTCAGTGTCCAGTCCCGATGCTTGTTAAAGAAGGGGCGGCACTGGGCAAAGCCCTGGGGATGGGAGAAGACGGTGTCGATATCTTCCAGTTTCGCCCCCGGCAGGCCCAGAAGGTTGTGCTCGATTTTCACGATCTGCTCTCCCACCACGGCGCAGCCGTAGCGCTGGATGAGGTCGTACACTTCGGTGATGCCGCCGGTGGAGGAGTTTTCGATGGGCACCACGCCGTAGTCGATGTCCCCTTCCTGCACCGCCTTCACCACATCTTCAAAGAGGGGAAAATAGGATTCCTCTCTTTTTCTATTTCCAAACTGCTGCTCCATGGCTTCATAGGTATAGGAACCCTTGGCGCCGTAGCAGCCTACCCGAATCGCCTTATCCGACATGGGAATTCCTCCTGTCCGTAAGAATCAAATCCAGAATCACCAGGGCCGCCGCGTTTTCGATGACCGGAATGGCCCTTGGAATGATGCAGGGGTCGTGGCGGCCGCCGATGGAAAGGTCCGTATCTTCCTTTGTTGAAATATTGATGGTCCGCTGCCGCTTGCCGATGGAGGCGGTGGGCTTCACCGCCAGGGTGAAGAGAAGGGGACTGCCGCTGGAAATACCGCCCAGCACGCCGCCGTTGTGGTTGGTGAGGGCCACGGGTTTCCCCTCTTCATAATGGAGGCTGTCATTGGCCTCGGAGCCGTAGAGGGACGCAAAGCCGAAGCCGCTTCCGAAGGAAATCCCCTTCACCGCCGGCACGGAAAACATGATGTGGGCCATTTCACTTTCCAGGGAATCAAAGAAGGGGTCCCCCAGTCCCACCGGAAGGCCTGAGGCCATGCATTCCACCACGCCGCCAACGGAATCCCCTTCCTTCTGGGCAGAAAGGATGGCTTCTTCCATGGCCTTTCCCACCGCTTCATCCACCACCGGGAGTTTCATGGTATCCAGCTTTTCAAAAAGAGCCTTTTCCTCGCCTAATGGATGGAAGGGCCTGTCCTTGATGCCATGAATCTCCAAAGCATGGGCGCCGATGAAAATGCCCTCCTTCTCCAGCACCTGCCGGGCCAGGGCGCCGGCAAAGGTGAGGGGCGCCGTAATGCGGCCGGAAAAATGGCCGCCGCCGCGGTAATCATTGAATCCGCCATATTTCACAAAGCCCGTATAATCCGCATGCCCCGGACGCATGTGGTCCTTTAAAATGTCATAATCTTTGGAATGCTGGTTTCCATTCCTGATTTCCATGGCCATGGGAGTGCCGGTGGTGTGGTCATTGAAATAACCCGAAAGGATTTCGAAGCTGTCCTTCTCCTTCCGCGGCGTGGCCAGGTTCGAACTCCCCGGCGCCCGGCGGGCCATCTCCCGCCGCACCGCCTCGAAGTCAAAGGAAATCCCCGCAGGGAGGCCGTCAATCACGGCGCCGATGGCGGTGCCGTGGGATTCGCCAAAGATAGTGACTTTCAGTGTTTCTCCAAATGTATTGCTCATGGTGTTCTCCTGTAATAATTAGTGGGCTGGTAAGCTAGTGGGCTGGTGGGCTAGTGGGCTAGTGGGCTGGTGGGCTGGTGGGCTGGTGGGCTGGTGGGCTGGTGGACTGGTGGGCTAGTGGACTGGTGGGCTAGTGGACTAGTGGCATTGGTGGTGATTTGATTAGGGGTCCAGAAGGTTCAAAGGGTTCAGAGGGGGTGGTATCGCCGCTTCGCGGCGATGAGTTTTGTATGCCGCCTGTCGGCGGCAGCGAAAACCAAACAACCGCGCCTGCGGCGCGCTGGAAATGCACCCCTTTTGGTACCTTCGGTACCACCTTCCCCCCGGAGGGGGGACTTTGTTCTCCGCTTGCCTTCCCGCCCTCATCGTCATTCTGAGCGCAGCGAAGAATCTCGGTACGCGGCGCATTTGAGGGGTAATCGGTAATAAATACCGGTCGGCGGGAAGGCGCCGCTAAAATCAGAGACGACAACAGTTAGCTTCCAGCTGCCAGTTTCCGGCTGATTCCGGCTTGATGATTTTGGATTCATCATCAAGAATCACATTACGGTGATTAACGGCCTACGGCCGCTTTCCCCCCTTTGGTGCCTTACGGCACCACCTTCCCCCCGCTGAAGCGGTGGGACAATAAAGCTCCGCGGGCCTGATATCTCATAAGTTGCTCTAATTTAAGCACGGGTTGTTGTGCCCCCGCTTGCGGGGGAAAGGTGGTGGCGACAGCCACCAAAGGGGGCGCTGCCGACAGGCAGCATTTTATACTGGCGCCGACAGGCGCCTTCATCGCCAGCGCAGCGATACTTTATAACTCCCCTCTGAACCAGCCCGCTCTGTGGGCGGAACCCATCGGTCAGTGCGTCAGCACATGACCGATAGAACCCGGGCGCCGCAAGGCGCCTGAACCCCTTTTCCTTTCGGGCATACCGTCAACCGCCGCTATGCCTCTACTACCATCCCTCCCACTTTCCGGAAGTCTTCCCAGAAGCGGGGGTACGATTTCTTTACGCTTTCCGCCCCTTCTATGGTGAGGGGGCCGGTGAGTCTGGGGGTGATGGAAGCGAGGGCCATAGCTATGCGGTGGTCGTTCCAAGAGGAGACGGTGCCGCCGGAAAGGGATGGTTTCCCTCTGATGATAAGGCCCTCAGGCTTTTCTTCTATGTCTGCGCCCAGTTTGGTAAGCTCCACTGCCATGGCGTGGAGGCGGTCGCATTCTTTGAGCCTTACCCTGCCAGCGTGGATGATTTCCGTCACTCCTTCACTCACCGCGGCCATGGCGGCGAAGGCGGGCACTAAATCCGGCACGTTTTCCGCGTCCATGGTGATGCCGTGGAGGCTGCTTCTTTCTGCCGTTAGGCCGCCGTCTTTCTTTTCGATATGGCCGCCCATGTCTTTTAGCAGGGCGACGATGGCTTTGTCTCCCTGGAGGGAGGTGTCGGAAAGGCCGGTTAAGGTGATGGCGCCGCCGGAAAGGGCGGCGGTGAGCCAGAAGGCGGCCTGGGAGTAGTCTCCTTCCACGGAAAAGGTGCCCTTTTGATAGCGCTGGCGGCCGGGGATTTCATAGAGGCCCCCTTCTTTTTCGTGAATTTCTATGCCGTGGCGGGAAAGGGTGTCCACTGTCATGTCCACGTAGCTTTTGGATTCCAGGGGTGTGGTACTCCGGAGGATGGAGTCTTCTTCAGAGAGGGGCAGGGCGAAGAGGAGGCCCGTGAAGAACTGGGAGCTCACGCCGCCGGGAAGTTCATAGGTGCCGCCGGTAAGCGGCCCCCACACTTCCAGGGGAAGACCGCCCTTGGTGCGGTAGGAAATATGTTTCCTGTCAAACATGTCATAGTAAGGGGTCAAGGGACGCTCGGAGAGGCGGCCGTGGCCGGTGTAGGTGACGTGATTTCCGGAGGCAAGACCCAGGGGGATGAGGAAACGGAGGGTGGAGCCCGATTCGCCGGCGTCGGCGTGGAGGATTCCCTCCTGCTGTTTCAGTCCTCCCCTGATGGAAAGGGTAATGCTTCCTTCTTCCTTCTTTTCTATGTGTGCCCCCAGAAGGGAAAGGATACGCACCGTGGCCTCAATGTCTTCGGACCAGGTAACGCCGGTGACCTCCGTTTCCCCTTCTGCCAGGGCGGCGGCAATGATTTCCCGGTGGGTCATGCTCTTAGACGATGGCACCCGGAGGGTGCCGGAGAGGGGGCCCGGGTGGATGGTGATTTTCATGAAATCCTCCTCAGCCTGTCACAATGTATTTGGAAAGTTCGTCGGTAGGAATGGTGAGAAGCTCCGCTTCCCCGATTTTCTTCAGCACCACCAGGGTAATGTTTTTTCCCCTTCTTTTCTTGTCGTGCATAATCTGGGGAATGAGTTCCTCCGCCGGAACGCCGATGGAGGTGGGGAGCGACAGCTTATGAAGCACCCGGATGAGGCGGCTGGCGGTGCCCTTTTCGGTGAGGCCCATCTTTTCGGTCTGCTCCGTCAAAAGGCTCATGCCCATGGCCACCCCTTCGCCGTGGGTGAAGGTGGAGTAGTGGAAATACCGTTCCACGGCGTGGCCGATGGTATGGCCGAAATTGAGAATCTGACGCTGTCCGTTGTCAAATTCATCCTCTTCCACCACCCTGGTCTTCTGCAGGACGCTGTGGAGGATGATTTCTTCTATATGATTCTCCAGATCCTCTTCCGTTTCCAGGGATTCAAAGATTTCAAAGAGTTCCCTGTCGCCGATGCAGCCGTATTTCACCGCTTCCGCCAGTCCGTCGTGGACGTAGCGGTTGGGCAGGGTTTTCAAAAGGTCCGGGTCAATAAATACCCCTTTGGGCTGGTAGAAGGCGCCGGCCAGGTTCTTCCCGCTGGGCAGGTCCACCGCCACCTTGCCGCCTACGGAGCTGTCAATCTGGGCCAGGATGGTGGTGGGAATCTGGAAGAAGGGAATGCCCCGCATGTAGGTGGCTGCCGCAAAGCCGCCCAAATCCCCCGGCACGCCGCCGGAGAGTGTGACAAGGGCGTCGCTTCGGGACATATTGAACTCCGACAAAGCGTCGTACACGTCGGCAAGGACCTTCATGTTCTTGCTTTCCTCTCCGGCCGGAATGGCGATGACCCGCACGTCGAAACCCGCTTCCGTAAGCACATTCCGGATGCGCTCGCCATAGAGGGGTTCCACATGGTCGTCGGTGATGACGGCGATTTTTTCCGCCTTCGTGAGAGAGCGGATTTTGCGGCCCACCTTGTCAAGGAGGCCCCGCTCGATTTCAATCTGATAGGAATCTTTCCCAAGATTTACATTAACTGTTGCCACGATGTATCATTTCCCTTCTTCTTCTGCCCGCCTCTTCCAGAAAGGCGGTGATTTCCTCTTCATTTCCTTCGTCAATGGCCTTCCGTATGGCCGAAAGCGCCGCGCCGAAGCGGTCGATTTCCTCCAGGAGCTTTTCCCGATTGGAAAGGAAAAGGGAGGTCCAGAGCTTTCCATTAATATCGGCCACCCTGGTTTCGTCCCTGAAGGAGCCGCCGATGAAATACTTCGTTTTTTCCGAATAGGAGGCACTGTTCATGAGTGACGTGGCCACCACATGGGTGAGGTCGCTGGTGTAGGCAATGGCCCGGTCATGCTCCTCTGCCGTCACCACCGGCACATGGGCACAGCCCAGCTCCTCCGCCATGCGCTTCACCAGGGAAAGGTGGGCAGGGCTGTTCCAGGGTTCCGGAATGAGCACATAATTAGCGCCGTCGAAAATGGCACCGTCCGACTGGGCAAGGCCTGCCCCTTCCTTCCCGCACATGGGATGGCCGGACACGAAGTCCAAACCTTCCGGAAGGAGGGCCTTCACTTCCTTGGCAAAGCCGTTCTTCACGCCGGCAATGTCGGTGAGCACTGCCCTTTCATGGAGGAGAGGGAGATGCTCTTTGATAAAGGCAAGGGTCCCCTTCTCCGGCGTACAGAAGATGACGATTTCCGCCTTCTTCAAATCCATGGGGTCAATGGAGTCCACAATTCCCATGGCCAGCGCCTCCTGTGCCACGCTTTCCGTGCGGTTCAGGCCAATCACCGGATGGCCCAGCTCCTTCAGCCTTTTGGCAAAGGAGCCTCCCATGAGGCCCAGACCGATGACAGCAATGGGGATCCTGCTAAAGTCACTGTTCATAATGGTTTCCTTTGTATGTTGTATATATGTATGTATATATTGAGAATTCTGTAGGGGTTCAGAGGGGAAGGTGGACGGGGCTTCGCCCCGAAGGTTCCTAAGGTTCTAAAGTTTGACGGGCCTTTGGCCCGAGGGTTGTGGTGGCGGCTGTGGGGCCACTGCGTGGCCCGGGTTCAGAGGGTTCAGAAGGTTCAAAGGGTTCAGAGGGTGGTGGTATCGCCGCTTCGCGGCGATGAGATTTATTACCGCCTGTCGGCGGGAAGGGACCGCTGCCTGTAGAGGCGAAAGCTGTCGGCTTCCGGCTACCAGCTCCTGGCTGATTCCGGCTTGATGCCTTTGGATTCATAAGCAAGAATAGCATTATGGTGATTAGCGGCCTTTGGCCGCTTTTCCCCCTTTGGTGCCTTACGGCACCACCTTCCCCCCGCTGAAGCGGTGGGACAATAAAGCTCCGCGGGCCTGACATATCATAAGTTGCTCTAATTTAAGCACGGGTTGTTGTGCCCCCGCTTGCGGGGTGGCAAAGGAACTGGATTCGTAGGGAACCGTAGGCAACTGAGAATCCAGTGACATGCTTCCCTTTAGGAGAAAGGTGGTGGCGCCAGCCACCAAAGGGGGCGCTGCCGCAGGCAGCATACATAACTCCCTCTGAACCAGCCCGCTCTGTGGGCGGAACCTGAGCCACCCAGGGCGCCAGCCCGATGGCGGCTTGAACCCGGGCGCCGTAAGGCGCCTGAACCCCTTTGCTTTCGGGAATACCGGAAGCCCCACAAGTGCCGCCCCTCCCCATAAGTACCACAAAAAGGCAGAGCCCCCAGCGAGCCCTGCATTTTCTCCATTCCGAAAGAGCATGCAGGGCTTTTGATTACAGTTCTCTTCCCACAATGGGAGCCAGCTGTTTCAGCCGTCCCATGAGGTCATCAAAAGTCTCTGGCGTAATAGATTCCGCTCCATCACACCATGCATGTTCCGGATCATTATGAACTTCACACATAATCCCGTCGGCGCCGGCTGCAATGGCAGCCATGGCCATGGCGGGTACCATTTCCCGATGGCCCGTGGCGTGGCTGGGGTCTACGATAATGGGCAGGTGGCTTCTTTCCTTCACCACTTCCACCGCCGACAGGTCCAGCGTATTTCTGGTGGCCTTTTCAAAGGTGCGGATGCCCCGTTCGCAGAGAATCACGTTGTGATTTCCTTCGGACATAATGTATTCCGCACTCATGAGCCATTCTTCGATGGTGGCGGACATACCCCGCTTCAGGAGCACCGGCACATTCAGACGGCCCACGGCCTTCAGGAGGTCGAAGTTCTGCATGTTCCTGGCACCGATCTGGATGATGTCCACGCCCTTTTCCAGAAACATACCGATTTTATCGGCGCTCATGAGTTCCGTTACCACCGGCATGTTTTCCCTGTGGGCAGCGGAAATGAGAAGGTCCAGTCCTTTTTCTCCCAGCCCCTGGAAGGAGTAGGGCGAAGTTCTTGGCTTGAAAGCGCCGCCGCGGAGCACCGCTGCTCCTGAAGATTTCACAGCTTTGGCAATGCCGCCGATCTGCTCCGGCGTTTCAATGGAGCAGGGACCGGCCATGACCACCAGCTTCTTCCCGCCGATTTTCACGCCCTTCACATCCACCACCGTGTCGGCGGGGTGGAAAGCGCGGCTGGCCCGTTTGTAGGGCTCCTGCACCCGCATGACCTTGTCCACCCATGGATTGCTGAGGAAATCCCTTTCATCCAGGGCAGACGTATCACCCACAAGACCAAGCACCACTTTGCTGGAACCTTTACTGCGGTCCACCTGGAATCCGCGGTCCCTCATTTCCTGTTCCAGCTGCTCGATAGCGGTAAGCGGTGCGTTCTGTTTCATTACAATAATCATGATGTTCCTCCTCTGCCTGTACAGGCTCCTTCAATTCTCCGGGATATGTATCCCACTTCTTCTAACTCCTATCCTTCCATCCTTCTAAAAAGAAAAGGACAGGCTCCGTGAGTCTGTCCTTTCATTTTGGAAATACTTTATCTGGAAAGGAAATGAGACTCATCACCGGCGCAGCAAAAGTAACCGAAGCCATAATAATAGCTCCAGCCAAAGACATCATATGCCATTCCTGCGTTCATGGAACTAAGTCTCATGTTTCCCTCTCCTTTCGTTAGAAGTTAGCTTAGTATAGGCTCATGAGAGCCCTTTTGTCAAGGGAAATCTGCGGCTGCGCCGGTGAAAGGGGCGCGGCTGCGCCGCGGGTTGTGTAAAAAGGTTGTGTTCGCTTCGCTCAGGGGGCGACAGCCGCCTTCGGCAGCTGAGAGTGGTGGTATCGCCATTGGACACGCCCTTTCGGGCGTGAGGGTTCAGAGGGTTCAGAAGGTTCAAAGGGTTCAAAGGGGAAGGTGGACGGGGCTTCGCCCCGAGGGTTCTTAAGGTTCTAAGGTTTGACGGGCCCTTGGCCCGAGGGTTGTGGATAGCCGCCTTTGGTGGCTATGATTATAAAATCAGCGTTACGTGCTTGCCTTCCTGCCGGACCCGTCATTCTGAACGAAGTGAAGAATCTCGGTAAGAATCGTAAGTGAGGGAAAGCCGATAAATACCAGTCGGCGGGAAGGACCCGCTGCCTGTAGAGGCGAAAGCTGTCGGCTTCTGGCTGATTCCGGCTTGATGCCTTTGGATTCATCAGCAGGAATCGCATTACGGTGATTAGCGGCCTTTGGCCGCTTCCCCCGCCTTACACATTGACGTCCGTAAATCTATGCGCTATACTATCTACATATTACATATTGATGTAGGTAAATATGAGGAGGTTCCTATGGATATGAAAAAAGAACGAATGATTATGCTGAAGGCCGTGACCGATGAAAACCGCCTTCATATTATAGAGCTGCTGAAGCAGGGAGAGCGGTGCGCCTGTGTGCTTCTGGAAAGTCTCCATTTCTCCCAGCCCACCCTGTCCCACCATATGAAGGTGCTCTGCGAGGCGGGGCTGGTGAAGGGCCGGAAGGAAGGGAAATGGGTGTACTATTCCCTGGACGTTTCCAAGGGCCATGAGCTCTCTGCCATGATTGACGACCTCTTCCAAGTCACGGAGAAGGGAGATGATTCCTGTGACTGCTGCCGGTAAAGAAAGGGGTATCAGCTTTTTCCAGCGCTATCTCACCCTTTGGGTGCTTTTGTGCATGATACTGGGCGTAGCCCTGGGCCATTTTCTTCCCGCCCTGCCCCGTTTCCTTGGGCGCCTTCAGATAGACGGCATTTCCCTTCCCATTGCGGTACTCATCTGGGTCATGATTTACCCCATGATGATTAAGGTGGATTTCCAAAGTATCAAACAGGCCGGACGAAACGGGAAGGGTCTTCTGGTGACCTGGGTGACGAACTGGCTCATCAAACCCTTCACCATGTACGGCATAGCTGCCTTCTTCCTTCTCCACATTTTCGGCGCCTTCATGGCGCCGGAGCTGGCCAGGCAGTATCTGGCCGGCGCTATCCTGCTGGGCGCCGCTCCCTGTACGGCCATGGTGTTCGTGTGGAGCACCCTCACCCATGGAAATCCGGCGTACACGGTGGTGCAGGTGGCCACCAACGACCTCATTATCCTCATCGCCTTTGTTCCCATCGTGAAATTCCTTCTGGGCGTCTCTGCGGTTTCCGTGCCCTATGACATCCTCTTTGTAAGCGTCTTCCTTTTCGTGGTCATTCCCCTCTTCGGCGGCATGCTCACCCGCCGCCTGGTGGTGAAGAGCCGGGGCGAATCGTACCTGGATCAGGTCTTCATCCATAAATTCGACCATGTAACCACGGCGGGTCTTCTCCTCACCCTGGTCATCATCTTCAGCTCCCAGGCGGACATGATTCTTTCCAATCCCCTGCACATCCTCCTCATTGCGGTGCCCCTCACCATCCAGACCTTCTTCATCTTCTTCCTGGCCTACGGCGCCTCCCATGTGCTGCATCTTCCCTTCGACATTGCCGCCCCTGCCGGCATGATTGGCGCTTCCAATTTCTTTGAACTTTCCGTGGCTGTGGCGGTGGCCCTCTTCGGCGCCTCCAGTCCCGCAGCCCTTGCCACCACCGTCGGCGTGCTCACCGAAGTGCCGGTGATGCTCACCCTGGTGAAAATCGCCAATGCCACAAAAGGATGGTTTCCCCATGAATCATAAGCCCCTAGGGAAGCACTGATTCATTCGCAGAATCGAATTCCATATGTATTTTTATCCAACGCTGCGTCATCAGTCTCCTTAAATAGCTGGCTATTCACGTCGACTTGATTCCTTGCATTGAATAAAAATACAAGAATGGAATCCGATAACGATTTAATCAGCGCTTCCCTAGCCGCCTTCATCTGCACCCATAACGCCTGCCGCAGCCAGATGGCAGAAGCCCTGGGCCGGAAATACGGCGCCGCCCTTTTTGACAGCTGCTCCGCCGGAACAAAGCCGGCGTCCTCCATAGACCCCACGGCCCGCCGCCTCATGAAGGAACTGTACCATATGGATATGGAAAAAGAGCAGTTTCCCAAGTCCATCCGGCAAATTCCCCATCCGGACATCCTTATCTCCATGGGCTGCCCCTCCTCCGAAGGCGGGCGGCCTCCTGCTTTTGGGAATACAGCCCGTCCGGTGTTCTTTAGTGAGCTAGTGGACTAGTGGGCTAGCCAGAGTCAATGTCGACGCGTACCGACCATCCTTCGCTTCCCTCTGGATGACTGTGGACGGCGGGAAGAATCCGGCACGCCAGCGGCAAGCGGTAAGCGGATAGCGGACAGCGGACAGCCTTGCACGCCCCTCCCTTCTTTTGCTATGATATTCCCGTAAATCAGCAGGAAAGGATGGTTCTATGACAGCGGAAAGAAAAAAGGGACTCCTCTTTGCCTCCGCCGGCTCCATTTTCTGGGGCAGCAGCGGCATTGCAGGCCAGTTTCTCCTGATTAATGAAAACATAGCGCCTGAATGGCTTACCTTTTTCCGGCTCCTCTGTGCCGGATTTCTTTTGCTCCTTCTGGCCCATTTCCTGCAAGGACATATTTTCTCCATCTGGCAGGACAGGAAGGACCGCACCACCCTCCTTATTTTCAGCATCTTCGGCATGCTGGGCACCCAGTACGGCTACTTTGCCTCCATCCGCTACAGCAACGCCCCCACCGCCACCATCCTGGAATACCTCATGCCCATTCTCATCATTTTCTGGTGCTGCCTTACGGAGAAACGATGGCCCCGGACGGTGGAAATCTTCTGTACTATCTTTGCAGTGGCCGGCACCGCCCTCATTGCCACGGGCGGCGATTTCCACAGTCTGGCTATTTCCGAAAAGGCCCTCTTCTGGGGCCTTCTCTCCGCTCTGGCCTGTGCTCTTTATACAGTGGCTCCTGTGAAAATTATTAAAAAATACGGTGCGCCCCTGGTGGTGGGCTGGGGCATGTTTCTGGCTTCCTTCTTCATGCTTCCCGCCGCCCTTCTCACCCCCTTCACCGGCACCGTGGATATGCCGGTGCTTCTGGCATTCGCTTATGTGGTTATCTTCGGCACCATCTGCTCCTTCGTCCTCTACCTGGGCAGCGTGGCCTTCATCCTTCCTACAGAAGCCAGCATCATCTCCGCCATCGAACCTTTTTCATCCATCATTTTCTCCTTCCTCATCTTCCACCTCACCTTCGGTTTCTGGGAGCTCATGGGCATGGCCTTCATCATCCTGGCAGTGGCGGTGGTGGCGAGGAAATAGGGGGCGGCGGAGCCGCCCCGGGTTCAGAGGGTTCAGAGGGTTCAAAGGGTTCAGAGGGGGGTGGATTGCCCTGCGGGCAATGCTTATAAAGTCAGCGTTACGGGCCTGCCCTCCCCGCGCCGTCATTCTGGACGCAGTGAAGGACCTTGGTACAAGCAGCATCTGATGCAGCAGGGATAAGTACCGGCAGCAAGATGGCTGCTGCTGAGGAGTCCGCTCCTCATAGTGCCATGCCACAATGATGCCTATAGTGACAGTTCACTAAAAAAGCACCTTTGGAATTTTCCAAAGGTGCTGATTTTTTCGTGGTGCGCTTGGGGAGATTCGAACTCCCGACACACGGTTTAGGAAACCGCTGCTCTATCCAGCTGAGCTACAAACGCATTAGTTTTATTTTACAAAAAGAATGGGGATTTGTAAAGGGTGAGATAGTGAGCTAGTGGGCTAGTGAACTAGTGGGCTTGTGGGCTGGTGGGACAGCGGCCGCTATCCCCTGGCCGCTGCCGCGCTGAGCGAAGCGGACACAACCCTTCTACACAACCTTCAGCCTGCGCGAAAGCGCTGGGCTGAAGCCCCTGCCCGCCGAAGGCGGGTGCCCCTTCTTGCTTTCGGGAATACAACCCGTCTGATGTCTGACGGTCTGACGTCTTCCCGCCGACTGGTATTCTTTAGTGAGCTAGTGAACTAGTGGACTAGTGGGCTAGCCAGAGTCAATGTCAACGCGTACCGAGATCCTTCGCTACCGCTCAGGATGACAAGTATCCGGCGGGAAAGGCCATGAGCGGTAAGCAGTAAGCCGACAGCCGACAGCTGACAGCGGTTAAAACAGCTCCTTTATCCTATCCAAGAAACCTTTCTTTTCTTTTTTCAATGGCTTTGGCATCACCGGTTTTTCCGGCTCCGGTTTAGGCACCCTGGGCAGGGGGGCCGTGTTTTCGCTGGGGCAGAAGGGTGGCGGCGCGGTGAAGGTGGGCATGCGGAGCACCGGCGGGGCCATGATTTTCGGCTGCACTGCGGGGGTCCGCCTCACGGGGGTTCTTGCTTCGCTCCTGCCGTAGGGTACGTAGTGGTAGGATTTGGAAGAGGGGTCCGGCACGTTGCGGTCTGCAATGTAGCGGGTGCCGTTGAAGTCCCGTCCCCGAAGCCGTTCCAGCAGCATGGAAGCCATCATCTGGGGCGAAAAGTAGGAGAAGGGCAGCCTTGGCGCCATGCGGGCGATGGAGGAAAGGAAGGATGTCTTCACGTCGTCCAGGGTGAGACGCAGTTCTTTCCGTATTTCATCCATAAGAAGAATCATGCCCTTCTGGGTGGGAAAGAGGTTTTCATAGGGCACCAGGTTGTTCTTATTTCCCATGCCCGACATGTCCATGAAGAAGACCAGGTACAGGTATGGCAGGGCATTGGCCTTGTCCTTGATGCGCAGGTAGAAATTGGCAACGGTGTAGTACATATTCCGAAGCTTGGACCATTCGCCGGCCATGGTGTAAATGGCGATTTTCTGCTGGAAGGCGCGGTACAGGATGTCCCGGGCCGTGAAGGGCTCGCCCCGCTGGGTGAGGGCGTTCTGGGACTCCCCGATTTCCCCTTCCGTCAATCCGTAATTTTCCCGAACGTTCAGCACATAGGCCATGTGATGGCCGATTTCCGCTTTTCCTTCCTTGGTGAGCACGTAAATCCGGGGCACGCCGTGGGCGTAGTCCTTCTCCGGAATTTTAGAAATCACCCGTCCCGTGAGCTCCGCATGGGTGCCTTCGCCGGAGAGGTCATAGCGCTTCAGGAAATCGGAAAGCATTTTATCCGGAAGCATGTTCACCGTCTCCTGGGGCCGGCTGGTCCGTATCCAGCCGTCTTCCATGAGGGCGTCTATCCGGGTATTGGCGTCGGCGCCGTAGATATTCAATTTGTAAGGCGGTATCCGATGATGCAGCGGTTTGCCGTCAAAATAATCCAGTATCAGTATGTCCCTGATAGACAGCCCCATGGCAGCCCTCCTTCCCGGGAAAGGGCTGATGAAATCGTGATTCGAATGCATAAGCCTATCCCCAATTTTCCATTCTTAATTATAATCCAGATACCGCACTTTTGAAAAGAGGAATTATGGAGGGCCGCTGCGCGGCCCGGGTTCAGAAGGTTCAAAGGGTTCCGCCTGCCTTTGGCAGGCTGGTTCAAAGGGTGGTGGTATCGCCCTATCGGGCGATGAATATGAAGTCCGCGTTACGGGCTAACCTTCCCGCCCTGCAGTCATTCTAAGCGAAGCGAAGAATCTCCGTAAGAATCGTAAGTGAGGGAAAGACGGTAAATACCAGTCGGCGGGAAGATTTGAGAAAAAGGTTCTTAGGATTGACCGACCGTTGGCCGGAGGGTTCTAAAGTTTGACAGCCACTACGTGGCTGAGGGTTGTGGTGGCGGCTAACGCCGCAATATATAGCCCCTTCGCGGCCTTTTGGGACCGGGCCGCAAAAATCCGGCAGCTGCTGCAAGGCAGGCTGCCGGATTTTTAATCCAAGGTTTATAAATTCGTTTCCACCACTTCTACCACATCCAGATTTTTCTCCCTGATATCCGGATTCGCTTTCATATCTGCCATAGTCATCCAGCGGTAGGACACGCCATCTATATCAAAGACATCCGCCTTCATCTGCTCTGGGAAAGCGGTAATTTCCCCCTTGTAAAAAACATGGTCATAGTACCGTTCTTCCTGATGGGATTCTGAGTATTTCTGCTGCAGCTTCTGGCACTTTCTTTCTAGCAGAATGTGGGAAGAATCAATCTTCAAGGCACGGGAAATCTTGTCGCGTATATTTTCCACGTTCTTCTCTTCGTCCTGCTGGGTAGGATAATTCAGGAAAAACCAGCACTGCCAGCGCTTATCCCAATACACAAGATATCTATTAGGAAAAGAGAGAAATGTATCCTGGAATACGACGATGGAATGATGATAGGCTGTCTGGTCCAAATTGATAATATCCTTCATCATTTTTTCATGATTGTACTTCATGTTCTTCCATCCCTCCCTTGCGCCTAAAATAAGCATACCTATGCCCAACAGTATCATCCCATAATGAAGAGCAGTCATTTCATATCCGTTGTAAACTGCATTGACTCCACCGGCAATCAACCCTAACGCACCAGCCAGAGAGCCTCCAATAAAAAGTTTCTTTGATTCAAGGAGCAAATGAAGTTTCTCTTCATCAATGATTAAATTTCTCATGGCAATCTCTCCAAATGCATACTAAGGAAGTACTGTCTGTTCAATTATAAAAGGATAAAACCCAGCCTGTCAATAAAGCAAAAGTACATCTGCATCCTTGAATCCCGATTGAATCATTCCTTCCCCAGCAGGGCCGGAATGGCTCCGCTGGCGCCGATGCGGGAGGCACCGGCATGCAGGAAGTCTTCCATTTCCTTTCTGCTGTGGATGCCGCCGGCGGCTTTGATTTTCACGTTTTCCCCCACATATTTTTTAAAGAGTTTCACATCTTCCAAAGCGGCGCCGGCACTGCCAAAGCCGGTGGAGGTTTTGATATAGTCCGCTCCCCCTTCGGTGACTGCGCGGCAGGCGGCTATTTTTTCTTCTTCCGTGAGATAGCAGGTTTCCACGATGACCTTCAGGATATGGCTCCCCGCGGCTTTCTTCAGCGCTGCGATTTCATGGGTTACGTAGGACAGATTCCCCTCCTTCAGGGCGCCGATGTGGATGACCATGTCGATTTCATCGGCGCCGTTCCTGATGGCCGCTTCCGTCTCCGCCGCCTTGGCTTCTGTGGAACAGTTTCCCAAAGGAAATCCCACCACCGTGCAGATGGTCAAATGCGGAAACTCCTGCCGGATTTTCTTTACAAAGGAAGAGGGCACGCACACCGACGCCATGTGGTACCTTTCCGCTTCTTCGCATAATTTCCGAATATCCTGCCAGGTGGCGAAAGCTTTCAGCAGGGTGTGGTCTACATGGGCAAAGATGAAATCGTTGGTCATGGAAATGCTCCTTTCAGGAAAATATGTTTCTTCCTGCATTATAGCAGAAAAAGGCAGGGGATTCCTGCCTTTCCGGTTTCACAAGGACACATCACGCTTCCCTGTAAGTTTATAGAAGAGAAGCAGGGAAATGATGGAGGTCACTGTAAGGATGGTGGCATAGGCGGAAGCATTGCCATAATTTCCGCGGATAACTTCCGTGTAAATGGATACGGTGAGGGTCTGGGTGGAGTTGGTGTAGAGAATGATGGACGATGACAGTTCGCTGATAATGGTGACCCAGCTCATAATGGCGCCGGAGAGGACGCCGGGAGCCATCATGGGGATGGTGATTTTCCGGAAGGTGGTCATTTCGGAGGCGCCCAAGGAGATGGCCGCTTCTTCAATGGAGGGGCTGATATTCCCAAGCACCGCCGTGGAAGACCGCACTGTATAGGGCATGCGGCGGATGGCGAAGGAAATAATCATAATCAGCATGGTGCCGGTTAAAATCAAGGGCGATTTGTTGAAGGCGAAAACGAAGGAAATACCAAGGACAGAGCCGGGGATAATGAAGGGGAACATGGTAATCACATCCAGGGCACTGTTCAGCGGATTCTTCTTCCGCACCGACAGATAGGCAATGAGCACGCCCAGTACAAGGACGATGCAGATGGCACAGAGGCCCAGGAAATAGGTGTGCCAGATGACATCATTGTCTTTGGCAAAGAGGGTGGCCTCATAGCTCTGCAGAGCAAAGCCGCCGGTAAACACCTGCCCTCCATTGGATGCCAGGAAGGAGGTGTAAATGACCACCGCCTGCGGCAGCACTGCCAGTCCCACTACCAGATAAATGACCGCATGAGCCAGAAGGTTCTTCATGCCCTTTGCCTTTTCCGCCGCCATGGGCTTCAGTGCATTCATGGCGTAGGTATTCCTGTTGGCCAGAAAGCGCTGTACAAAGAACATGACAATAGTAAGGCCAATGACAATGCAGCAGATGGCTGCCGCGAATCCGTCATCGCCGCCTACCTCTCCCATGAACTGGTTGTAAATGAGCACCGGCAGCGTCTTATAGCCTTCACCGATAAGCATGGGCGTACCGAAGTCAGCAAACACCCGCATGAAAACAAGCATGGAGCTGGCCAGAAGCGTAGGCATGACCAGAGGGATGATAATCCGGCGAATCCGGCCTGCTTTGCCGCAGCCCAGGCTTTCCGCCGCCTCGTTCAATGAATTGTCCAGACTTTTCAATGCTCCCGATACATAGATGAACACCAGCGGGAAAGACTGAAGCGTGAAAACAAGGACGATGCCTGCAAAACCATACACCCCGCCGAAATGGGTTCCCAGGAGATGATTCAGGAACTGGGTCACCACACCGTTTCTTCCCAAAAGCTGTATCCAGGCATAGGCGCCGATAAAGGGCGGCGAGAGATAGGCAATGACGATGAGTATATTAAGGAAACTGCTGCCCCTGATTTTCAGCCGTCCCATGAGGTAGGCCAGGGGGAGCCCCAGTGCCGCGGCCAGGGCCGTGGAAACCACTGTCACCTTCAGGGAGTTAATCATGGTGCCCCAGTAAAACTTCTTGGCAAAGAAATGGGCAAAATACTGGAGAGAAAAGGCGCCGGTATCGCCGGAAATGACACTCTTGTAAAGGATAAGGAAAAGAGGATAGAGAATGAAAAGAGCGAAGAATGCAAAAATCATGACACTGAACAGGTCCCAAAGGGTCAGTTTCTTCTTCATGACATTTCACCTTCAATCAGCGACGTGCCCGACGTCTTATGGAACACATTGATAAACCGGGGCTTCACCGTCAGCGTCACAGCGCTGCCGTCAGGGATGATATCATGGTCTTCCCTGGTTTCCAGCACCTCGATGTCCTTTCCGTTCTCCAGATGGATGAAATAGTGGGTGGTGAGTCCCAGGAAGATGGAGGACATGATTTCCCCGCGGATGCCTTCTTTACCACCCACATGGATATCAAATTCCTCCGGCCGCACAGAAATGATAACCGGCTCTTTATCTTCCGTATCTTTCGACAGATTTCCCATTTCCACTTCATAGGAAGTGCCGTCGAAGGACACCCTGCGGGATTTTGCGCTGCCATGAACTGCCCCGTCAAGGAGATTGGAGAGTCCGATAAAGGTAGAAACGAATACATTGGCCGGACGCTTGTAAATATCGGCGGGCTTTCCAATCTGCTGGATAATGCCGCCGTTCATGACGGCTATGCGGTCCGACACCGCCAGAGCCTCCTCCTGGTCATGGGTCACATACACCGTGGTAATGTCCACCTTCTTCTGTATCTGCTTGATGGCGCTCCTCATTTCAATGCGGAGCTTGGCGTCCAGATTGGACAGCGGCTCATCCATCAAAAGCACCTCCGGCCTGATGACGATAGCCCGGGCCAGGGCCACCCGCTGCTGCTGTCCGCCGGAGAGAGCCACCGGCATGCGGTCCTTCAGATGGTCGATTTTCACCACCTTCAGCATATGGTCCACCCGTTCCTCGATTTCCTTTTCCGGCACCTTCCGCATGCGGAGGCCGAAGGCCACATTATCCTTCACCGACATATGGGGGAATATGGCATAGTTCTGGAAAACCATGCCCATATTCCTCTTGTCCGGGGACACATCGTTAATCACCCTCCCGCCGACGGATATGGTGCCTCCTTCAATGGAGTTGAAACCGATAATCATGCGGAGCAGCGTGGTCTTTCCGCAGCCCGACGGCCCCAGAAGGGTAAAGAATTCTCCCGGCCTCACCGACAGGGACAGCCCGTTAATCACCGTATTGCTGCCGTATTTCTTGACCACATGGTCAATATCAATGGATACACTCATAGATAGCTCCTTTATGAAAGAAAACAGGGCGCAGAGCCTGTCTGCACCCCATTTTCAGTCGATTTTTTAATTACTGACGTGAATTTTCCAGATGCTGGTTCCAGAGGGCCACGATTTCCTTCTTATGCTGTGCCACCCAGCCTTCATCATAATTCTTGAACAGATGAATCTGGTCCTGAGGCGTCATGTAATCAGCCAGCTTCACGCCCTTTCTGAGCGGCCGGACAGTCAGCGTCTTCCCTGCCTCTTCCTGGATTTTCTGGGAAAGCATGAAATCTACAAACTTCTTGGCGTTTTCCATGTGCTTGGCACCTTTGATGATTTCTACGGATTCTCCCGGGAAGATAGCCCCTTCCTTCGGGAACACCACCTTCACCGGTGCCCCGTTCTTCACATAGGTAGCTGCCGGATCCTCCCATGTAAGGCCTACGGTATATTCTCCATCGGCCGCCCCTTTATGCACGGCGCCGGAACTGTTCAGGAACTTGCCGTCCACGTTCTTGATGAAATTATCCACATAGGCCCAGGCCTCCGGAGACAGCGGGTCCCCGTCCTTTCCCTTGGCATAGAGCATGGCCATGAGGCTCTGGAATGCGGAAGAAGAGTTGGCCGGGTCGCCGAATGCAATCTTTCCTTTCAGCGCCGGATTCAGCAGGTCATCAAACCCCTCAATCTTCATGTCCCCCGCCAGATTCGTATTCACGATGAACACGGTGGGGTCTGCAAAGGCAGGCGTGAAATAGCCGGTCTTGTTCTTTGCGTTATCCAGCATATTGGCATCTTCCGGCGATACATATTTTTCAAAAAGGTCCTTCTGGGATTCCAGCATAGTCTGGTCTGCAGCCCAGAGCACATCCCCCTGGGGGTTGTCCTTTTCCGAAGCCACCCGCTTCACCAGCGGGCCCGTGCCTGCCACAATCATGTTCACCTTAATGCCCGTTTCCTTTTCAAAAGCAGGAATGACCAGATTATTCAGACTTTCACTGCGGGCCGTATAGACAGTGAGCACCTTGTCCCCTGCTGCCGCCTTGTCGTCCTTCTTACCGTCTCCGCCGCAGCCTGCAAAAACACCTGCTGCAATGGCCGCACATGCCAGTACGGCTGCCATCTTTTTCAAACCTTTCATTCTTTGTGCCTCCTTGTGTCCGGAAACATGACAGATTCTCCATTTTTCACGTCAAAAAAGTGCACCCCAATCAGTACACCCTCTGTCCGGCTTTTGATTTCATTGTATCAACAGCATGATTAAATATCTAGATATCATAAGTATTCTGTATAGATTCCGTAAATCAGCATGCCGATTTGTAATATTTACGTAAACTCTAAGCATTTATTGAAGTAATTTTCTTCATTTCCATGCAAAAACGGCATTTCTCTCACAAGAGAAATGCCGTTTCAAAAGAGCCGGAAGGAAATTACATGTCGCCTCCTACTCCTTATGGTTCCAGGGCACCAGTTTCCTCTCCCAAAATATGTTCCTTCCTGCATTATAGCAGAAAAAGGCAGGGGATTCCTGCCTTTCTGATACCTGGGCCCTTTTATTTCTGCTGTCCGTAGTAGGCGTTGGGGCCGTGCTTTCTCTGATAGTGTTTGTCCAGCAGGGCATGGTTTATGGCAGATTGGGGATTCAGCAGCCATGTTTTCAACGCCATTTCCGCCACCGTTTCCAGCACCACCGCATGGTACACCGCCTCCTGCGCATTTCTGCCCCAGGTAAAGGGGCCGTGATTTTTGACAAGCACCGCCGGCGTATCGAGGGGATTGATTTTCCGCCGGCTGAAGGTTTCTGCTATGACCTTTCCCGTATTCCATTCATAGGCTCCCTTGATTTCTTCGTCCGTCATATCCCTGGTGCAGGGGACGGGGCCGTAGAAATAGTCTGCATGGGTGGTGCCCAGGGCGGGAATGTCCTCCCCTGCCTGGGCAAAGACGGCAGCATGGAGGGAATGGGTATGGACAATGCCGCCAATGCCGGGAAAGGCGCCATAAAGGCAGAGATGGGTGGGCAGATCGGAGGATGGACGGAGCTTTCCCTCCACCACATGCCCCTTGATGTCCACCACCACCATATCGTCGGGTGTCATGGATTCATAGGGCACGCCGGAGGGCTTGATGACCACAAGGCCCGTTTCCCGGTCCAGGGCACTCACATTTCCCCAGGTATAGATGACCACGCCCCGGGCAGGAAGTTCCCTGTTGGCTTTCCATACCTCTTCTTTCAATACTTCCAGCATGATTTTCCTTCTTTACTTTTCGATAACCCAGGCCTTTTCCGCCGGGAAGGTGACGTACACTTCTCCCTGGTGGATGGTTCTGCCGGGGTCGAAGGCATCCACAATCCATTCCTTATCCAAAGCGTCCTGAAGGAAGTAGCGCACTTTTTCGCCGAGGAACATGGTATTGGTGATGCGGGCTTTCAGGTTCACCTGGTTTTCCACGGGGTCCTTGGACAGGCCGGCGCTTTCCGGGCGCACGGAGGCCACATATTCGACGCCTTCCTTCACCGGATTGGAGGACGCAAAGGATACGCCGCCATAGGTGACACGATTACCGCTTTCCGCCTTAAGGGAAATAAGGTTGGTGGTGCCGATGAAATCGGCCACAAAGGCGGTTTTCGGTTCGAAATAGATTTCCTGGGGCGTGCCTACCTGATGGACAATGCCGTCTTTCAGTACTACGATGGCATCGGACATGGAAAGGGCTTCGGACTGGTCGTGGGTGACGTAGATGGTGGAAAGGCCCATTTTCTGCTGGATTTGCCGCAGTTCCACACGCACGTTTTCACGCAGTTTGGCATCCAGGTTGGACAGCGGTTCATCCAGGAGAAGGACTTCCGGGTTCATGACAAGGGCACGGGCCACGGCCACGCGCTGCTGCTGGCCGCCGGACATCTGGTTGGGGAACCGTTTCTCCATGCCTTCCAGCTGCATGAGGGACAGTGCCTGTTTCACCCGTTTTTCAATTTCATCCTTCGGCTTTTTCTTCACCCGAAGGCCATAGGATACATTGTCAAATACATTCATGTGAGGAAAGAGGGCGTATTCCTGGAATACCATGGCCGTGTTCCGGTCATAGGGCGGCACTCTTTCGATATTCTTTCCATTCAGCAGGATTTCCCCTTCGTCCGGTTCATAGAAGCCGGCAATCATGCGGAGCAGGGTAGTCTTGCCGCAGCCCGAGGGGCCAAGGAAGGTAATGAAATGCCCCTTTTCAAAGTTCAGGTTCACATTTTTAATGACATGGTTTTTCCCAAAGTATTTATTAATATTTTTCAGCTGTAATACAAAGTCTGACATAGTCGTCTCCTGCCTTTATTAAAGATCAAATATATTAATCTTATCCCTCAGTATGAGCTTCACAATGCCGAAGGTCAGATAAATCACAAGCATAATGCCTACGGCCGTGGCGCTGGCGGTGGGCAGGAATCCCTGGTTTGCCAGGCTCATGATGTTGATGGAAGCCAGGTTCCATTCCGGCGATACCAGGAAGATGACGGTGGACAAGGTGTTCATGCAACGCATGAAGGCATAAACAAAGCTGACGGAGAGGGAATTTTTCAGCATGGGCAGCACCACTTTGCAGAAGGTGGTAATGCTCCCTGCTCCCAAATTGGTGGAGGCCTGCTCCAGAGATGCATCAATCTGCTTCAGTCCCGCCACCGCCTGCCGGTAGCCCACCGGCAGCTGGCGGAGAGCCATGCCCAGGATGATGATGGCCAGGGTGCCCGTCATTTCCAATGGGCCGTCATTGAATTCCAGAATCAGCGCCAGACCGATGAAGGTGCCGGGGAGGGATACAGGAAGCATGGCCAGGAAATCCATAATGTTCCGACCGGGAAATTTCTTCCGGATGGTAAGGAAGGCCAGGGCAATGCCAAGGATGGTGGTAATGGCTGCGGTGGACATGGATGCCACCCAGGAGTTAATCATGACATTGGACTGGATGACCCCTTCTTTGAAATAGTCCAGGGTAAAGGTATAGTCATACCCGAAGGCCACGGTAAAGGCAAAGAGGATGACCACGCCGATAATCATAAGGATGGCCAGGCAGAGCAGAAGGCAGAAGGCAAAGAGCATCCATTTGGCCAGGGGGCCCGCGGTCACCCGGATGAGACCGGACACCGGCTTACCGGTGACGGTGACGTAGGAATTTTTCTCCAGATAGTACCGCTGGATGAAAAACACAATTAATGTGGGAATCACAAGAAATACGGAAAGCGTGGCACCCATGGGAAGGTCCCAGGCGCCGGTGACCTGGGTATAGGCTTCCGTGGCCAGCACATGGTAATTGCCGCCTACCAGCATGGGGTTGCCGAAGTCTGCCAGGGAGTTGATGGCCACCAGCAGGAAAGCACTGGCCAGTCCCGGTGTAGCCAGCCGCAGGGTGACAGTGCGGAAGAGGTACCATCCCCGGGCGCCCAGATTCTGGGCTGCCAGCTCCAGGTTGGGGCTGATGCTCTTCAGTACGCCGGAAATGGTTATATAGGCCAGCGGGAAAAATGCGATGGTCTGTGCCACCCACAGGCCGAAGGGGCCGTACAGGTCAACCTTCAGGTGCAGCAGCTGCCAGGTAATGAAACCGCGCCTGCCAAAGAGCATGATGAAGGCAAGCCCTGTCACCACGGAAGGTGCCATGGTCGGCAGGAGTGCCACCACCTGGAAGAACCGTTTGCAGGGCATATCGGTGTAGTTGATGCCATAGGCAAAAAGGAAGCCGAACACGATGGCCGTGGCCGTGGCAATAAAGGAAGAAAAGAGGGTATGTCCAAATACCAGTATAAATTCCCTGCCTGTAATGGCTCTGATCCAGTCGGCCTCCGTGGGAACCAGAAGGATTTTTACAAAGGGATAAATAATAAACACGCCGAAAAGGAGGAACACCGCCGCAATGCTGATGAGAAGCGGCGGCTCCCGAAGGAGCAGTTTCAGTTCCATACCCAGTCCTGTATGTTCATGGCCTGTATCTTTTTCGTTCATAATAACTCCTTATTTCATGATTTGTGATGGGTGCCTGCTTTTAAAAAGGAAAAAATACACCTCCGCCGGAAAGCGGAGGCATATCTTCATTATCTATCAGTCAGCAAAGAATTCGTCACAATTTTTCTGCTTATCCGCGCCGGCTTTGATGAGATCATATTCCTTGAAAAGCGGCAGTTCTTTCAGCGGCTTCATTCCTGGAGGCGGAGCCACATCGGGGTTGCAGGCCACGCCATGGGTGGTCTTCACCAGAATATCTCCCGCTTCTTTTGTCAGCACGAAGTCAATGAATGCTTTCGCTGCTTCATCATTGGCATGGTTCTTAATCTTGCCTACCGGGCAGGTAGTCCATCCGGCCTGGTCGTAAATGGTGCTGTGAATCTTCTGTCCCTTGGCACTGACCAGAGTCTGGTCGGAAATGAAATTCAGACATACCAGATATTCTCCGGCACCGGTTTTCTGTCCCGGTGTAAAACCGGACGGCGTAAACTGTGCAATCTGCGGTTTCAATGCTTTCAGATAGGCCCATCCCTTTTCCGGTCCCATCTGCTGGAGAACGGAGCTGATGAATGTATTGCCGGTACCGGACTTTCTGGGATCCGGCATAATAATTTCACCTTTGAATTCCGGTTTCAGCAGATCTTCCAGCGTTTCCGGAGCTTTTACACCCTTCGGTTCGAATTCTTCCTTGAACCGCTTCTCGTTATAGCCGATAGACATAACTTCCAGATAAGTGCCGTACCAGTACCCATCCTTATCCTGATACTCCGGAAGAATCATGCCGGCATTAGGAGACTTATAGGCTTCCAGCAGACCATCTGCTGCCGCCTTCGCATGGGCATCGGCCGTGCCGCCCAGCCAGATATCTGCTTTCGGAGCATCCTTCTCTGCCTGGATACGGGCCAGTGCTTCACCGGTTGGCAGACGGATGAAACTTACATCGGCGCCGGTCTTTTTCTTGAATAAATCTGCCAGCTGTTTAGCCGTATCCTCGTGGAAAGAAACGTACATCACCAGTTTCTTTCCTTTCAAATCAGGTCCCTGCGGCGCTCCCGCCTTACCGGAAGAAGACTGTCCACCTCCGCACCCGGCTACTGCCAGAGCCACTGCAGTCAAAGCACATGCAGCCAAAGCTTTCCATTTCATTACGAGCATCTCCTCTCAAAATGTGAACTTTACGAACTCTTTACATCTCTGTTACAATTCTACCATAAAGTAGATACTATTTACACCTACTTGTGATTTAAGCATAGTTTTTAAGTGAATTCATCTTTTCCATTCATAGAACCGTTGTTTATTGATTAAATACCGCTTTTCATCTCATATTTTATTGATGCATCGAGTATATTTATTTTATCTTTTTAAAATAAATGTACACTTTATGTTGATATAGTATTACGCAAGCAGAAGCTTCCCTCATTCCATATATAAAAAGAACTGCAAAAAAACAGCAATCATTTCTTCGCAGTCCTTTTCATTTACCTATGCCGCTATGACAAACAATGTACCCCTATCTATTGAAACTCTTTCTCTAAAACTTCTCGCCGCAGCGGAGCTGATACTGCTCCGGAGTGAGATTTCTCGACTCCTCTTCACCATCTCCATGGGCCGTCCGTATCATTTCCCCGTTTCCCTCCGCTCGAAATGACGAAGGGATCGATGCAGCAGCTGTGTCATACGGTTCCTTTTGAAATGGCGATAAAGCGTCTGACGTCTGATAGGCTTTCCCTACTCCTTATGGTTCCAGGGCACCAGTTTTCTTTCCAAAAACTGGAGGAACAGGTTGAAGATGAGCCCCAGCACGGAGAGGACGATGACGCCGGCCATGAGCCGTTCTGTAATCATGAGGTCGCCGTAGTGAAGGATGAGGGCGCCGATGCCCTGTTCGGCGGCGATCATTTCCGCCGCCACCAGAAGGAGGAGGGCCGTGCCGGCAGCTATGCGGAGGCCGGCGAATATCATGGGAAGGGCGTAGGGCAGGACCACGTTTTTCATGGTGTAGCCCCAGCCGGCGTGGAAGCTCACGGCCACCTTGATGAGGAGGGTGTCCACGTTTTTCACGCCGGAGTAAGTGTTCATGGCCACCGGGAAGAAGACGCCCAGGGCGATGATGGTGACTTTGGACACTTCACCGATGCCCAGCCAGAGGATGAAGAGGGGGAGCAGGGCGATTTTCGGAATGGGGTAGAGTGCATTGACGATGGGGTTCGCCATGCGGTCCGCCAGAGCGGAGGTGCCGGTGACGAGGCCCACCAGGAGGCCGAAGGCACTGCCCAGGAAGAAGCCCATGAGGATGCGGTACAGGGAGGCCGCCAGGGAAACGCCGATTTCCCCGTCCTGTATCATGTCCATAAGTGAGGAAATAATGAGGGTAGGCGGCGGCAGGAAGAGGGAGGAAACCACTCCTGCCCGGCAGATGCCTTCCCAGATGAGGAGCAGCACCGCCACGGAGACCAGGGAAACGGCGGGGGTGTAGCTTTTCTGCCACCGTTTCATCTTATTTTCAACCATGTATTTATTCATCGCCGTTCACCTCCGTCATGGCCTCCAGGGCGTCTTTGCTGATATGTTCCCAGATGGTGCGGGTGAGCCGGTCGATTTCCTCTGCGTGCTCCGGTTTCTCCCGGTCGCTTCTGGGAATGGTAATGGAAAGGATATTCCGCACCTTTCCGGGGCGTCTGGAAAGAAGAACCACCCGGTCCGCCAGCATCACCGCTTCCTGGATATTGTGGGTGACGTAGAGGGTGGTGAGCCGCGTCTTTTCCCACAGGTCCACCAGTTCCTGCTGCATGATGATGCGGGTCTGGGCGTCCAGGGCGGAGAAAGGTTCGTCCATGAGAAGCAGGTCCGGATTGATGGCCAGGGCCCGAGCAATGCCCACCCGCTGCCGCATGCCGCCGGAAAGCTGGTGGGGATAGGATTTCTCAAAGCCCGAAAGGCCGACCAGGGAAATATAGTGGTCGATCCGCTCCTTCCACTCCTTCTTCGGCAGCACATGGCCTGCGTCCAGGCCAAAGGCGATGTTGTCATACACATTTCGCCAGGGCATAAGGCCGGTTTCCTGGAATACGATGGACACCCGGGGTTCGCTCGTAAGGTCTTCTCCCGTGAAATAGACAGACCCCTGGTCCGGCGACAAAAGGCCGGCGCAGATATTGAGCAGCGTGGATTTCCCGCAGCCCGAAGGCCCTACCAGGGCCACAAACTCCTCCTTGTGCAGGGTGAGATGGATATCCTCCAGCACCGGCAGTGTTTTTCTGCCGTTCCGGAAGGATTTGCTTACATTTTCAATGATAACTTCCATAGGTAACTCCGTTATTATTTATATTCTTTAAGGGTTCAGAGGGGAAGGTGGCCAGCCCCTGCGGGGCTGGAGGTTATGGCCGCCTGCGGCGGCGGGTTGTGTAGAAGGGGGGCGACGGCCCTTTGGGCCGAGGATGGTGGTATCGCCTATGGGGCCACTTCGTGGCCCGGGTTCAGAAGGTTCAGAGGGTCCAAAGGGTGGTGGTATCGCCTTTGGACACGCCCTGGTGGGCGTGAGGGTTGACGGGCCCAAAGGGCCCGAAGTTTGACAGGCCCTGGCGGGCCTGAGGGTTCTTAAGTTGGACAGCCCTTCAGGGCTGAGGGTTGTGGTATCGCCGCTGGCGCGGCGATGAGTTTTAGATGCCGCCAAAGGCGGCATTTATATTTGTGCCCGATAGGGCACTACCATAACCCTCAGCGGTGCAGCCGCTGTCAAACTTTAGAACCCTCGGGGCGAATGCCCCGTCAATCTTAAGAGCCTTTTCCCTCCCTTCTGAACCAGCCCGCTCTGCGGGCGGAACCCATCGGTCAGTGCGCCAGCACATGACCGATAGAACCCGGGCGCCGTAAGGCGCCTGAACCCCCTTTCGTCCGGGAATACAGCCCATCGTGCAGCGGTAAGCCGATAGCGGACGGCGCCATTCCCATAACGAAGGAAGCGCCGCAGGGTCCGCGGCGCTTTTCTGTTATTTCCTCATGGCTTCTTCCAGGAAGGATGTATTCACCACATCTTTGGCATCCAGTTTCCCGTCAATCATGCCATGGGAGGAGTACCAGTCGATCTGTGTCTTAATATCATCGGCCATGAGCACGCCGTTCTTGTCCACATAGGGCAGGCCCAGGCGGATGTCCGCTTCCGGCGTCTTCACGTACTTGGCAATGATTTTTACCACTTCGTCCAGCTTGGCTGGATCCTTCTTATCCACCACGGCGTCGTAGTATTCGTTGCAGGCTTTGTTATAGGCCTTCATGAAACGAACCGCAGCGTCCTTGTTCTTGGCAAATTCCGGGGAATAGAAAATACCGCTGGTCTGGTAGGGCATGATTTCACTGACCTGGGTGATTTCCTTTCCGTAGCCTTCATTCTTTACCTTGGTAATGTTCGGTTCATTCAGGATGCAGGCGTCGATCTGGCCGCTCTGGAGGGCCGCCATAACGGCGGACAACTTGCCCAGGGGCACTATGGTCACATCATCCAGGGAAAGGCCCTTGGCTTCCAGCATCCGTCCCAGCATGTAATGGAAGGTGGAGCCCTTCTGGGTAATACCCACCCGTTTTCCCTTCAGCGCTTCGATGGAATTGAGGCCATTGTCATATTCCGAAGAGGCGGCCAGCAGGGCGGAAGAGGAATATCCCTTTTCTTCCCGTCCCTTATCGGCCACGATGTAAAGCTTCTGCCCCTTGGCAGCCATGTTGTAGAGCCCTGCCGTAATGCCGGTGGCACCGACATCTACCTTGGAAGAAGCGGTGGCCACCGCAATGGGCTGGGCCGCATCGAACCACTGGGGATCGATTTCAATGCCTTCCTCCTTGAAATATCCCTTATCCATGGCGATGAAAAGGGGCGCACTGCTGGTGAGCCTGAGCATGGCCAGAGACACCTTCACCGGCTTCTTCTCCCCGCCGGTCGAAGACCCGCCGCCGGAGCCGCCTCCGCAGCCTGCAAAAGACAGGGACAAGGTCAAAGCCATCAGCCCTGCCAGAATCATGGCAAATACTTTTTTCAAATGCATTCTTCTATTCTCCTCTCCTACAGCCGGGCACGCCCGGTCAATAAATGATTGCCTGTATTTTACTCCATTTCGGGGAAGAAAAAAAGGGCTGTGGGGGCCACTTCGTGGCCCGGGTTCAAAGGGTTCAGAGGATTCAAAAGGTTCAAAGGGTGGTGGTATCGCCCTTCGGGCGATGAATATGAAGTCAGCGTTCCGGGATATTTTTCCACACCGTCATAGCCTTCACAACCCTTCTACACAACCCTCGGCCCGCGCGAAAGCGCAGGGCTAAGCCCCTGCCCGCCAAAGGCGGGCGCCCCTCTCTTGCATTCGGGAATACAGCTTCCCGCCGCAGCGATACTATATAACTCCCTTTGAACCAGCCCGCTCTGTGGGCGGAACCGGAGCCGCCAAGGGCGTGAGCCCAATGGCGGCTTGAACCCGGGGGCCAAAGGCGCCTCTCCCCCTTGCGTCCGGGAATACGGGCCAGCACGCCAACGGCCGGCGGTAAGCCGACAAGCATCCCCTCCACCCCTCCCATGGGGTATAATAGAGTTGTCATTACCACACCATCATTACAAGGAGGTTTCCATGGTCGATCCATTTATTTACCACAATCCCACCAAAGTATACTTTGGGAATGACGCTCTCTCCCATCTCCACGAAGAACTGCCCCACTGGGGGAAGAACGCCCTTCTGGTCTACGGCGGCGGTTCCATCAAGAAAAACGGCATCTACGATGCCGTGGTGGAAGAAATCAAGAAAGCCGGTATTTCTGCCTATGAAATTTCCGGCGTGAAACCTAACCCGGAAATTCCCCTGGCCGCCAGGGGCGCCCGGTTCTGCCGGGAAGCGGGCATCGACCTCATCCTGGCCGTAGGCGGCGGCAGCGTCATTGACACCGCCAAGGTCATTGCAGGAAGCGCCCTCTACGAAGGAGACCCCTGGGACCTGGTGAAATCCAGGGCACAGATTTCCCGCGCCCTCCCCCTCATGGCCATTCCCACCATGGCCGCCACGGGCTCTGAAATGAACAGCTGCGCCGTCATCACCAACCCCGACACCCACGAAAAACTGGGCTGGACCACGGAAGCCCTCAGGCCGAAAGTTTCCTTCCTCTCCCCGAAGAACACCTGCACCGTTCCCTCCGCCCAGACCGCCTACGGCAGCGCCGACATCCTCTCCCACATTCTGGAAGTATACCTGAACCGAGCCGAAGGATTCGACGCAATCGACGGATTTATGGAAAGCATGATGCGCTCCGTCATCCACTGGGCCCCCCTGGCCATGGAAGACGGCTGCAGCGAAGAAGCCCGGGCCAATCTCCTCTGGGACTCCGAATGGGCCATCAACGACCTCATCGACCGGGGCCACTCCGTCTCCTGGACCTGCCACGCCCTGGAGCACGAACTCTCCGCCTTCTTCCCCATCCCCCACGGCCTGGGGCTAGCCATCCTCACCCCCGCCTTCATGGAATACGTGCTGAACGAGGAAACCGCCCCCCGCCTCTCCCGCTTCGCCGTCCGCGTCATGGGCGTCAAAGAAGGAAAGGATGAAATCAAAACCGCCAGGAAAGGCATCAAAAAACTCAGGAAATTCTTCACCAAATCCCTTTGCCTTCCTTCTGCCCTCTCTGAAATCGGCATGGACGATGCCCTCTTCGAAGACATGGCCGCCCACGCCATGGCCTGGAAAAGCACCGACGGCATCCTCCACGGCTTCTATCCTTTGACAGAAGAGGATTTCGTGGCTATTTACAAAAAAGCATTATAAAAGAAAAAAGTATTATAAAAAGGGCTGTGAAAAATGTTTAACCATTTCTTCACAGCCCCTTTCTCTGCCTGTTTCGATTGACTGTCTTCCACCCCAAAGCCCCATAAACGCACAAAAACTTCCTGAAATCCCCCAAGTCACAGGCCAGTGCACAGGGAGGCCCGGTTTTTGAGGTTTTCAGGAAGTTTTTTGTTTCGTTTCTATTTTTCAGCCGGCTGAATGTAGAGAAGCTATCATTCCCATCTCCCGGCCATCCCGCCTTCCATGGATGCGCGCCGGCGGGATATATCGGCTGGGGATGGCTCCCCTCGCTTCTCTGTCCATATAGTCCGGAGGGTTTCGGGGCTGTCTCATGGATTCCCCACGCAAAAAGGCCGCGGATTTCTCCGCGGCCTTTGCTGCCTATGCTTCAGGCTTCGTCGGTGAGGTCACCGGTGTCGATTCTCCGAACCCCTTCCAGCGGGAGGGAGGAGAGGCCTGCCAGGGCAGTGCCTGCATCCAGGAGCTGCTGGTCGGTGGCGTCCACTTTAATCTGCCCCAGGGACATGGACTTCACCGCGGTCTTGCCGGAGGCGGTGGTGCCGTTATTGAAGCGGATCTGAAGTTTTACGTCGGAAATATTCTTTTTTACTGCCATAGTATGACTTCCTTTCTACATGTATGAAATTACGCCAGTTCTTCTTCAGAGGTGGTGATAACAGCGGCTTTTTCCAGGCCCGCCACATCCACGCCTGCTTTGGTGACAAGGACGGGAATCATTTTGGCTGCGGCCGCTTTGGCTTCGTCCAGGGTCACATTGTCCCTGGGGTTTGCCAGGGTAATGGTCATGGTGGACTTGCCGTTGGTGTTGAATACGAGTACCAGATTTTTCATGGGTATCCTTCCTTTCTGAAATAAATCTACCTGAGAAGCTTCCTGGAGCCGCCGCCCGGGCCGGCTGCGCTCTCTGCGCTTCTCTGATGACATAGTCCGGAGAAGGAAGGCTGTGTCTCAATGGTAGAAAATAGTGGGATAGTGGGACAGTGGGATAGTAGGACAAAGAGGCCGCTGTCCGCCTGCCGCTTACAGCTTTCCGTCATCCCTTTCCCGCCTTCCACCTGTCATCCTGAGCGCACGCGAAGGATGGTCGGTGGACCAACTAAAAGGAAGGCGATGCTAAATTTCTCGTTTCCCCTTGAGGTGGCAAGGGAACTTGATTCGTAGGGGAGCATAGCGACCTGAGAATCAAGTGACACGCTTCCCACCGGGGCGAACGCCGCGAAGCGGCAAAGGGTGTACGAGGTTAAGAATGACAATGTTGCTCCATTGCTGCTCTACACAGGGCCAACTTTGGTCGACTCGCGCATTCTATGCAGAATGGGCGCAGTAAGAATAGTAAGTGATGGAATGCCGATAAATACCAGCCGGCGGGAAGGCCGACATCTGTCCACCCCTCAAATCTCAAACCTCTTTCCTCAAATCTGTTTTTTCCCAATAAAAAAGCGGCCCCTTTTCAGGGTGCCGTTTTTTAGGGTGGCGCTGGTATCAGATATGGTAGTATTCCCTGTACCATTCCGCAAATTTCCGGAGGCCTTCGCGGAGGGTGGTGGCAGGGCGGTAGCCGTAGTCTTTTTCCAGGGCTTCGGTATCCGCATAGGTGACGGGAACGTCACCGGGCTGCATGGGAACCAGTTTCTTGTGGGCTTCAAAGTCGTAGTCCTTTGGAAGAACGCCGGCGCGGATGAGTTCCTGCTGCAGGATATCTACGAAGCGAAGGAGGTTTTCCGGTCGTCCGCCGCCGATGTTGTAGACGGCGTAGGGCGGAAGGGGAAGACCGTCGCCGCCGTTTTTCTTTTCCGGTGCGCCCTGCATGACGCGGACGACACCTTCCACAATGTCATCGATGTAGGTGAAGTCCCGTTCGCAGTGGCCGTAATTGAAAATCTGTATGGTTTTTCCAGCCCGCAGTTTATCGGTAAATCCGAAGTAGGCCATGTCCGGCCGTCCGGCAGGGCCGTAGACGGTAAAGAAGCGGAGGCCCGTGGAGGGAATGTTGTAGAGTTTGGCGTAGCAGTGAGCCAGGAGTTCGTCCGATTTTTTGGTGGCCGCGTAGAGGGAGACCGGATGGTCCACTTTATCGTCGGTGCTGAAGGGGACCTTGGTATTGCCGCCGTACACAGAGGAGGAGGAGGCGTAGACCAGGTGCTCCACACCCTTGGCGCCTCCGTCATAGGAGTGACGGCAGGCTTCCAAAATGTTGTAGAAACCGATGAGGTTGGATTCGATGTACACGTCGGGGTTGGTAATGGAGTAGCGCACACCGGCCTGGGCCGCCAGGTTCACCACGATGTCCGGATGCCAGGTGCTGAAGATGTCCGTAATGCAGTCTTTATCTGCTATATTTCCACGGATGAAATGATATTCCCTTCCTTCCGCCGGGGCCGCTGCCTTTTCCAGTTCCTTGAGGCGGTATTCCTTCAGGGATACGTCATAGTAATCATTCATGTTGTCGATGCCGATGATACGGACATGGGGAACGGTGAGGAGCCGCTTCACCAGATTGGCGCCGATGAATCCGGCAGAGCCGGTGACAAATATGGTTTTTCCTTCTAAGTCAACAGGTGTTTTCATTGATTTCTCCTTTACGCAAGTGAAAAGCAAGTTAAATTTTCATGCAGTCTCTTAGGGAAGCGCTGATTAAATCGTTATCGGATTTCATTCTTGTATTTTTGTCCAATGCAAGGAATAAGTCGACGCGAATAGCGAGCTATTTAAGGAGACTTATGACGCAGCATTGGATAAAAATACTTAT
>ENA-ORCL01000146-ORCL01000146.1-human-gut-metagenome-genome-assembly--contig:-NODE-146-length-33468-cov-150.014046_pt1 | contig 33468 bp, 44 predicted proteins | sample MGYA00242987_ERZ507988 | MGnify/ENA primary metagenome ERZ507988 (study PRJEB26167, sample SAMN06115466) | human gut metagenome | host: Homo sapiens | place: China:Hubei | collected 2016-05-19... | reverse complement strand
AAATTTTATTAGTTATATTACGTTAATTAACTCTCTCATTTTCAATCGATTACATAAGAATTAACAGAGTATTGTTTAATGAGTTTTTGTTTTTAATACCTAATAATCTCTTTTACTAATAATTATCCTTTCAAAAAAAACAGTGAACACTCATGCGGAATAAACGTTTACACACCGCACAAGTTGCCACAAAATCGCTACAAAGGTAATGCAAATATTTGAAATTCAGCACTTTTTTAAATATTTTATAATAAAAGCAAACTATAAAGCAACTTTTACCGACATAAATATCACTTTTCTTCGTTTTTCATCAACAAAACGAAACGCCCTCACCAGTTTCAAAATCATCGAATTTAGGTATTGCGTAAAAGTCGGAAGCAAGCTAATTTTGCAGCGGTGATAAAACCAAATTCTTTAACCATACATTTACAAATAAAAACAACTAAGATTATGAAAACAACTGTAATCATCTACGGCACAAGTACCGGCACCTGCGAAGACCTGGCTGGCAGAATAGGAGCCAAACTGGGCGTAGACAACGTTATCAACGTGACGGACCTCGACGCGAGCGTTCTCGCCGACAACGAAAACTTCATTCTCGGCACGTCTACATGGGGCGCAGGCGAGATGCAGGACGACTGGTATGACGGCATAAAGACACTCAAGGGTGCCGACCTCAGCGGCAAGACCGTGGCTCTCTTCGGCTGCGGCGACTCGGAGTCGTACCCCGACACATTCGTGGGCGGTATGGCTGAGCTATACAATGCCGTTAAGGCGGCTGGCGCCAACGTAATCGGAGCAGTAGCTACTGAAGACTATACATTTGACGATTCGGAAGCGGTGGTAGACGGCAAGTTCGTCGGACTGGCTCTTGACGAGGTGAACGAAGACGACAAGACCGACGAGCGCATCGACGCTTGGGTGGCTGAAATAAAGCCATGCCTCTAAACCACACGCAATAAGTTCTCACTCTTACAATTAATTATTAAAGTTCGCAATCATGCAGCAATCCACAATTTTACCAGTAGACATGAAGGTTCTGATGAACCATATCTACGAATACAAGAAGGGAGTGCGCCGTATGGTGCTCTTCACGTTCAACAAGAAATACGAGGACTTTGCCATACGCCGACTGGAAAGCCAGAACATAAAATACGTCATACAGCCCGTAGGCAACGATCGCTTGAACCTGTATTTCGGCAGAGAGGAATGCCTCAACGCCATACGCATGATTGTGACACGCCCGCTCAACCTGCTAACGCCAGAAGAAGACTTCATGCTCGGCACTATGCTCGGCTACGACCTCTGCTCGCAGTGCGAGAGATACTGTGAGCGTAAGAGCAAGTGCAGCTGAAAGGCTGATGAATAAGACTGAAAGGCTGATGAATAAAACTTTGAGGCTGACAGATAAGACTTTGAGGCTGACAGATAGGCTGGTAGATATCTCGTTCTGCGGATTATCTGCCAGCCTTTATCGTGCTCATACCGTGCAGTTTACAGCGATTATGGAAGATATGGAGGATTTTTTCGCGTACTTTGTTTTATATAAGATTTTATAGGAGATTGCGAAGAGAATAAAAGATGGTTAGATCCAAGAACTTTTTATCATGTTAACAAAAAAGTTATCTAAAAATTTGGACGATGCTAACTTTTTTGTTATCTTTGCAGTGTCTTAATAAAACAAGACAAATAGTTCTCTTACATCATGAAACATTCAGAATTGATTAGAATCTTGATTAAAGCAGGATGCTTTATCAAGCGACATGGTGCCAAGCACGACATTTGGGTAAATCCAAAGACTGGCGGAAGGACATCAGTTCCAAGGCACGGAAGTAAGGAAATCGAGAAGGAGACTGCAAACTCTATTCTTGAGGGCCTTTTAATCAAGTAAACGAGGTGGCTGCCCGGCAAGTTCCGGGCGGCTCCCTCTTCTGAATGGGTTACGTGGTAGAGAACTTAATTTCGATATATAAATAATAATGACGATAGGTTATGAAAGTAATTGCCAATGTAAAAAGAGAGCCGGGCGAGAAGAACTTTTCTTGTTACATGAATATCACAGAGCTGAAGACTGGCGTTCTTGGTCTCGGTTCGTCAGCCAAAGCTGCAATAAATGATATGATGAGCGGTTGGCAAGATGCCGTTGCTGATTTTAAGGATGACGGCATTGAGGCTCCTGAACTTGAGATTGAGTATCGCTTCGATGTGGGCTCTTTGTTCAGTTTTTACGACTTTGTCAACATTGCTGGCGTGGCACGAGAGATTGGTATCAACCCTTCTGTCATGCGACAATACGCGATAGGCACACGCAAGCCAAGCACAGAACGTAAGGCGGAGATAATGGCAGGCTTTAAACGCCTTGCTTTAAAAATGCAGAATGCAGTATTGTTTTGATTTGTTTTCATGGTGTACATGAAATAAATATAAGAGAACTATTCACTCCCTCGGTGCGTGACGCATCGAGGGATTTTTCTTTAATCCGCCCACAAGGAAATTTGACGCTGTATAAAAGAAAAGAGAAGGCTAAAGACCGCCGTACCAAGGGAAATCGTCATTCCCTGGTTCTTCAGGATAAACGCTCCCTGCATTACATAAAGAGACCAGGAACGAAATAAAGCTTATGACGACTATTGCTGAAAAACCCAGACTCAGCTCCACGAACATACCACAAACCAAGGAAGTGGCAAGAATGAAAAGAGAGCACCACACGGCAACAGACCAACGTTCACGACGCTTGTCAAATTTAGTCGGAGCGTCTTCGCCAGTTATCTCAACGCTGAACTCAACATTGAGTTTCTTAGGCTTGTTTGTTGTTTTACCTGTCTTCATCTTATTACATGTTTGATATGTATTGCAAAAATACAAAATTATTTATTACAAAGTTGTTTAGGCATTGCAATTATGGCAAAAGAGCAACAAAAAAGCCGCTGACAGCAGTCAGCGGCTTTTTTGTAAGTATAAACATAAGGATTGATTATCCGAAGTTGTCGTACATTATTTTGTTGCCGTTGATATTCAATGAGTTGCGCTTGTCGGGGGACGGAATTGCACGCAAAAGGCGTTTCGGTCCTACACCTGTAGACCATTTTGTTGACGTCAACGAAATGGTGCTACAGGCTTGCGAGCCACTTCTTACCCGACTTAGTATTGAGCCAGATGATTATTACAACCACTACAGCGAGGAACGCTGCAAATGTCACTATTGCGTAGATCATACTCTATAAATTTTCCATTCTTTCCATTATTACACAACACCATTTTGTCGGCACCAGCAAAATGGTGCTACAGGCTTGCGAGCCACTTCTTGCCCGACTTGGTATTGAGCCAGATTATTATGCCGGTAGCAATGATCGACAAAAATAGAAATGCAAATGCGAGTAGTATCATAATCTTATTTTTTAGTTCTTTAATACTCTGTTCCCTATATATGCAAGACAGAACGTAAGGTAAGCTCCGAAAGCGAGAACGCCGAAAGCACCCCATCCCATGTGCTCTGCAGTTGCCATGGCCACTACGTTGCCGAGTACCATTACGGCAAACGTGGTCTTTGCGAGGTCGTAGAAGAACTTGCCGAGTTCCTCGCGACACCTCTTCTGTTTCTCTTTCTCTTCTTTCTGTGTCATTACTATTGTTTCTACAGGCTGTTAAGCCATTTCTTTCCCGATTTGGTGTATGACCAAATGACAAGACCACCACTTATAACAGCCATGATTACCAAAAAAACTTCTAATGTACCCATAATCATTTGTTTTTTAAAATTCTATATCCAAAGATGGCGAAGCAAACAGAAACGAATGTTCCGCATCCTACCACTATCCAATTTACTGCGATGTACTCATTTGTGAAAATAGGAACGAATCCGCCTAACACAATCGCAGTGAATACGAGTTTAGACAAGTCGAAGAAATACTTTGCTAAGGTTTCCTTTACGGTCCTGTCCCAACTGCGCGCCTCCTTCTTTTCTTCTTGTTGTTTGCTAAAGTTTCCCATTGCAAAATTAGTCATTTTTCTACTTCTCCACCATCCGCTCGTACACCTTGATGAGGCGTTCCTTCTCAGCAAGCAGAGCTTCGAGCGACTTGATGCGCTCCTGAAGCACGGCCGCGTCTGCCGAAGCGTTTGTAGTAATATGATGCGCCGTGCCATTCCCTGCTACAGCCACACCTCCATTATCGGCTGTTGCTGCGCCTTGTTCTTCTTTTGTGCGGAAGCAATCAAAAAAATTGAAATCCAAAGCCTCGCTAATGGCCACAAGTTTATCTGTGTCTATGCTTGATTTACTCAAAATTCTATTAACATTCTGCTGAGGTATACCTATCTTTCTTCCAAATTCCGACTTGGATATACCGAGTTCGTTAAGCTTCTGCTCAATACTCTCCCCGATGTCTACTTTTTCAATACTCATAAGCATTTATGATTTATATAAATCGTTATTTGGTTAATAAATACTAAATTCAATACATGTAATAATCATTTATGATGTATGTAAATCAAATTTGATTATCTTTGCACCATAAAGTTACAAACAATAAATGAAACAGGCAATGAAAAAGGAAGAAAACCATCACGAAAAGTCGCTTCTCGGGCAGTTCTCAGAGCTTGCCCTTGGCGAGAGTCTGACGGTACCCGTCGGACGTTTGAGCTACGTGCGTAACATCTGCACCACCTTCGGTATGCAGTGGGGAAAGAAGTTCACAACGAAAGTGAGCCGCACCGAAGGAGTCGTAACAGCAACACGCACCGTGTAGCGAAACATTTAACAGCAACATATAGTATTAACAACTAAAAACAACGCATAACATGAGAAAGCAATATTACATCGACAGCCCGTTCTGGAGAAAGATAAACACCCGCACGGAAGCGCTCGGCGAGTTCCTCGCGGGCTTCAAGCACACGCTGGTAGAGTTCAACGACGAGCGCACGCCGCACATCACGAAAGAAGACCTGCTCGCCTTCATCGAGCTTCACGTCTCGCACATCAACGAGCACATAGGCAGAGGCCGCAAGCTGACGGTAAGGATGGGCGAGTTCGTGGGCGACATAATATACAGCTTCGAGTTCGAGGGAAAGAGCGACGTTGTAGGCAACATCCGACTGAAGCCTGTACAGAAAACCATCGGCTGTGCCGACGATATTGAAGGAAAGGAGGCGGAGAATGATTAATCTGAAATTAGACCGCAAGGAGTTCTTAGCAGTGATAGAAGGACTCGTACACACACAGTACGTCTGGCGCGAGATAGTGTACAAGAGCATCTTCAACATGAACGCCGAAGACCTCGACTACCTCTGGTACTACCTACGCCGTGACATCCATCCGTGCTACTTCTACGATCACGACGGCACAACGGAGCCGCAACCAGGACACGACGACTTCGCGCACGCCCTCGCAGCAATGCACAGAGGCAACCGCTACACCGTGGCGTGCCAGGGTCCGAAGCAGGCGAAGCAGCACAAGTACTTATGCTACAAGTACAACGGCGAGTACCGCCCGCTGCTGAACGTCGGAGTGACGTGCAAGCGCTTCCAGCCGTTCGACGCCGTGATACCGAAGGAATGGATAAAGGCTGTAGGACACAGAAGCGTGCCTGAGAACATCTACGTGCCTGACGACAAGAAGGCATGGTGGACGGAGCTCCCGGAATAGCAACCTAACGGCGTGAACGTTCAGAAACTTGCAGGTAGACGAACAATATACGCGAAAGGCGCCTCGGAACGTAGTCAGGCTTGCCAATGGCAGCCGCCGTACAACGTACAACGGAATGCTGGTGCGGACGCATGGCAGCGAAGGAAAACGTAACCACCGCACACTTTTAGTAAAGACGCCCTAAACTCAAAGGAATATGCGAAACTACAGAGACCTCACGCCGCATGAGGTGGAAAGACTCAAAGACGAGTATCCCATAACGGCAAACAGACACCTCGCCATTCGCTATGATGTCAGCATCGACGGCATCCGTACCTTAGCGAAAAAGCAGGGCTGGAAGAAAGACCACAATGCACTGCTCGCAGGCAAGCGTGAATTACATACGCTTACAGCCGAAGAGGAGGCGTGGATAATAAAACATTTCCGCAACACACCCAACGCAGCAATAATGCAGCGTATAGACATCGGCGAAAGCACCCTCCACAGGATAGCCCGAAAACATGGACTAAAGAAGACATCGCAGTACATGAATAGAGCACGCAAGCTTAATGCGGAGGTAGGCACTCGACGATGCAGAGAGCTCGGCGTTTATAAAGAGAACGCAGTCCGTGCCCGTCTTATGTGGCAAAGCATTAAAACGCGACCTCGCGAAGAGTGGCCAGGCTACAAGCCCGGACTCAAGCCATGGGAGCAACCAGGAATGACACGGCGCAAATATGTCAGAGCCAAGCAAAAGGCGGAGGAAGCCATGAAACACCAGCGCAAGATGGAACACTTCCGTATCATATCCGGCGAAAAGCAGCAGACCAAACTACGGCTGCGCACCAATATCACACACAGTGCCTCTGTGCAGAAGTACAGGATGATACAGGAGTACGACTATTTTGCGATAGAGGGTGAAGTGGGCGTGATATGCTATGACGAACAGACCCGACGCTCTATGCGCAGCGAAGAGACAGCAAGACGACACGGGCTAAAGGTGGAAGCAGCCGACGAGTAAAAAGAAACAGAACAAAACGACTAAAAACATACAACCATGCAACAGAAAGAATTTGAAGAACTCACGGGGATGCAGATAGCCCCTGAGGAATACTACGAGATAGAGCAGATATACAACACCGTAGACACCATCGACAAGAAGGAGTTCTGCGAACACTGGAAGCGGGGAAACTACATGTACATCTTCGCGCAGCTCGTAAAGAAAATAAGAGACTACGAGAAGTGGGCGGAAGACAACGGAGAGTGGGTGAAAAAACAGCAAGACGTCTGCATCCCGGTGCTGTTAGACAAAGCTAACGTCTACAACGACTACAAACTAAAGGAGGTAGCAATAAGTCTCGCAGGGGTAAGAAAAACGGCAAGACTATCCATAATGCACGACTACAAGCTCTGCGCAGACGAGAAGGAATACCTCCTCGCCATGATCGCCGCCGACGAAATGACACCAAGTATCGACAATACGGAAGATTAACGAACCAAACAAACAACGCAATATGAAACAAATAATAAGCAACTACAGATACTGGGTGCTCTTCGCACTCGCTTCTGTGATGATCATCGGACTCATCGCTGTACCAAACACAGACGTATCGCTCAGCACCTTCACCGCTAAGCTTTTTGTCAGCAAGGGCGTGGCGTTCGCAGCGTTCCTCGCCTTCTGTCACTACTACATGAAGTGGAAAGACGAGGGAAGTATATCAGAACTCACAGACTTAGAGGAGGAATAGATATGGAGAACCTGGAGAACAACGAGAGCGTCAACATAATAGAGCAGCTCGAAAGAATACGCACGGCGACCATCCTCGCCTCGAAAACGGTATATAACACGGCTGAGGCCTGCGAGTACATGGGCATAAAGAAAACCTTCCTCTACGAACTCGTAAGGGCGCACAAGATAAACCACTTCCGCAGCAAGGGCGGAAAGCTCCTCTACTTCAAGCGCAAAGACCTCGACGACTGGATGCTGTAACTCGGTGCCGGCATGTTACGCCGCCACTACACCAGCCAGAGTGAGAGCGAAGTCTTTCGCCTATTAAATCGGGAATAAGTTATTAATTGAGTAGAATAGAATCCAAAAAATTCAGGCAGTCCGGCACTCGGGTTTTTATTAGGTTTAGAGTGTTTTTCATTTTACTTTTGTGCCGGACGCACCATGCCCCACGTCGGGAGACGGACGGCATGGTTGTTTTCTGAAACTCTGTTCTACGAATAAAACATCAACGATATGGAAGGATTCATGCTATATACCGCCCAATACCCTGCAATCAAGACGATGACGCAGGAGCAGAAGGGCGACCTTCTCGACGCTCTCTACGCCTATGCGATAGACGGTGCGCAGATAAGTGCTGAGGCTGACCCGATGGTGCAGATGGCTTTCGCCTTCATACGCGACGCCATAGACCGTGCACAGGGCAAGTACGAGGCGAAGTGCGAGCGCAACAGGCAGACAGCCCTAAAACGTGAGCAGAAGAAGCGAGAAGCACAAACGTACACGAACGTACACGAACACGATGCAGACAACGCAGCGGAACACGAACGTGAAGGAAAAGCACAAACGTGCACGAACGTGCACGAACGTGTGTCGCAAAGCACGAACGTGCACAAACGTGGTAAAATAGCACGAACGTGCACGAATGTGAACGAACGTGCACCACAGAGCACGAACGTGCACGAATGTTCACCTATAAAAACAAAACTAAACAAAACAAAACAAAACAAACCCCTCTATAGAAAGAGGGGGGAAAGAAAAAGAAAAAGAAAGTCCGCAAGCGGCCGTTTCTTTTTCGGCCCTCTCGCCCACCCCCACCCCCACGGGAGAAAGTTCTGACGGAAGTGAGGAGACGGAGGCACAGAGAAGACGGGTGGAGATTGACGCCGAGTGCGTGGCGCTGAAAACCTACTGGAACGAGCAGGCTGAGAAGACAGGCAGCCTGGTGCGCCGTGTGACGCTGCTGACAGACGCCCGCAAGGCCCTCGTAAGGGCAAGGCTCGCCGAATACGACAACGACATAAACGTGCTGAGGCTCGCCGTCGACAAGATAATAGCAAGCAGCTATGCCAACGGAGAGAACCCGAGAAACTGGGTGGCAACCTTCGACTGGCTGATGACGCAGGAGAACCTCGTGAAGACGCTCGAAGGCAACTACGACAACGCCCTGCGCCGCACAAAGCAGGGCTGCAAAGACAAGCCAGCGTCCGCAGGCTGCGATATGACGGAAGCCATCGCTGAGGCTCAGCAGGACAACGCCGACAAGGACAGGAAAATGAAGGAGCGAATAGAAGGACTGGTGCGCCTCGTGAACCGCGACCCGCAAAGCAGTGCCCGCAAATCCCTCGAATACTACGAGCGTAACGGCACGCTCAAAAGACTCGGCATAATATGGGAACCGCTACTGCACCAGGCATGAACGACGAGTGCAAGACCTGCCGGCACACAAGACGCTGTCTTAACGGAGCATGGTGCACAAAGCTCGGCAGATACGTAGAACACGCCCTGCGCCCTCCGTGCCAGGACACAGCAAGAGAACAACAAACCAAGTAAAAACGACATGGAACAGAAAACATACTACCTCGACACAGGCAACGACCGCGTCTACTTCAACGTGATAGGCTGCGAGACGGTGTGCCGCGACACAACATCGAGAGTGTCAGAAGACAAGTTGATAACCTTTCTCCAGACCGCCAAGGAGCTGGGGCTTAAAGCCGGAAGCCTATGAACACGCTGATACAAGGATCCGTCGGCCATCGTGTGATGCTCGCCTCGGAAAAGCAGGTGGAAGAGATGCAGAGAAGAATATCGCGCTGCTCGGTGCTCTTCTTCGTGATATGCGGAGCGGCATATAACTGCGCACAGTCAGCAATGGTAGATGCCTACGAGGTGCTAAGCAAGACGAAATACTGGCGTCACGGAGTGAAGAAGGGCGTGAAGCAAGCCCTGTCGGCATACGACCGCTGGAACGTGCACGTGAAGCACCAGGCAGGCGAGACCTACGGCCTGTGGCTCGACACCACGGATGCCGTGTACGACGAGATGAGGCCGCACATACAGAAGCTCTTCTTCTCAGTAGACGCAGAACTGTTGAGGCTGAACGTCGACGATCATCGGCTGAAGGCTCACATGCTCACGGCTATGACGGTGATAGAGATCTGCTGCCATATGCAAGATCAGGCAATGGATCAGTTCCGTGAGCAATGCGGTACGCCGATACGTGCAACCTTCGGACGCAGCGACTTCAACGCCGTGCGCCAGACATGGGAGACGGCTTGCTCTGAGCTCTTCAGGCAGGCAGGCGACCCCGAAGTTTGTCTCAACGGTAACAAGGAGTGGGAGTTGGCAGTGAAGGTGCTGCAGAACAAGTTTGACAACCACGAGATGTATAACCGTGCGGCGACATACGCCCTGGAGATGAACCCGGACCGCGACACCCGGACCGAAGAGGAGAAGGAGGCAGCATGTTAGGAGCGATACAGATACCCCACCAGTTCAAGCCGGATATAATAATCGGCATCGACCCCGACGTAGACGAGAGCGGCGTGGGCGTGGTCTACCGCACAAGTAGAAGCGTAACGCCTATGAAGTTCTCCTTTCCTAACCTCATCGACTATCTCACCATGACGCGAGACATGAACCCCGGCAAAGTGCTCGTGGTGCTGGAGGGAGGCTGGCTCGTCAGATCTAACTGGCATCTCGGAGGCGGATACATGACGATGCAGAAAGCCGCCGAGCTCGGAAGACGCACTGGAATGAACCACCAGACGGGCATCCTCATCGAGGAAATGTGCAGCCATCTCGACATACCGTGCACGGTAGCGAAGCCGATGCGTAAGGTATGGAAAGGCAAGGACGGAAAGATAACGCAGGCTGAGCTTCAGAAGTCGGTAGGCGTGACGAACCGATTGCCGAGAATGAACCAGGATCAACGAGATGCTTGCCTGATGGCATGGGTGTATGCAGGCTTGCCAGTGAAAGTATAATAACCAAACAATCTACGATATGATAATAACACGCCCTGATGTGGAACTTGACGGTCTCTATACCGTAAGCAAGGCAGCTGCTGCTCTGCATGTGGATCGTCACACCATCAAGCGATACGCCGAAAAAGGACTGATAACGTTTCGCAAGAGACAAGCCAACGGCAGACCGGTGACCACAGGAAGACAGATACTGAGGTGCTGGCGCAGTCTCTACTCGTGATGATTATCTTTAAACCCACCCAAAATGGCAAAGGACAAGGACTACAGAAGACTCATACACACCGCACAATGGGTAAGGCTGCGCCGCACAAAGCTGACAGCCTTTCCACTGTGCGAGAGGTGCAGGGAGGAAGGCAGGCTCGCTCCGGCTACCGAGGTGCATCACATACGCCCGGTGGAAGAAGGTCTCACGCTGAGAGAGAAGGAGCAACTGATGTTCGACCCTCACAACCTGCGGGCACTCTGCCATGAGTGTCACGTGAAGACGCATACGGAGATGGGACGATGCGGAAAGAAGCAGGCGAAGGAAAGAGCGGAGGCCCATCTTCTCCGCTTCAAAGACAGGTTCATGGGGTAGCACCCCCCGGGGGTGGTTTTTTAAAAGGGGGTGCACCCCTTCTAAACCTCGCCCGGCCCTTTTTCCACGCGCAAGAAAAATTTCGAGCCGTGGGGGCTGAAGACCTAAAACAGGACATTTGGCACACTATAAAAAACGCATGGAAGACAAAAAGCAAAAGTTCTTGGAAGCCCTGATGCAAGGATACGGCATTATAGCCGTCGCCTGCGAGGCTGTCAGCATAAGCCGCAGCACCTACTACCGATGGTACAACAGCGACCCCGGATTCAAGGAGAAGGTGGACGAGATAGCCGAGACGCAGACGGACTTCGTGGAGAGCAAACTGATGCAGCTCATCAACGCCAACGACACCACGGCGATAATATTCTACCTGAAGACCAAGGGCAAGAAACGAGGCTACAGCGACAAGGCGCAGAAAGACTTTGCGCCATCGGCGGAGCCTATCCTACCCAATCCCGCAGACGAAAAGGAGCGCAGACGCATAGAGCGTAGGGTGAAGAACAAGAAGGACTACATCATAAAGCTGCTGAAGAGCCAGGGCAAGTACACCGCCGAGCTGACATACCAGGTAGAGCTGACGGCGCAGCTGCTTGTCAGAGCGGAAGTGCTCAATGAAGAAATGCTCCGGGATGGCTACAGCTCCGTGAACGTAGAGTACAGCCGAGAGGGCAACGAACGACACACGGTAAACCCGAAAGAGAAGCTGTATCTCAACGTGGCGAGCCTGGCGCAGCGTGCCCTCCGTGCTTTGGGCATGAACAACGACGGCAAGGAGCGCAGGACTGAAGACGACACGCTCGACGAGTTCATGAAGGCTATGAAGGAGGGCGACGAATGACTGAAGAGGAGAAAGTAAGACTACGGAGCCTGAAAGCAGACACGGCGGCATGGCTGCAGAGAGACAGGGATGCCTACCCTACCCGCTATCGCTGTGCGCTCGTCGAGACAGACCGGCGCATCGGCGACTACGTGTACGGCGTGATAGACAACCCGGAACGACACAACCTCTACGAGCTGCTGGCAGTGAAACGCTTCTTCCGTATGCTCGACCGCTACAAATGGAGCCCGAAGCGTGTAAAGCACTTCTTTCGCTTCTACCAGGCACTGCGCTTCAGCGGCATCAACGGGCGCACACGCTACAAGCTGACGCCGGTGCAGGCTTTCCAGTTCGCCAACATCTTCGGCTTCGTAAAGCCAGACGGACGGCGACTGATACGCTCCGTATATCTCTTCGTGCCCCGAAAGTTCTCAAAGACAACCTCCAGTGCTGCTCTCGCCGTTTACGACATGCTCTTCGGCGACAACAACGCACAGGCTTACGTAGGAGCCAACAGCTACGACCAGGCGAAGATATGCTTCGACGAGATACGAGCCATAATGTTTGACCTCGATGCAGGCGGACGCCACTTCCGGGTGAACCGCGAGAAGATAACATTCTTGGATCGTGGGCGCGACAGCCTTATCCAGTGTCTCACCGCCAACGCCAAGACGAAAGACGGACTATTCGCATCGCTTGTCATCATGGACGAGTATGCGCAGGCACGCAACACGGCAGGAAAGAACGGTGCCGACCTGAAGAACGTACTGACAACCTCAATGGGTCCGCGTCGAGAACCGCTCGTGATAGTGATCACTACAGCGAGCGAGGTGGTGGATGGGCCGTTCAAGGGAGAGCTCGACGGTGTGATGGCGGTGCTGCGAGGAGAGAAGACGAACGATACTATGTTTGCATCCATCTTCATGCCGGATGTCGACGACGACGAAGGCGACCCTGCGACATGGGCGAAGGTGCAGCCTCATCTCGGCATAACGGTGCAGCCCGACTACTACGAACGGGAGTACGAGAACGCACAGCTGTCGGCGGAGAATATGCTTGCTTTCCGCACAAAGCTGCTGAACATCTTCTGCGTGAGCGACGAGAAGACGTGGTTCACCTACGAGAAGGCGAACGACCTGCTCGGCAAGTTCGACATAGACAACGTTGCAGGGCATCCCGACTGCGCCGTAGCGTTCGACCTCTCGATACATGATGATTTCAGTGCCGTGTCTTATACGATCTACTTAACGGAGTCGAAGAAGTTCTACTGCCATACCGACTACTACTTCCCGGAAGGAGCACTGAAAGGACACCCCAACGAGCAGCTCTACCGCTCATGGCACGCCCAAGGACACCTCCAGTTCTGCAAGGGACAGAAGATAGACGTGGCGCAGATAGCGGAAGACATTCTGCGCCGATCCAAAAAGGTTAACATCATACGTATCGGCTACGACAAGTACAAGGCGCAGGACTTGACGAGCATCCTCTCGTCAGTAGGAGCCCGTAACGTGCTCACTCCATACAGCCAGACATACGGCAGCTTCAACCTCCCGGTGGAGTCATTCGAGATGCTGGCGTGGAATGATCCGCCGAAGATAGTGTTCAACGACAACCCCATAAACACCTTCTGCCTCTCAAACTGCGTTCTCGACACCGACAACCTGGAGAACAAGAAGCCGCTGAAGCTGTCGCAGTACCGCAAGATAGACGGTACCATAACCATGCTGATGACGCTCGGGCTGATGTACACTTACGAAAGATAAAATTAGCTATGATTTATGGTTACATTCGTGTCAGCAGTGATAAACAGACTGTTGAAAATCAACGCTTCGAAATCAATAATTTCTGCAAGCGTAACAATATTTCAATCGATGGTTGGATTGAAGAAACTATCAGTGGTACAAAAGCGTACAACAAGCGTGAACTTGGCAAACTATTGAAGCAAGTAAACAAGGACGACCTTATTATTTGCGCCGAGTTGTCACGTCTCGGACGAAACCTCTTTATGATTATGGAGATACTTAATATCTGCATGACTAAGGAGTGTCGTGTCTGGACTATCAAGGACAATTACCGACTCGGCGATGACATTCAAAGCAAAGTGCTTGCTTTTGCGTTTGGACTTTCCGCAGAGATTGAACGCAACCTTATCAGCCAACGCACAAAGGAAGCTTTGGCAAGAAAGAAAGCAGAGGGGGTTACGCTCGGTCGCCCTAAAGGACGAAAGAGTTCCCCAGAGAAATATAAACTCCATGGTAAAACCACTCTTATCAAAGAACTTCTTAAAGCAAATGTTTCCAAACGAAAGATAGCAAAGGTGTGCAAGGTTGACCGAAATACGCTTGACAGATACATTAAGCTCTTTTTGACAGAAGAATGTAGTGATAGACAAGACAAAGCCCCTATTGTAAGAGAGTTGTAACGTATATAAGCAGTTGTTTACATTTTTGTTGATTAGCTTCGGAGCCGCTGGCGCGTGATGCGTCGGCGGTTTTTTATTAAATCTTTGTTGAAAATAAACGGACACCCAAGACTTAATTTTTTTCTGTTATATTACTACAAAAAAGTGTAGTAAATACTTGTATAATACAAAAATTTGTAGTACCTTTGCATTGTTAAAATAAAGGTAATACAAATGAGTAAATTAGAAAAAATGGAGGTGACTCCCGAAGAAAGGGAGCTCCTCGAAGCAGTTCGGAGCTACAACAAGTCCTACCCCGATGGTTATCCGCAACTGCTATGGTACGCACAAGAGCTGTTCGACAATCTTATCAAGCAGCCAGATTGAACAACAATTCCCCCTCCCTTCGGGGAGGGGTTAAAGATAAAGAGTATAAAGACAACCTTTAAAACAAAAATGAGATGGAGACAGTAATGGTACAGCCGGTTTTGATTACCGACATGAAGAAGAAAGTGGCAGACATTATGATGGCAGTGTCGTGGCGTGACTTTGCCAACACTTACTTTCAGAAGTCGTCGTCATGGTTCTATCACAAGATGGACGGCATTGACGGCAACGGTGGCAAAGGCGGTTTCAACGAGAGTGAGGCTGAGCAGATGCGTGGCGCACTTATCGACTTGAGCAACCGCATACGACACGCCGCTGATAATATTTAACATAAGTTCAGCGGACGCAACAACGGCAAGCCCGACGACTTCAGCGACATCGATCGCGAACGTCTTAAGGGTGCGCTTGTGGATATAGCAAACCGTCTGAGAATGACGGCTGACAAGTTGTAATAACTTTTATTTTGACACCAGCCTCGGAACTTCGGTTCCGGGGCTTTTTTACATCAAAAATGACTGAAAAGACTACTCTCCCTTAAATGGGAGGGGGAGTTTTGAGGATTATTTCAAACAATATACATTATGACAGATTACAAGACTAAGATTAAGGCTCTTGCCGAGCGCAAACGTTTGGCAACGACCGACGAGGAGCGTGCAGCCGTGGGCGCTGAAATGAACGCTCTAAGAAGTGAGAACGAGCAGGCTTTCACTGAAGCTCTGGAGTCTCTCATTAAGGACACAGCAGAAGACGTGCAGGTACAGCGCATGGCTGAACGCCTTGGCGAGATTACCGATATGGTCTCAATGGCATACATAGCCAAGACCTACTTCAAGAAGTCGCGCTCATGGCTCGCTCACAAACTCAACGGCAACATCGTCAATGGCAAACCGTCTCAGTTTACAGACGAAGAGCTAAAGACCTTACGCTTTGCCCTCAACGATATGTCAACAAAACTAAACGCTATGAGCTTGGCATTATAGCAATAGTTTTATCGCGCTTTAAGCCTCGGTGCGTGACGCATCAGGGGCTTTTTGTATCATAGGCACTCGCTATAAAGCTTTCCAGTTCTTTAAATATTGGAAAGAACTGAAATTCTATGCTACTTTCTAAATGTTTACGATTGTAAACAAACCTTAATAAACTAATAATTGCGCCACAATGTACCAAAATGCGCCAAAATGCGCCATTTGCCATTTTAAAAGCTACTATAGTAGCTGTATCTTTGAGGATAAAAAGGCACACATACATGGGATTTTGGCAAAACATAACGAATTTTTTTAGAGGAGAATCGGGCAAGAAGGAAGAATCCGGAAGCAAAACGACCATCGCCGGAGACTACACAGGCTTCTTCGGCTACGGATCGGGAGCTACAGCCATGTCCGTTGCAACAGTGTACCGATGCGTGAAGCTGCTCAGCGAGAGCGTCGCCAACCTTCCGCTTCTATACATGAGACTGAAGGACGGCATCTTCGTAGAGGACAAGACAAGCCGCCTCCACTACCTGCTTGACGTACAGCCCGACTTCACAAAATCAGCGTTCGACTTCTGGAAGGAGACCGTAGAGCACGTGCTGCTTGATGGCAACGCCTACATCGTGCCAGTATACAACACGGCGACGCTGGAGATAGACCGACTCGTACTCTGCGGACGCGGCACGGTGTCGCACGATGTCCTGCGCGACACATACAACGTCACCGACATGATTAATGGTGTGTACGGCTGCTACAGAGAGCAGGACATCATACACATCAAAGGACACAGCGCAGACGGAAAGACTGGCATCAGCGTGCTGCAATACGCACGCCAGACTCTCGACATAGCGCTTACGGGCGACCGTGAGACGCTGAAACGCTTCGCCAACGGCGGCAACGTGAGAGGACTCGTGACAAACGACAAGTCGGTGACAGGCTTCGGCGAGTACCAGGACGCACAGCTGGAGAGTACAGCCGAGAGCATCGACAGCAAGTTCCAGAGCGGCGAGCGCATCGTGAGTCTCCCGGGACAGGTGGACTTCAAACAGATTTCGCTCTCGTCAACGGATATGCAGTTTTTAGAGAGCCGCAAGTTTACGATACGAGACATTTGTCGCTTCTTCGGCGTGCACCCGTCTTTCGTGTTCGACGACACCAGCAACAACTACAAGAGTGCCGAGATGGCGAACGTGGCGTTCCTCTCCAACACGCTCAACCCGCTGCTGCGCAACATAGAAAACGAGATGCTGCGAAAGCTCGTCGCTCCGTCGCTGTGCTGCAAACGAAAGTTCCAGTTCGACCGCAGAGGTCTGTACGCCTGCGACCTCGACAGCAGGGTAAAGTATCAGGCGAACACCATCGCAGCAGGCATCTACACAGTGAACGACTGGCGTAAGGAAGAGAACAAGCCGCCGGTGGCAGGCGGAGACAAGGTTCTCGTATCGGCGAACCTGAAGGACATCAACGAGGGCTCCTTCGGCAATAATATTCAGTAACAAACCCCATACGATATGAAAAAGACAGAAGATACCAACAAGATCATTAAGCGTTGTTTAAGTACCCCGAATATGTTGCATGTGAGGGAGGCGGCAGAGGGCGAAGCCCCGAGCCGCACCATCACGGGGTACGCAATACTTTTCAATACTCCGTCAGAGCCTCTGTGGAGCGACGATGACAGCGAAGCCCGGGAGATGATAGCCCCGGGCGCTGTCAGTCAAGAGTTTCTTGACAGCCAGGACATCAAGATGACGATGTTCCATGACAACCACCTGCTTCTCGCTCGCAGCGACAAGGGTAAAGGAACGCTCACCTACTCCATCGACGACAAGGGCGTAGCCTTCGAGTTTGACGCCCCGAACACCGTAGACGGCGACAAGGCGCTCGAACTTGTGCGCCGCGGCGACATCAAGGGCTGCAGCTTCGCCTTCTCGACCCGCTACTACAACCGCGACTTCGTGGAGCGCACAAGCGAAACGGCACCGAACGGAAAAGTAGCCATCACATATACCGTAAAGAGCATCCTTGGCATTCACGACTTCACACTTGCTGCCAATCCGTACTACCCTGACACAAGCGTAGAAGCACGAGAACTGACCGACAATCTACGTAATGTTCTGCACCAAGCTCCAGCGGAAGAGAAAAGCGAGGAAGTAGAAAGACAGCTGCGCGAAATGCGCCAGGCAGCACAAAAACGAATTTTCCAATCATAAATCAGTAGTTATATGACGAAACCAAAGAACAACATTATCGTTCGCGAGCTTGTAAACAAGTATCAGGCGAACTGCGACCGCATCACAGAGATTGCGGACGCTTGCGAGAAGGAGAAGCGTGAGCGCAACGAGGCGGAGACCGCCGAGTTCGAGGCGCTTACCCGTGAGAACCAGATTCTGCAGATGAAGATGCAGGCAGCAGCAGCCGAGCACCTCCGCGAGAACCCGAACGCCATCGAGGAGGCTACACGCATGATCCGCGAGAACAGCGCACAGGGCCAGCGTACGGAGATTCTTCTTGTGCGTGACATGATGATGGTGTCTGACGTGAACAACGGCGGCATCGTACCTCTCAACGTGCAGGAGATTATGCGTCCGCTGCAGGAAGGCTTTATCCTCGACAAGGTAGGCCTGCCTATGCCTACGGGCCTCGCAGGCGATTATGTATGGCCGCTCTACGAGAACGTAGACGCTGAGCTTGCCGGTGAGGGTGTAGAACTCACCGACAAGAAGATTAACCTGAACAAGCTGAGAGCTACACCGGAGCGCATCGGTATCGCTATCCCGGTAACCAACCAGTCGCTCAACCAGTCGCAGGGCATCCTGGAGATGATCGTGCGTGAAATCATGCCACTCGCCCTCCGTCGCCTCCTCAACAAGGTAATCTGCAGCACCAACAAGTTGAACGCCTCGACAAAGCTCACAGGTCCGTTCGTAGCCCTGAAGGCCAAGGCTACTACGCTGTCTGCTGTGCCTACCTTCAAGGAACTCAACGGCATGAAGGCGAAGATGTTCGAGACCGGCATCGAAGGCTCGAACGCTTGCTGGGTAATGACAAAGAGCATGGCAGCCATCCTCGAAGGTACACCTATCAACGAGAAGGGTATCTACGTGCCGATGATTCAGAACGGCGTGCTCTGCGGCCTCCCGGTATACACCTCCAACGAGATTCGCGACACCGACGGCACGGAGTTCATCGGTCTCGGCGACTGGAGATACCAGCCGATGGGTCTCTTCGGCAATATCCGCTTTATCGTTGACCCGTACAGCAAGGCACGCAAGGACGCAGTGGACTTCGTTCTCAACGCAGACTACGCTACTATTACCGTACGCCCGGAGGCCTTCGCGCTCGGCAAGGTTGCTAAGGTTGTGTAATTTTGAACGTTCGTATATCTAATAAAAACATCAATCATGGCTATAACGGATTTGGCACTATTCAAGAAACACGTGAGAGCTGACGACTTCGCCGACGATGACGAGTATCTCGCTCATATACTCGACACGGCGGAGATGGCCGTTGTTACGGCGACCAACAGACCGCTCGAAGAACTTCTGGAAATGGGTGACGGCAATCTACCGACGCCCATCAGGCATGCGGCGATGATGCTCGGTGCTCATTGGTACAACCAGCGTGAGAGCGTGAGCAGCGTTCAGATGCACGCCGTGCCCGATTCGTTGCAGTCATTGATTAAGCCTTATCGGAAGTTGGTATGAGAGCAGGAGACATGAAGTACAGAGTACAGCTGCTCAAACCAGTTGCGACCGCCAACGCCTACGGCGAAGAGACCAACGCCTACGAGCTGCAGAGAACGGTGAGGGCGCAGCGGGTGAAGCAGAGCGGCAACCGCAGCGAGGAGGTCGGAGAACACTTCCCCGACTATCGGGCTGAGTACAACATCCGTGACGCGCACCAGGTAGAAGAGAACTGGCGGGTGCAGCAGCTCGGCGGTTATCTGTATACCGTGGTGGCGATCATACCGAACCTCGACCGAGGCATGAAGACATTGATCTGCGAACGAGTGAACGAATAGCAAGTCCTATGAATCAAACCGTCAGTGACATCAAAAGGCCGTTCCTCGACGTCTACAAGGCGCTCGACGTGAAGACACAGCGAAAGGCCATGAAGGGCGCCATGCGCCGCGAAGGCAACCGACTGAAGAAAGCCGCCGTAGCCAACCTCGGCAGCAGCGGCATAGGCAAGGGCACCAAGCGCAGCCTGTCAAGCGGCATATACGTGCGCACCTACCCCGACCGCTACGGCCTGGGCTTTATGGTGAGCGTGAAGCCGCACGGCAAACGCAAGGGCATACACCTGAACCGGCAGAGTAAGGAAAAGCCTGTGATGATGTGGGCAGAGGACGGAACCAGGTATCGTAAGGCAGGAAGAAGAATTTCTTCGTTCTTCGGCAAGAGCCGTTTTACGGGCAAGAAGATACGTCAATACGTGAGAGGCGGTGCGAACCGTGGCAAGATGAAGCGTTACGCTTTCCTCGCCAAGACAGAGCAGCAGACCGCCGACAGCGTAGAGACGAACCTCTTCAACAATCTTCAGGACAACATCGAAAGGGCGGCTAAGAAACAAGGACTCATCTAAAAAACAAGCAATGGTAAAGAAGACATCTCTCAGCGCAGGTGCCATCATTCGCAACATGCTTCTCTCCGATAAGGAAGTGAAGACGAAAACGAATAAGGTATTTCCTGTGGTAACAGACAAGGCGCAGCTGCCATACATCCTCTACAGACGTGCAGCTCTCGCACACAACCCTACAAAAGCGGGTATGCCTGGTGCAGACACCGTAACGATGGAGGTGGTGTGCTACACAGCACAATATGCGGAAGGTGTAGAACTTGCGGAAGCTGCACGTGCGGCACTCGACTACAAGCAAGGTGAACTGGACGGCATCCGTATGCGCAGCTGTATTCTCATTGATAGCGAGGAGGGTTATGAGGACGATGCCTATGTGCAGCAGCTTGTATTCCAAGTAAAAATTTAACCATTAAAAACTTATAGTTATGGCAGAAACAAGTGGATTTATTAACGGCAGTGACATTCTGCTGAAAGTAGACGGCAAGGCCGTAGGCCACTGCTCTACTCACACACTCACGTTCAACTCGGAGACAAAAGACCGAGCAGTCAAGCCTGCAGCGACCGCCACCAAGGGCAGCGGTCTGTGGAAGGGCAAGGGCGTCACAGGACTCTCAATCTCCATCAGTGCGGAGGGTTTCCGTTTCTACAACGAGACCGAGAACGGTTTTGAACAGCTCGCCCCTTCCTGGGGTAAGGGCCAGAGCGTGGAGGTCGAGGCCTTCAAGCGCGGTGAAGATACAAAGCCTTACGTCAAGGGTAACTTTGTTATCGCCTCAATAGAGGAGTCATCACCAGCCACTGACGATGCGACCTACAGCCTTTCGTTGGAGAACGACGGCGAGCCTGAGGTTTACCCGGGCAAGGCAGGCTCGGCTGTAGCTGCAAAATAAAGCGCAGAGACATGAAAAAAGTAGAAATTACCATCAACGGAAAGGCATACCCCTGTAGACAGACTATGGGGGCTATGCTCCGCTTCAAAATGGAAACTGGAAAGGAAGTGTCCGCCATATCGAACGACGTGACGGACATGTGCACATACCTGTTTTGCTGTATAGCATCGGCGTGTAAGCATGACGGCGTGGAGTTCGGTCTTTCGCTCATGGACTTTGCCGACAGTGTGACGCTTGATGATGTCGCCGCGTGGACGAATGCCATCAACGGCGACGCTGCAGGCGTTGAGGCTTCGGCTGAAAAAAAAAGTTAGAAATACTTGAGCTGCTGGGGATAGCCGTTGGCAACATCGGCATCCCCTATTCTGATTTTTGCGGCTTCACGCCCGAGGAGTTCGACCATATCTACAGAGCATGGAACGAGCAGCAGGAGGCACAGCTTCGGGACAGATGGGAGTGTATGCGCATGATGGCGACAATAGCCCTGCAGCCGCACGTAAAGGGCAGCCTGACACCACAGAAAGTACTTCCGCTCCCGTGGGAAAAGAAAAAGCCGATGCAGAAAGCACCGGCTGTATCGAAAGAAGATGCGTTAAAGCGTTTTGAGGAAGTGTTGGGAAAAGTAGGAAATGACTAAAACCAAGCTTCCCAAGGGACGTTGTGGTATCCAGGTTCATCGGGATGGGTGGTACTTGCCCCGTCAAGGGCAATCCAAAACACTACCGTACTAATGGCAGTGGCGACCAAAGAATAAATATTCAACCCAAATGGCAAGCAGCTTAATACGGAAACTACCAAAGCCAACAACGCCCAACGAGAGATACATGCCCAACGTTTACGCCTTTTGTCGTACTTCGTTGGCTCATCTTCACCGATAATCTCAAAACTGATTTCGGCTTTGATTTCCTTTGGATGTTTTGTTACTTCATTTGTTTTCATTGTATTGTACCTTTTGATTTATATCGCAAAGATGCAAAAAATATCGGTTACTTAGTTACTTATACATTAAAAATATGGCAAAAGAAATAAAGTTTAACATTAAACTGCACATTGACGGCAAAGAGCAGTTGGTTTCCGCTACATCGACAGTGGAAAACTTGCGCGGTGTCGTCAACGTCGCCAAATCGGACATACAGAAAGCCAACGCCGTTTTTGTGAACTTCAACCAACAGGTTATGAAGCTTCAAAACATCAATGGCGCAGTGCAGCAGCTTGCCTCAACGCTTAACAGCGTGACAGAGGAAAGCCGCACATTTGGCGCAGCCATGAACGTAGCTAACACGATGGCAGGAAAGAGCGGTGACGATTTTGCCAAGCTCAAAGGGCAGGTAACCGAGTTGTCGAAGACTTTGCCGATTGCACGTGACCAACTCGCAAACGGCTTATATCAGGTAATCAGTAATGGCGTGCCCGAAGACAATTGGTTGGAGTATTTGCAGAAGTCGGCAAAGGCTTCCATCGGTGGTGTAGCTGATTTGGGAGAGACCGTAAAGGTTACATCAACTATCATAAAGAACTATGGTTTGCAGTGGGATGCCGCCGAGAGCGTGCAGGACAAAATACAGCTCACTGCCAAGAATGGTGTAACCTCATTCGAGCAGTTAGCCCAGGCGCTTCCAAGGGTAACGGGCAATGCCGCCACTTTGGGCGTGAGCATTGACGAACTTTTGGCAAGTTTCGCAACGCTTACGGGTGTTAGTGGTAATACTAACGAGGTTGCAACACAGATGGCGGCAATCTTTACCGCTTTGGTGAAGCCGTCGAGCGAGGCGGCGAAGATGGCGCAGCAAATGGGCATAGAGTTCGATGCGGCGGCTATCAAGGCGGCAGGAGGTATGCGTAATTTCCTTACCAGTCTTGACAAGGACGTTAATGCATACGCAGCCAAGAGCGGTATGTTGAAGCAGGAAATTTACGGCAAGTTGTTTGGCAGTGCCGAAAGCCTTAGAGCATTGGGGCCACTTACCGGGCAGCTTGCTGCAAAGTTCGGGGAGAATGTGGATGCCATGAAAGGCAGCGCGGGAACCATCGATGATGCTTTCGGCAAGGTTGCCAATAGTGGGTCGGCGGCATTCCAGATGTTCCAAAACCAAATGAGCGAGTACACCGATGCCGTAGCGTCGGCGGTAAGTGGCATTATGCCAGCCGTGAATATTATGGCGAAGTTGGGAAACACCGCCGTTTCCATTCTTGCGCTCAACAAGGCTTTGCAAGTCTTTTGCGGCATAAATACCATTGCCAAGGCCCGAATTATTGCCACCAATACAGCGGCATTGGTATGGAACGCTACATCAGTAAGGGTAAATGCCATCGTAAAGGTAATGTCGGCTTCATTCCGTGGGGCGGCGGTGAGTGCCACAACGCTGAAACTTGCAATACAGGGTTTGTTGGTTTCTACGGGTGTGGGCATAGCCATTGTTGCGCTTACAGAAGTAATCAGCGCATTCTCCTCGAAGTCCTCGGAGGCTAAAGACAAAGCAAACGAGCAGGCAGAAGCAATGAAGGAGATGAACAGCGCAGCCGACGAGGTGAAAAACGCCTATGACAGCACGCTAAAGTCTACCTATTCGGAACTCATGTCGAAATACGACAAACTAAAGGAAGGGTGGAAGTCTTTGTCTACCGAACAGCAGAAAGTGCAATGGATAAAGCAGAACCAATCCGCTTTCGGTGAGCTGCGGCTGAAGATAAACGATGTCTCGGAAGCCGAGAATATCTTTAACAACAAGACCGATGCTGTGGTAGAGGCTTTCATGCAAAGAGCTATGGCAGCTGCATACGCTGCGAAGCTCACAGCATTATACCAAAAACAAATCGGTCTGCTTGACAAAAAGAAGAAGACAACTAAGAGTATTTCTGACGATGCTAAGGATAGCGGAAGAAACGCCAAAGAGGGCGACATCGTGCCGGAAAACTGGCGCAACGAGCGCTATGGTAAAGTTGGTAACGATGGAGAATGGAGATTTACCAAAATAGGCGCAGAAAGATACAATGGTACGAATGTTTCGGGCAACAAACAGATAAATTCGATAGACAAGAGCCTCAACGCCGTTAATCAAGAAATTGCTGACACCCAAAAACAGTTAGCTGAAAAACTGAAAGCAGGCAAAGGTTTTATTACAGCAGACAAGCCTGCTAATAAAATTACCAACACCCCGACACACAGCACCGCCAATACACCATCTGCTGTTGAGCCGAAGACATATATCGAAAAGCTGCAAGCGCAGCTATCCGCTGCTCAAAAGAAGAAGGACAACGCCCTGACCATCGAAGCGCGAGTGGAAGCCGACGCAAAGGTGAAGAAGATACAGGCGCAGATAGACGAGGCGACAAAGGGCAAGGTGTCTATCGAAGCCGCTACCGAGCCGACATATATCGTGGCAGGTTCCACCGACGATAAACGCAAGAGCTACAGCAACGCACAGCAACGCATCGGCAACATCCGCCAGGACTACGACTCTGGACTGATAGACAAAGCCTCAGCGGAGAAAGCTATTGCAGACATCAACGACCAACTTTCTGCGCTCGGACTGAAACCTATCGAGGTGCACTTCAAGACACCTATCGAAGAGTTGCAAGAGCAACTGCAGAACGCACAGCGCAGTCTCGATGAGGCTACAACCATCGAGGCGAAAGTCAAAGCCTCAGCAAAAATCGCAGAAATACAGGCGGAGATGGACGAGGCGACAAAGGGCAAGGTCTCCATAGCCGCCGAAGTCACGCCCGAGTACATCGAGCAAGGCTCCGCCGCCAACAAACGTCAGAGCTATAGCAACGCACAGCAGAAGATAAGCCGCATCCAAAACGACTATGAAATTGGCATCATTGGCAAAGATGAGGCCATGAAACAGATAGACGAGGTAAACAAAGAGCTCGCCGATCTTGGTCTTAAACCGATAAAAATCACTCTTGAACCTTCTGGATTTGACAAAGCATTTGAACAAATACAGAAAGGTTGGGGAAGCGTGCAAAACATCAGTGGCGGCATACAGGGCATTTCTGATGCACTTGAAGGTAATGGCAACGCATGGGAAAAAACCTCTGCAATGATTAATGGATTTATATCTATTGCACAGGGAATACAGGGAATAGTAGAACTCTACAACCTCCTATCCGCTGCAACAACAGCACATGCCGTAGCAACAACAGCAGACACTACTGCAACAACAGTAAATACGGGCGTAACCGCCGCGAACACCGCTGCGTCTACCGTCAACACGGTTGCTAAGGAAGGCGAAGCGATAGCTAACGCTACCGCAAGTGGAGCAAAGATGCCGTTCCCAGCCAACCTTATAGCAATCGCAGCTGGTGTGGCAGCCGTTGTGGCAGCAATCGCAGCAATGTCAAGTTTTGCAACTGGTGGTGTCGTTGGTGGTACCTCTACCTTTGGCGACCGAAAATTTGCACGTGTCAATAGTGGCGAAATGATACTAAACAAAACGCAACAGGCTCATTTGTTCCAGATGATCAATACGCCACGCTATACCCCACCGTCATTTGTACGAAGAGAGTTACCGCAAATGACACCTACGCAAGTGACACCTACGCAAATGAATGACGTGCACCTCGTGGTTGACGTGCGTGGAAAGACGCGAGGAACAAGTATAGAGCAGACTCTAAGTAACGTGCGCAAGATAGCAAGAAAGTCTGGACGGCGTTCAAATCTTGTTTAATATAGAAAAAGGGAAACTATGTACATACACGGGCAATTTATAAATCGGAAGGGTAAGGTTATTACCATTGAGATCTTATCAAAAGGAGACAGAACCGAGGAGAAAGTCATCGGCTCTGAAGGCAGTGGTATCTACTTTCAAGACGACCCCATTGAAATAACCAACGAGATGAACGACACGTTCGATCATCTCTTACGACACAGTTGCACAATACGCCTCTTGTGTAAAGATTTCATCAGTGATTTTTACAACACATCATGCCGTAGTACTATTGTAAACGTGCGGCAGGATGACACAATCATCTTTGCGGGATATATAGAGCCCCTCGTATTCTCGCAGGGATACAATTTTGAATATGACGAAGTAGAGATAAATTGTATTGACATACTTTCATCATTACAATATTCTCAATATATGGGCGCAGGTATGCCTGGAGTAAACTACGAAGACATCAGAAGCCAGGCAAAACAACGCACCTTTATGCAGATATTAGAGTCTATTCTCTGTGCTGCTACTACAGAAGTCATTATAAACAAAGACAAGGCAATAAATACATTCCGTGTATGTTACGATGACAGCAAGAGCATTGACAAAAAAGAAACTGAAACTTCCATTTTTCACGACATCTCCATATCCGACCTTCTCTTTCTTGAAGAGGAAGAGGAGGACGTTTGGACGCAGGATAAAGTAGTAGAAGAAATTATGCGATATTTAGACTTGCACATTGTACAAAACGGCGTAACATATTATATCTACGCTTGGGAGACACTGCGCAATCTTAATAACGACAACATAAAATGGAAAGACATTACGCATAATCAATCCGTAATAATATCCCCACGCAGCACTATAGACATTACCCTGGACACGGTTGCTGACGATGACACACAAATAAATATTGACGAAGCATTCAACAAGTTGGTACTGAAAAGCGATACGAAAAGTATGAAAAACCTTATCAGAAGTCCACTTGATAAAGACGACCTTTTTTCTCCATTCACGGGGAAACAATTCTATCTCCGCGAAATCGTTTCTCCAGGAGGCACCAAAACGCCAAAACAAGCATTTATTGAGGCGTGTACAGGAGGACGCACCACAGACTGGGGTAAGGCTTACTTTGCCGATTGGTATATTCGCGTGATGAACAACAGTAAATGGAAATTCCGTCCCCAGTCTGTAATGGGAGTTAACGCATCTGAGTCTTACTTTCCGTATGCGGGAGACAATCGCCACCAATATGTATTGCCAGACTTTATAGGTAGAAGCCGAGGTACAGCTTTGTTAGAGGTGGGATGTGCTATAACAACACTCAGCACTAAAGACAATTCTGTAAAATCGAAGGTTGATATGGAAGAGTGTCTCGTCATTGGAATTCATGGCGTTCAGGCAGGCTTGGGAGGTTCAAACAGCCCTAACAAGGGCTTAATGTCGATGATACCATGCGCTACATACGAAGACACCGCAGAGGCAGGAATATACTCTCCTGCAGATAACGACACCACCAATTACATGGTAATATCAGGCAAAATAGCATATAACCCTATAAGAGAGCTGTCATGCCCGCCTTACGTATCGCCCGTATATTACAAAGACCTTCACGCTGTCAAGGGCCGTAATGACAACGAATACTATACTCAGGAGTTCTATAAAGCAGAAACGCCAAGTTCTAAACCTATATTAAACTTAGATGTCAAAAACGGCTTTGTGCCTTACTCTGACAAGACCCCTCAGTACTTCAAGCTACAGCGGAATATCAATCTCCAAGATAAGGATGACATTTCTAAACTATCAGTGCTGATGTGTATGCTTGTTATTGGAGACAAGTGTCTCGTCGAGAAGAAGAAAGGCGAAAAGTTCTTCGATGGCGACACACCAGGAACGGGTAATGGAACGATAACAGATTACGTGTGGCGTAAATATAAAACCCCGGGAGAATGTGTTGACGACAAAGAGTATTATTCGCAATCATTCAGCATTGGCTTCGACCCCAAAATAGACGACCTCCTTGTTGGCACCGAGTACGATATCCAGAATAATATTAACATTCAGATGAACTTAGATGCAGAAGGAATGGCAATCCCTATGAGAAAGACAGACAAGTTGAAAGGAGCGGTGAAATTCACTATACTGTGTCCTGCACAGCCTATATATACGCTTGGAACCGTAGTTTCAGCACCGCCCTGGGAGGCTCAAGAGATTGAACCATCCATGTGGGGAGATTACTTATTGAATGCAGTAGAGAGCATCGTCATAAAGGATTTTGAAATAAAACTCTATAGTGATAATGGTCACTACGAACAACGTGACGAGAACGACATTATTTATACGAGTGATACCGACGAATCCTATGTCAATGCAAAAGATGATCTTGAATTTAAGATTACAAGTGCCCTAACGGCAGAAGAAAGCTATGCTCTCGGCGTTAAAACGTCTCTAAGTCTGTCAACTCCTTTTGATGTTAAAAAAGAGGAGCAGCTACTTGAAGTCTACGATCGTAATACGGGAGAAATGGCTAAGCCTGAGCAACACTATGTTGCTAATCACTACGCCGATTGTCATGTACCACGAGTAACAATGATGCAGAACATTGAAAATGACGGCGAAAATGTAAGTATTGTCAACCGTTACCGCCATCCGGCTATGAATAAAGTGTTCTGGGTTACAGGTATTAGTCAAAACATTATGGAAGGCATAGCTTCAATGAGTCTTCGCGAAATTTAAAATATAAGTATAATGATAGGAATAAAAATGTATGCAAAACCGAAGGCTTCAAATAAAGGAGGCGGAGGTAATGGTGGCGGCAGTGCGATATTCGCATCTACACAGAGTCAACGTGTCGATGAGGCTAAACATGCAGAAAAGGCCGACGAGGCTAATTTTGCAAAGAAGGCTGGCGTTGCTGGAGACATTGACATCAACGCACCCGGATTGCAGCACTTCCTACGAAGCGACGAGGAAGATACTGCAGAGAAAAAGATTATATTCAAAGAGGGATTATCTTCTGAAGCCGATGTACTCTTCAAGAAAGCGATTTCATTATTAGGCAATCTGGTTTTAGCCGATGGAACCCTCGGCATCACATCTGACGGCATCGCTACACTGCGTTCTCTGCTCATTGGCAATACGGGATATGGCATAACGCAGGAAGGCATCGCCACCCTCAAAGAGATTGTGTCGGCTGCTTTCCGTTCGGGTGCGCTCGGCTCTGGCTTTAAACTTGGTGATTACAACGGAAGTGGTGACAGTTACTTGGAGGTAGACCGCCTGCTTGTACGCAAGGCTGCGGAGTTCGTAAGGCTTGTAATCCGAGAGCTTCAAAGCGTAGGTGGCGAGATTGTTCTGTCGCCTGCTGCCATGAAGATTAGCAATGTGGTCTATTTTGAGAAGGGCACGGTTCTTCCCGAATACAACGGCTCCCCCCTACGTTACAATGTTTACCGTTGCTATTTCTCGCAGAAGAAAGGTGACGAGGAGATAGAGAATCAATTTGTGATGGGCGACCTGGTGCGCTGTCAGACGTTCAACGTCAAGGAGGGCGTGAGTGAGAACGTGAAGAACAGATACTACTGGCGCAAGGTGTACAAGGTAGGCAAAGACTTCATCGACTTACTTGCTGACGATTGTGATACTGGTAGCGACGTTCCGCAGGCAGGTGACGAGCTTGTACAGATGGGCAATACGACGGACACGGCACGCCAGTCGGTCGTTGTTTTGTCGGCATACGGAGCGGATGCGCCATCATTAAAGATGTACTATGGTGTAGATAGCTACTCGCTTGACAACAGAGAAGTATTCGTGCTATCGCGTTCCGAGATGTTCGCCATAGCCGATAAGTTTAGGTTCATTACGCGCAAGGCTAATGGCGAGATAAAGAGCACGCAGTCGTTTGCGGAGCTTGTAATGTCCGTGGATGGACTCAAGTCAACGGTCAACAACAATAAGAGCGAGGTGGATGGACAAATATCAAAGATTAGCTCGCAAATCACACAGACAGCAGGCAAAATCACTACGCTTACCAAAGAGCAGACTGCGATGGGAAATAAAATATCAAAGATTGAGCAGTCAACTGAAAAAATCTCGCTACAGGTTGAAACGACCACGAACTTGAAGAACTGCATCGTCGGCTCAGCCCTACGTCCATGGGATGACATCGTGAAGATTGCTGCCGGTCTCTCGCAGGCAGTGAACATAATAAACGGTGGCGGTGTTGGCGGCTCAAACTACGCAGTATTCAATGCGCAGGGGGCGACTGCGAACACATGGACTGGTCTATACTTCAAAGATGTGCGTGTGACACCTGGCAAAAAATACATCTTCAGTGTTTGGACGAAGGTCATAAGGGCAACAGATAGCGGTGCGTATTACACAATCAAACGCTTCGATAATGGTGTCGCAGGTGCAGTTGTCGAATCGAAAAACTATCCCAATATTGTTGGTGACTGGGCACTATACACGTCCCAAATAACAGTGCCCAGTGGTTGCTCAAGGCTACTGATAGAAACAGCTATTCGCAAGAACGGTACTATCAATCTGTGTCGTCTGATGCTCATGGAGGGCACAGAGTATGGTGGATGGAGCCTTTCGCCTTACGACAAGACAGAGGCAGGCAAGCTGGAGACCGACTTAAAATCTACGGGCATCGACATCGAGAACGGCAAGATAACGGCAACGGCGGATAAGTTCGAGATACGTAATAATAGCGGCGAGACAACGGCAAGCGTTAATGAGAAAGGTTTGTTAGAGGTTGGCGCAGGTCTGTTTGGCGGTTTTATCAAAAAGAAAAAGACAATTATTACACCAGAGAACATAGACCAATACCGAATACCCGCAGCTTCCTTAAGCGTTGTATTATTCGACTTTACTAATGCGGGCTCGTTCGTGGAGTTTCAAGGTGATTTCAATAATTACTTTAAATCCTCGCAGGTTGATCTTGTATTGCCATTCAACAATCCTAAAGATAGTTTGAATAGTCTTCATGGCGTGTCAACCGACGAAGCGTTACAATATGTTGGACAAACACTAATAATCAAGAATCGCGCAAACGTTGCATTCGTTGTACATGGAGGAGGTATAATAAACAAAAGAGGAACAACGACCTCAACTGGAGCTCTAAAAGTCAATGAAATTTCCTCAAATGAAAGACTTATCACGACTTGCGAGGTTACGACTACTTTTGGCAATTCTACGAGTGGAGCTAACCCCAACCGCTTAACCGCCGTAGGGTGGAATGGAAATATTTATGGTTAAATATAAAGTGCAACAATAGAACACAAAACAATATGAAGAAGATAGAATCATGGAAATAAAAGTAAGACGAATAGCAAAGAAGGAGACATATACCATCGGCAAGATGTATATAGATGGCGCATACGTCTGCGACACTCTTGAAGACAAGGACAGAGGGCTGACATCTAATATGTCAGTTGCGCAGATATGCGGAGTTAAGATTAAAGGCGAAACCGCCATACCGACGGGCAGATACCTCGTCAATATGAAGACGGTATCGCCAAGGTTTGGAGGTCGGGCGCAGTATCAGTTTTGCAAGGGCAGACTGCCAAGGCTGTGTAATACGCCTGGCTACCAAGGCGTGCTTATTCACTGTGGCAACACCGCGAAGGACACAGAGGGCTGCATCCTTGTCGGCGAGAATAAGGAGAGGGGCAAGGTGCTTAATTCAAAGGCGACGTTCCGCAAGGTGTACGCGAAGCTGAAGGCTGCGGACGAGAGAGGAGAACAGATTTGGATAACAATCGAATAACACAAAAACACAATATAAATAAGAAATGGCAGGAAACATCACTACAAGTACAGGCAAGGCTTTCGTGGTCGGCACCATGAGCACAGAAGCACTTACCGCATTATTCGATTTACGCTGGATGCTCGTTCTTATTGTCGTTCTCATCGTCGCCGACTTTTGGTTTGGTGTGTCGGAGAGCCTAAAAAAGCATGAGCACTTCCGTTTTTCGAGAGCAGGCAGAAGAACGTGCAACAAGGCGGTGGACTACGTTACATATCTCATACTCGGCTCGGTGCTCGGCTTGGCTATCTTCGAACCGCTCGGTTGGGCGAACCACGTAACAACAGCGGCTATCGGTTTGGGCTTCGGGTGCATCTGGGAGATTGACAGCATCGTAGGACACGTATGCGCATTGCACGGCATCAAGAATACATTCTCCATCAAGCGGTTTATTATCTCGCTCATTAAGAGCAAGAATAAGGACATCGGCGAAGCGGTGGAGGATGCAGTGGATGAGGATTGTAAGAGATAGTTAGTTTAATGTAGGAGAGCGTTCTTTGACTTGTTGGAATACCGCAGATCGACCATTTGTACACTTGCTGCATATAGTGTAAATTGTTTTAAATCTAATATGATTAAATGCAATAATATATTAAATTATAGTAAAATCAACGACTATTAGCATTAAAAACTTGTACTTTTTATAAAAACTTATTACTTTTGTAATCGAAATAGGCAGGTAAATCCTAAATTAAGAGTGATAAGTGTCATAAGTGTATTGCAAATGCACCTCTTTTAGGGTCTGCCTTTTTTCGTATATATACCATAAGTAATATTTGAATGAATGTATATTTAGACGAAAGTGGAGATTTAGGATGGGTCTTAGATAAACCATATAGAAATGGTGGGTCCAGTCGTTTTATGACGATTGCATTTGTCGCATGTCCTGCCGAGAAAAAACATCTTTTACGAAGAATTGTTGTTGATGTCTACAGAAAGACAAAGACTGATCCAAAAACTGAATTAAAAGGAAGTTCTTTGTCAGTAAAAGACAAATGCTATTTTGCAGAAAAGGTAAGAAAACTTGTTAGCATGAATCCTGATATACACATAGGTGCTATAACTGTAAATAAAAGCAGAGTTCAACAACATATCAGAAAAGATGGTAATAAGTTATACAATTATATGATACGCTTATCTGTACTTGATTGTATCAAAAACGAATTGATTGTAAATCTGATAAGGGATAACAAGACGGTTAAAGTAAAATCGGGTAATAGTCTTATAGATTATTTACAAACGACACTATGGTTTGACATGAATTGCTCTACTCGAATCATAGATATGCCCTCTGACAGCAAGCAGGTTAAAAATTTAATATTCATTGATTGGATGAATAATTTAATTTGGGGCAAATACGAAGACAATAATGATAAACCATTCAATATCTTACGCAACGTTATAACATCACAGAAATTGTTTTTTTAACACACACTAAATATTAAAAAGAAAAGCGGTATTCCGACAAGCGGAGTACCGCTTTTCTTTTTAATAAGCAAATGGTTATGCAAAACTTTAACAATTTATTGGAATTTATAGCACAATGGATAGTAGGTGTGCTGTTAGGCTTGTTAGCCTGCACATTGCTGACGTTATTATTTGGGTGTTCTACACCGCAGCCAGTGGTTGTAGAGCGAGTGGTCGTTAAGACTGATACACTCTATAAGGCGAGGACGAGTGCCGACACGTTTCGGCTGCACGACTCGGTGTATGTTGAACACTACACTCGTGGCGACACAGTGTATAGGCTAAAGAGCGT
>ENA-ORCL01000144-ORCL01000144.1-human-gut-metagenome-genome-assembly--contig:-NODE-144-length-33663-cov-393.201661_pt1 | contig 33663 bp, 36 predicted proteins | sample MGYA00242987_ERZ507988 | MGnify/ENA primary metagenome ERZ507988 (study PRJEB26167, sample SAMN06115466) | human gut metagenome | host: Homo sapiens | place: China:Hubei | collected 2016-05-19... | reverse complement strand
TCACAGGTCTCTACGACCACCTTGATATCAACAATCTGTGTCTTACGGATCTTCTGGCATGGTATATCAATCAAGAGCCGACCACAGCATTTACAATAGACTGGTTCGTGCTTTACAATTACGTCTGGTTCTGCAACAGTCTGTAGTGTGTGCCCCTTGTGGCCAGGCTGTCCACCGCTCGGCTTTCCGCTTGGCTTGCGAAGAGACTTTGTCCTGCGCTGCTCACGAGAAGCGATACTTTCTTGGGATGGAGGGATACTACTGTTGCTGCTGTTTTTCTCGGGCTTCCCTGGTGTACTTGACGTATCGTCAGCAGCTTCCTCGAGTTCCTTGATGCGCTCTTTAGCAACGGCAAGTTCTGTCTTTAGATTATGTATCTCTACGTCCTTCTGGTTAATGACACGGTTGAGGCGTCCGATCTCCTCTGTCTTCTCGGAGTCGGACTTCTCAAGCTTGCGCAGACGCTGGTTTATCTGGCGCAAAACAATATCTATGTCAGTACAGTCGTTTGCCATTGTTTTTGGTGCAAAGATAAGCATTTTTATCCACATGGCAAAATCACGATTTACATCCCTTAACGCAGACTTTTGACTTGTGGAAAATGCAAAAACGTATCTCCTGCCAGATAAATTGTTGAAGGGCGATAATAGCCAAAGGAGACTTGCTGGCAGCATCACCGAAAAAGAACTCGCAAAATGAGCTGTTTTAAACAACCTACGTCCTCACCGACTCAATCATTAAAGAGTTTGTAATGATGATGAAAATAAGCAAAATCAAGTTTATGCTTTATTAACGAGAAGTTTTCTATAGGGTGCTGAGTAGTTACGAGCTAGAAGAAAAGTGATAAAAAACATTTCTACATCTCAGTTTATGATAGGTAAAACCCCTGTTGTAGAACTGGAAATTGAAGAATATAAGTGTGGATTATCTGACTTGTATTTGGATGAAGGCAATCAGGTACCGCATGATATAACAGATACTGACAAACTTGGTAGCAAGCAGAATTATGCATTATTGTATCCATTTGTGCAAGACAATAATGGAGTTTATGAAAATCGTTGGCTTGTAATAATATACGATACACCAGATAAAGTATCTGAAGATATCGTAAATACAGTTAAGTGTGTTGTTAGTAACATCTTTGAATTTCCATTTAGATATATTATACCAAGAGATTTTGTTAGTGGTAATAGAATTCCTAAAGTAGAAGTGCAATTTAGTGTTCTGGAGAACGGAGAAGACCAAAATGTATCTTTGAGAAATTATATTGTATCGAACAAGGTGAAGAAACAAAAGGTTGTCATTTATGAGGATGTGCCAACAGATGAAGCCACGGAGTTACTTAACGATAATCGTGAAGGATGGAAAAAGAAGGTGGTGAAAATCTTTAAAAGTAAAGATAATGATAGAGCATATCAAAAGTATGTCTATGATACTAATGATAATGGTGTCTTAAAACAAGCATATGCTTCCAAATTTAGTTATTCTCATCAATTAGAAGAAGGAGATAACGTATATGATTTGATGTTTAGGCGTGCTTGTTATATAGAGGTCATAAACAACTATTTGTCAAATGGAGGAGATTGAAATTGTATGGAAGGCAATTCTTGCTTTCTTGAAAGAGGACAATCCTACGATGTTTAGCATTATATTGACTATATTAGGCATTGCTATAACGATATTTACCGTAGTTTATTCCTTTATGGAATCTACTTTCCAAAAAGTAATAACTCTTGAAAATGAAAATAAGAATGCTACGGAAGATGATCCAATAAGAAGTTCTTCTCTTAAATTTAGTAAGCGATATTTTAATGTCTTAAAAGGCTTTAATTCTCAGCTTAAACATTTGATATATTTCAACATCTTTTTGCTCTTGTTATATGGTGTTGCTACCATTTGTACGAAAACTGAATGGCTGCAACTGATATATAACATACTATCTTTTATATTTGTATTCCTTTGTGCTTTTGTGCTAATAAGATATATATATGCATATAATAAAAGGTATAAGATTTGATAGTTTACATGTAAAATGAGAATATTGCAAATAACAAAGTAAACATCATGGATATTTCAATAACAACATATTTGCTGTCTCTTTTGGCTGCTTTAGCAATAGGGTGTCTTATAGGCTATTGCCTTCATTCTGGCTTGAAAGAACTGAAGAATAAGCTAAAGGCAATTGGCTCGAACTTTCGTTATAAACTAGTAGATTACTGGTTTATCCTCATTTTGGCTCTTTCGTCAGTTTTTGTGTTTTGTCACTTCAATGAGTGTATTGCGTTGTCATTTACGGAAAAGTTTAATGGCATGAACTTAATCTTCTTGTTTTGGTTGGCATTGCTTCTTTTCCCTATGTTCGAGAGTTTCGAGGGCTTTGGAATTAGTATCAAGAAGCGTAAATACGATAAGGAGAAAGAAGCGATAACTTCTGATTTCCATGCACAGATATTGAATGCACAGATAAAGAAAGAACAGGAAAGAAAGGAGGCTGAGCATGAATAATGAGATGATTACTGTAATCCAAGATGGCATTGAGCTGATGAAGAACCCATACTTTGACGACAACATGTTCTTGGCATGGATGGATTATTCTAGGAAAATGCTCAACTTGGTAAGCCAGAATGCAATGATAAAATATCAATATACAACATTTCTGATGTCTATTATCAATTCTCAAGATACAGCTAATGTAAAGTTACAAAAGTGTATAGACTATTTGATAAATATAGCTCCTTTAATTTAAATGATTAAGATAATTCAATTATGGAAAAATAAATATGACAAAGTGGGGATATTTACGAGAGACAAAAGAGGCAGCAGATAAAGCTGGAAAAGATTTGAAGACTGGCTTGTATCGTACAGGGTTAGAGGAATATCTAGCTGTGATATTTCCTAAAATACCTGCTGATGAATGGGTGCATAATAAATGTGTTCCTGGAATAAAAAGAAAATTTAAACCTGATTACAGATGCGAAAGCCCTAAACTCATAGTAGAATTTGATGGCTTACAACATTATACAAATCCTGACAACATACTAAATGATGAGGAGAAAGACAAAATATATAGGGAGGCTGGATATAAAGTGGTGAGAATACCTTATTTCATTCAGTTGACCAATGAGGTGATAGAGAAATTGTTTGGAGTAACAGTAAAAGAACAGATGTTTAATCCAAATGTTCCTTCTTTAGGTGTTAGTGGTAAAAATACACCTGCTTTTTGTTGTCCTGCTGGTATAGAAAGAATGGCAAGGGTTTATAAGGAATTTCCTCAGCAGTATGATATAAATCTTAAGGCTTTGCTTGAAGAAGATAATGAATTTCTGGCTGGGGCGGCATTATTACAGGAGGCATATAATAAGCTTTCTTAGTTAATGATTGGGAGTGGAAGATTTTGGAATATATGGTAGGTGGAATTGTGATGATACAACTTTTGTAGTCTAATGGGGATACCAACTAAAATAAAGAGTAATTATGAATAATATTTTAAATGTCTATTTGAAATTAATGGGCTTGTTTGCCAGATTGTTCTGTGCCAAATATACGAGTTTATCGATTTCTATAGTTTCTGTAGTGTTGGCTTTTGTAAGTTTCAATTACTTTCGTGAATTCTGGTTAAGTATTGTTCAGTTAACTATTGGTTTTGTCCTGGCGTTTCAGGCTTTTCTGATAAGAAGACAAACAGAAGAGAAACTAAAAAAGGTAAATAAACGCATTGATGATTTAGGTATGAGTTTTATAGATTCACCAGAGTATTTGTATGCTATGGTTGATGCTGATAATCATTTCCTTTTTGGTATTAATGTAGAAGGTGAGGTAGATTGGGCTTTAGGGGTTCCAAAACCAATTCGGAAAGAATTGGATAAAATTATCGATTTGATTCATAAGCAAAAATAAGAGATGTTTTTTGCAAGGTTGCTGTTTCTGTATAACGTTATATGATGCGCCAGCCGACAAACAATCGCAAATCTCGTGCAAACGAACGCAAAGAAAGTTTACTTTCAATTTGTTGAGTGCAGCCGAGATTCATAGGATAATTCTATTGCGTCAAACACTCAACACTATCCCCTTGCGGGTAAAGACTCCGCTGGTGTTACCAAAACTCTGGCAGAGTCGGATCGTCGCCAGCTACATCCCTCTTCGTGGTTATTTCTTACGATGTAATACATTCGATGAAAAATAGGTTTTCCCCTTATGGGATGGTCATAAAAACTATCGGTTATGCAACAAATAATAGATATAGTACAAAGATTGATGGAAGAACTGGATGTTACAGTCTTAGGTCTTTTATGTGGTGCTTTCACTTTTATTCTTGGAGTTATCTTCTCACAGTATAAATTAGAGGAATGCTTTCATCACAGAAGGGTATGGTCTAGGCTTGCTGTGTCTCTAGGCTTACTGATCTTAGCTGTATGCATGAATTCCTATGTTGAGGCTACTTTGGTATTTATATTGCTCGTTTGTTTGACAATTTTCCTACCACTTCCCCATGAATTACTCATCATATATTATTATAAATCCCATCTTGACGATCTGGATAAGGGAAAGTATCGTGGTTGGCTTGTTACTACAAGTGCAAAACTGCGTTTCTATGCATTAAGAATAAAGGCTTGCCATGACGAGGTCGACAGGCAAAATGTCCAGGTGGAATTTCTTGATGAAGCAAAGAAATGGGATTTATTTGATTATGAGTATAAGCAATATTACTTACCCCATCTCGATGTTTTGTTCAAAATAGGAGCGGTTAAGGCTTTTGAGTCAGAATGTGAGCGTTTATCCAGATTCAAAGACAATAGCTATATGTTGTGTTTCCAGACATACTTGGCACATAATGCTTTTGACTATGAAAAAATGGTAGAGTATGAGTCCAAGAACACCGATACATCTGATGAGTCTCAGCTAGTTTCGCTCCTTAACCTACTATGTGCATATGAGGCTTCTGGAGAGAAAGAAAAGATGAAGCCTATAGTTGCAAAATTACTTGAGTATAAGAAAAAAGGGATAATTCATATTGAAATGTACCGAGATTTGATGCATTATTATGATGAGATTTTATGCGATAAGGTTGCTGGAGATAGACTTGCTGATGAAATTGTGAAAATGAAGTTGGCTAGATTTGGTGATTTTCTAAATCTTTTAGATGTAGCTTTTATGCATTATAGAAGAGAAGGCAATCAGACCAAGATAAATACCCTGTTGGATAAAATTCTGTCAGATAATGATTTGATGCAACATGGTGAGAATCAATTGATAACAAGGATAAAACTGATGTATGTTATTTTTGATAATGGATATAAATGGCAGGAATATTCCCTCAAGCTGTTTTTCGATAGGGAAAGATATCTGAAATGTAGCTATCGGGTTGGAGCTTTATTCGTCAAGGAATCCCTTCGATTGATACGGGATGTTAATGCATTGACGGGAAAAGGGCTTCAGCAGAATTTGTTGTCAGATATGTTTGTAGATTTCAGTCGAAATTGTGAACGCTACTTATCGGAAATTGATTCGGATTTAGCTACATTGGATGAGCGATTTCTGTATAGGTACATAAGTTTATTGATGTTGAAACAGGAATTATTAAAATTTATGGCTGATGATGATCTTGTTCTTGTGCGGAAGAATAATGATGAGATATTTGAAAGGATTAGGGCTAGATGTGAGCACAATGGTAATCAAAGGGAATTGCTTCATTTCTTAGTGGTTCAGATTGATGATATTCTTTCTATGAATAAGCAGATTCTTGATTATGTGTCTGCTAATAAGCAATTTACCTTATCTCAGAAATTTATTGATTATAAAAGTCATTGGGATGCCTATTTTAATTATGCAGAGAATCTGATATGTGATGTAGTTAAGATTTTGCAGTCTAGAAATTATGACAAGTCGTTAGCTTACTATGTCCTCTATACAGCCTATTTTTATAATTTGATAGGTAATGGCAAGCGTAGTGTATTTTTCCTTTCTCAATTTGAGAGATATGGAGTAGATTTAAAAAACTGGACAGTGCCTATACAGGATTTGTATGCCAAAATAGCGATAAGTAAGACAAGTAATATTTAATATTAAAACATAAACATACAATATAATGTTTAATCTCAGTAAATTCATAGGTCAGTATGTGACCAAGCGTGAAACAAGTATAATATTATGAGCGAGGAACAATACAACGAATTGCTGAAAGCCTATACCAAGGAGGCTTTGGCAAGCATGATAAAGGCAGATATACAGAGTAGGTTCCCTGAACCTTATGCAAGTATGTATTGCCATCAGTTTGATGATTTTAAAAACGTTGCAGATTTCTTTGAATTTGCAGCAAAGTTAATGAGAAGATAACAATATATTTATTGCTAGTCTTTGCTTTTTGCTGATTCATGTAAATTAGGCTTAAGGTTAGGTATAGAAAGCATTGCATCAAGGCGGTCCCATCCCGCACAATATGGCGAAGACCGCTTTGGTCCGCCAACCTTATAGCGTAGCGGTTCCGAGCACCGGAGGGCGGTTACATCCTCTCGTTCCTGAGGAAAGAGAGGCTTGGTGAGAAAGGTGGAGCCTTCCTTAAGGGTAAGGAAGGACGGGTAGGTTTTCGAAAATCTTTAATATTAAAGAAAGAGATTTATGCACGACATACAAATCATAATCATGGCTGGTGGCGTAGGCAGCCGCTTCTGGCCAATGTCAACCCCCGATTATCCAAAGCAGTTCATTGATGTGATGGGAGTCGGCCGTTCCCTCATACAATTGACAGTAGATAGATTGAAACCAATCTGTCCTGTCGAGAACATGTGGGTAGTGACAAACGAGAAATACATCAGCATTGTCAAGGAGCAAATCCCTGACATGCCAGTAGATAACATATTATCAGAGCCGGAGGCTCGCAATACTGCTCCATGTATTGCTTATGCCTGCTGGAAGATCCAGAAGAATCATCCTGATGCCAACATCGTGGTGACACCATCCGATGCCCTGGTCATCAATACCTCGGAGTATCAGCGAGTGCTCAGCAAGGCATTGAGCTATACATCCGATAAGAACGCCATCGTTACCATCGGTATTAAGCCAAGCCGCCCAGAAACAGGCTATGGCTATATAGCCTCAGCAGAGCCAACATCCGTAGATGAAATCTATAAGGTTGAGGCTTTCAAGGAAAAGCCAAACCTGGAGACAGCCGAGCAATACCTTGCCGCTGGCAATTACTATTGGAATGCCGGAATCTTCGTATGGAACATTGATACCATCAGCAAGGCAATCCGAACCTTCCAGCCTCAGCTTGCCAGTATCATGGACGAGATGGCCCCTTCTTTCTATACCGAACAGGAGAAAGAGGTAGTCGGCAAACTCTTCCCAACCTGCGAGAAGATAAGCATTGACTATGCTGTGATGGAGAAGTCGAAGGAAATCTATACCTTGCCAGCCGAGTTCGGATGGAGCGACTTAGGCAGTTGGGGTAGTCTCCGTACCTTGCTCCCACAGGATGAGGCTGGCAATGCCAAGGTAGGCAAGGACATCCGATTGTATGAATGCAAGAACTGCGTGGTTCATGCAGCCGATGAAAGCAAGGTGGTAGTTCAAGGCTTGGATGGCTATATCGTAGCCGAGAAGCACGGACAACTGCTTGTTTGCTCATTGAAAGAGGAACAGAGAATTAAGGAATTTGGAAAATAAAAAAATGAATATAGTAAAAACAGAAATAGAAGGCGTACTCATTATAGAGCCACGCCTCTTCCGTGATGCTCGAGGATATTTCTTCGAGAGCTTCAGCGAGCGAGAGTTTGAAGAGAAGGTCTCTCCTATCCTGGGGCATGGTGTTCACTTTTGCCAAGACAACGAGTCTATGAGCAGCTATGGCGTAATGCGAGGCTTGCACTTCCAGCGGCCACCTTATACCCAGAGCAAGTTGGTACGCTGCGTAAAAGGTAGAGTGCTTGATGTCGCAGTAGATATTCGCAAAGGATCCTCAACCTATGGCAAGCATGTGGCAGTAGAGCTGACAGAAGACAATCATCGTCAGTTCTTCATCCCAAAGGGCTTTGCCCATGGTTTTGCCGTTCTCTCAGAAACAGCAGTCTTCCAATATAAGTGCGATGAGTTCTATCATCCAGAAGCTGATGGTGGTATCAGCATCCTCGATGATACTCTCGGTATCGATTGGAGGATTCCAACAGAGCGTGCTAATCTCTCAGAGAAGGATACTAAGCATGCCATGCTGAAGGACTTCGATTCACCTTTCGACATCAATGCGGATTTATATAAATAAAAAGTTAATAAATTTAGATAAATGTCAAATCAAACATCAGATAATAATAAACGAATAGCGAAGAATACATTGCTTCTTTATTTCCGAATGCTCTTTTTAATGTTGATAGCGCTGTATACCAGTCGTGTCATATTGAATGCTTTGGGAGTGGAAGACTTTGGTATATATAATGTGGTAGGAGGCGTTGTGGCGATATTCTCAGTAATTTCTGGATCTTTGTCAGGCGCAATCAGTAGATTCATAACATACGAGTTGGGAAAAGGATGCCAAAATAAGCTCAATAAAATTTTTTCGGCATCAGTAACAATACAGTTTTTATTGTCATTGATTATAGTGGTGTTGGTTGAGTCTATTGGCGTATGGTTCTTGAATGCCAAGATGACGATACCAGAAACGAGAATGACGGCAGCCAACTGGGTACTGCAATTTTCTATCATAACCTTTGTCATTAATTTGATAAGTGTTCCATATAATGCCTTAATTGTTGCGCATGAGAAAATGTCGGCATTTGCCTATATCAGTATTTTGGAAGCAGTTGGTAAGTTGGCAATAGCATTTTTGATGATGTACTCACCAATAGATAGGTTGGTATATTATGCAATTTTAATGTGTTTTGTTGCAGTAATTGTACGACTTGCTTATGGATATTATTGCAGTAAACATTTTCCAGAAAGTACATATCATTTTCATTGGGATAAGGAAATCTTGTACAAAATGTTTGGTTTTGCTGGCTGGAATTTTATAGGAGCTGCTTCGGGAGTATTACGTGATCAGGGAGGAAATATTGTAATTAATATTTTTGGTGGCCCATCTGTTAATGCAGCTAAAGGTATAGCTGGTCAGGTGAATTCGGCCGTTTTGGGTTTTGTAAACAACTTTACGATTGCACTAAATCCTCAAATTACGAAGTCCTATGCATCTGGGGATTTTGATTATATGATGACCCTTATATATAAAGGAGCAAGGTTATCGTTTTATATGTTGTTGTTTCTATCTCTTCCTATTTTGGCGAATACCCATTATATTTTAGTCCTATGGTTAAATATGATTCCCGAGCATTCTGTAAATTTTGTCCAACTGACTCTAATATTTGCAATGTGTGAATCAATTTCCTATCCGTTGATAACAGCAATGCTTGCAACTGGTAATATTAAAAATTATCAACTTGTTGTTGGAGGATTACAATTGCTTAATCTACCGATATCTTACATTCTGTTAAAACTTGGATTTATACCGGAGACTATTTTGGTTGTGGCAATTGTACTTTCCCAGCTATGTTTGTTTGCTAGATTGATTATGCTTAGAAGGATGATAAATATTTCATTTTGGCAGTTCACTAAGAGAGTTTATTTTAATATTATAATTGTTGCTATTTTAGCATCAATAGTACCATTGTTCATTTCTTTTTATGTTAAAGAGACATTTGGTAGTTTTTTACTTATCAGTATAGTTGCAGTTCTTTGTTCATCACTTTCTATTTATTTTGTAGGATGCACAAAAGAAGAGCGATATAAAATAAACCTGCACATAATAAAGATACGTCATAAAATAGTGCACCAATAATATATGATAGAGATTTTAAGAAAAGAAGATTGTTGTGGTTGTTCTGCATGTGTATCAATCTGCAATCAATCCGCACTAGAATTCAAACAAGATGAAGAGGGATTTCTATATCCAGTAATCAATAAAGACAATTGTGTGAATTGTGGATTATGTGACAAAGTTTGTCCTTTAAAAAGAAGACTATCAGACCCTCAAACGAGTTCTATTGTTACTGTTAAAGAATATTATGCACTACGGCATAAGAATAAAGATATTTTAGACAATAGTTCCAGTGGAGGTGCTTTTTCTTTGATAGCAGAATATGTGTTAAAGAAAAAAGGAGTTGTTTGTGGTGTGGAGTATTCTTCTGATGGTGTTGTACACCATGCATTTGCTGAGAACCTAAAAGATTTAGAGAAATTCAGAGGTTCAAAATATGCACAAAGTGATATTCGAGGAACATTCAGAGATATAAAGAAGTTTCTAAAGGCTGATAGGTATGTTTTATTTTCAGGAACACCTTGCCAAATTGATGGCCTGAAAAAATATTTAATGAAAGACTACACAAAACTAATAACTGTTGATTTGGTGTGTCATTCAATACCAAGCCCTTTAATCTACAAAGAATATACTGAATATGCATCCAGAATATTGGGTCATAGAATTGTTGGTATCGATATGAGATACAAGAGAACCTATGGCTGGAGCCATAGGTACTCTTACCGTTTTCATTTAGAAAACGGTAAGAGTACCATCGATCCTTTATGGATTGTCAATTGGGGTAAATTGTTTTTTTCAGAATTGATAAACCGTCCTTCATGCGGAGAATGTCAATATACTAATCTTAATCGGCCTGGAGATTTTACAATAGCTGATTTTTGGGATGATAGCCATAAACGCCCAGATATTTACTCAAAAGAAGGAACATCCCTCTTCTTGGTTAATACAGAAAAAGGTCAACACATCTTCGATGAATTCAAAAACGCTGCAGATTGTTGGGCTATTACAAAAGAAGAGGCTTTACAACCTTGCCTTGTACATCCAACCGTTCAAAATCCTAAGAGGAAGGATTTTTGGGAGTATTATCATAGGAAAGGTTTTAGGAAAACTTATAAAAAATACTTTGCAGAGAAAAAAATAAGAACAATTAAAAAGATTATTAAGATAATATTTACAAAATGTCACATCAAAGAATACAATATATAGGTCAAATAAAAGGTTTTGCCATATTTTTAGTTGTAAATCTCTTTAAAATGGACGTTCCAGAGAAAATAGGTAACTTGTTATCTTTGTTAGGTCAGAAGTCTTTGCATATATATATATTGCAGGTATTTTTTGTTATACAATTACCTATTATTGGCGAGTTTATAATAGAACAAAATGGTATGACGTGTGTAGTTCTTCAGTCTATATATTCATTTGTGCTAACTATAATAGCAATAGTACTTTCATTGTTAGTTTCTGGAGTTCTGAAAAGAAGTCCTTTGCTACAAAAATTATGTTTTGGTAAATAGAAAAATCATGAAAATAGGAATAATTACATATTATAAAGTTATGAATTTCGGTGCAACACTCCAGGCCGTATCTACATATTGTTATTTGAAGAATCATGGTTATGAACCGATTTTTATCAATTATATACGCAAGGAAGCGCAAAAAGCAATCACAAATGGGGAAAACGATCCTCAATGGAAAGAACAACTTGACTTTGTAAATGGAATAATCAAGAATCAGACTACAATTTGTGAAACAGCAGCTGATGTTCTTAGAGTTGTTGATGAATGTAAAATAGATGGGATTATCGTAGGCTCGGACGCTTTGCTTCAGCATCACCCATTATTATCTCGATTGCATAAGGGTCGAAGAAAGCCTTTCTTTGTTTCTCATGTAACATCTGACAGAATGTTTCCAAATGTATTTTGGGGATGTGGTGTGGCTGGTAAAATTCCAATGGCGTTGATGTCTGTATCATCTCAAAACAGTGCCTATCGTTATTTTATGCCATGGACTAAAGTGGCTATGCGTAAAAGTTTGTCTCAAATGAAATTTATTTCTGTGAGAGATGAATGGACAAAGGAGATGTTAAAGGTTTTACTTCATAAGGATGTGCTAGTTACTCCTGATCCAGTTTTCGCTTTCAATCAAAACGTAGGAACTCTCGTTCCTGATAAGGATGAGATTTTGATGCGTTTTGGATTGCCCCCAAAATACATACTCTTAAGTCTTTTTACTCAAGTTCTTACTAAGGAACAAATAATGGATTTAGAGACAATTTTTGCAAAAGATGACATCGCACTTGTGATTTTGCCAATGCCGACAGGACAGGCTTATGCCTATAGCGTAAGATATGAAATCAAATTCCCATTATCCCCCATAGACTGGTATGCTTTAATAAAATATTCACAGGGCTACATCGGAAGTAATATGCACCCGATAGTGGTAAGTCTTCATAATGCCGTACCTTGTTTCAGTTTGGATAATTGGGGACGGGTTAATTTCTGGGGGGAAAAAGTGGATGACGGTTCCAGTAAAATCCAGCATATTATGGAAGTTTTTGGAGTGCAAGATAACCATCGTATGATAAATCATAATAAATGTAATGTCACAATCCCGGAAATCTATGATGGAATTCGTAATTTCCCTAAAAATATGGTAAGACGTAAAGCGGCATACTACCTTCAAAAATATAATGATATGATGGAATTAATAATTAAGCAATTAGAAAAATGAAAGTAATATATTTTGGAGCAATCCATTCGTCAGATAGCGACTTTCCGTTGTTAAAAGAATATAGCCGCAAAGGGATAGATTGGTTGGCGTATGTACCATTGACAAAGTACGTTCATAAAGCAGGGCTATTTAATATTGAGAAATTAATACCCAAGTCAGGTCTTTTTAAAGCATCTGCTTTTTCGGAAATGGAACCTTACGCAGACTATATTGATTTAGATAAGATTATCATTATCAATGACTACAACACTCACCAAAGACTTTTTTCAAGCCGCATTTTATGGCTGAAAGTTTTTTTGCATATGATAAAGCAACATGCCGACATCTTTCATGCGTGTTGGCCCTTGTCTGGACATGCAACCATTTTGTTTCATTTGCCATGTAAGAAAGTCCTAACGGTTCATGACCCTATAAGTCACTCAAATCAGCAAAATGCTAAAAGCGAGAAGGTTCGAGTAAAATCTTTTAAGTCTTTTGATAAATTGGTATTGTTGAGTAAACCTTTGCTGAATGATTTCTTTTCACACTACAATATAAGCAAAGAAAAGGTTATAGTTAACAAAATGGGAGAATTTGACTATTTGCGAGAAATTAAGCAGATACCCTCGAATGTTGCACCTAAGTACATCTTATTCTTCGGATATATTTCACCGTACAAAGGATTGGAATATCTTTGTGAAGCAATGAATGAGGTTCACAAACGATATCCAGACGTGAAGCTTGTCATAGCAGGAGGCGGAAATATATACTTCAACTGGGAACCTTTCCAGAATAAAGATTACATTATCCTTCGCAACCATTTCATTGATTTACCAGAATTGTCAGGGTTACTCCATGATTGCGAATTTTCCGTGTGTCCTTATAAGGACGCCACGCAAAGTGGAGTTGTTCAAACTGCTTTTTCTATGAATGTTCCTATGGTAGTGACAAATGTCGGCGCTTTGCCCGAAGTGGTAAAGAATGACCAAAATGGTTTGGTCGTTCCTCCTTGCAATTCAAAAGCTTTGGCAGAAGCAATAATCGATTTGCTTGCAAACCCTCAATTTGTTTCAGCCATGCGCGATAATATCAAAAATGTCTGGCAAAAACAAATGGCTTGGGAACCAATTGCACAGAAATATATTAAGTGTTACCAATCCTTATTACAATCATGAAAAAGGTTTTGTCTTTTATTATTCAACATTGGTATTACTTTTTTATTGCAAATGCAATATTACAAGTCTTCTCATTTAGAGATTTTTATTTTGTACTTGTAGTAGTAATGTGGCTGTTAGGAGTTGATTCAATGACAAAAATAAAATGGAATATGATTGATGTGGCAGTAGCCGCTTCAATGTTTTTTAGTATATTTTCATATTCTTTCTCTGACTATCGGATAGAACTGTTTTATTTCGGAATCAAGAACCAGCTTTCTGTCATGTTCTTATATTTTATTGCAAGAACTGTTAAATTCAGAAAGGATGATTTTATAGAAAATTTCAAGTGGCCTATGCTATTTATAATTGTTAGTGGTATTGTTTTATACTTTTTCCCTCCTGGATGGTATTCAGCTTTTAGGTATAATTCTTTGGGGGATTTAAGTGATAATCCACAGCTTTTTTATGAAATGACAAGAATGTCTTCGTTCTTTTCTCATCCATATTTCTTGGGTTATGGCTCATGTATAATGATAATATATATAATAAAGAAATTATTGATTGATAAGTGCGAATCTATTTGGTATTATGTTGCGTTCTTCCTAACGATATTCACATTGTTTTTTTCGCAAATGCGAGTTGCGATAGCGTATTCATTACTATTCATGACACTCTCTTCTTTATATGTAGTATTTATAGATAAAAGTAATTCGCGTTTTTTTAAAACAATTTTATATCTTGTCCCAATTAGCATATTAATATTATTCCTAATTATCAACAATATAGATGAGGATTTTCTGTATTATATTACAGAAAGAAGTACCGATAAAGATGACAACCTTATTGAAGAAAGAATAAATATTTTTGCTTATTTTTTCAGATACATATCTGTATTTGGTTCAGGATTAGGCCGGTTCGGTCATTCTGCAATCGAGTATAACCAGAAATGTATAGCGGATGCAGAATATTTGCGTGTTTTGTGTGAGCTAGGCTATGTTGGAATGTTCTTGTTGATTTTTCCAATAATATATAGTGTTATATTAGGGATAAAAAATATAAAAAATGCGTTTTTCGAGACTTTTGTAGTGTTATTCTTTCTCTTTGTAATGATTGGTGCTGCTCCTTTAGAAATGACGCAGCAGCATAACTTTTTATTGTGGTTTTGTGTCGGGCACATAGTTTCAAAATCATATAAATATAAGGGTAAAATATGAAATTTAGTATATTAATACCAGCATATAAGTTGGCGTTTTTCAAGGAATGCCTTGACAGTATTTTAGTTCAAACATATAAGAACTTTGAGATAGTTATTGTTAATGATTCGTCACCGGAAGATTTGGACAGTGTTGTGCTAAAATATAGCGATAGTCGTATCAAATACTTTAAGAATGAAAAGAATTGTGGAGCTATTAATGTTGTAGACAATTGGAATATTTGTCTGTCTCATGCCACAGGAGATTACGTAATCTGTATTGGCGACGATGATAAATTATTGCCAAATTGTTTGGAAGATTATTTCAAGTTATTAGAAAAGTATCCTAATATAGGTTTGCTACATGGGTGGACTGAAATTATCAATGAAAAGTCTGAAGTAGTAAATCCAACGACGCATCGATGTGAGTTTGAGTCTGCTCTGTCGTTGATGTGGCATCGAATGCATGCATATGAGCAACAGTTTATAGGAGATTTTTGTTTTAATAGGGAATGGCTCCTACAACATGGCGGGTTTTACAAATTACCATTAGCTTGGGGTAGCGATGATATTTCTGCTTTGATAGGTGCCTCTAAAAATGGAGTCGCTAATACTCAAATCCCAGTTTTTCAATATAGAATAAATAGTCAAACTATCAGTAAAACGGGTGATATTAGTGAAAAAATGAATGCCATTCTCCTGGCTTATAAATGGAAAAACGATTTTCTTTCTAAAAAGTTAGAACATCATCAGGATGAATTGTATCGCATGGATATTTTGAGTAAAATAGCACATGCTTATCAAAAAACATGTGGGCAAACTATAGCAGCAGACATTAAGTGCAAAGCTCTTCGAGGTATTTTATATTGGTGGGCAAACAGAAAGAAATACAATATAAGCCTCAAGACATTATTATATGCAATGGTTCAGTCTTGGAAATAGACTAACAACTCCCAAAATGAGAGTTTTATTCTGTAAGAAAAGTTTAATATAATAATATAGAATTATATGATTATTCGTAGTAAAGCTCCTCTCCGCCTAGGTTTGGCAGGAGGCGGTTCCGATGTATCGCCATATAGTGATATATACGGAGGTTTGATATTGAATGCTACAATCAATTTGTATGCATATTGTACAATTGAAGAGACTGATGACAATCAGATAACAATCAATGCGTTTGATGCGCATTGCAATAAGAGTTATCCGATGACTGAATGTCTAGAGATTGATGGTGAGGCAAGTCTCATCAAGGGTGTGTATAATAGAGTGGTAAAGGATTTTGGCATAGGTGCTAAATCTTTCAAGATTACTACTTACAATGATGCTCCTGCTGGGTCTGGTTTGGGAACATCCTCTACCATGGCAGTTTGTATCTTAAAGGCATTTGTAGAGTGGCTTGGTTTGCCATTGGGTGATTATGAGATTTCCCGACTTGCTTATGAGATAGAGCGTAAGGATCTGGGATTGTCTGGTGGTAAGCAGGATCAGTATGCTGCAGCTTTCGGTGGCTTCAACTATATGGAGTTCTTGCAGAACGATATCGTGATCGTAAATCCTTTAAAGATTAAACGATGGATTATTGATGAGTTGGAGGCAAGCATGCTTCTTTACTTTACAGGTAAGAGCCGTAGTAGTGCTGCTATCATTGAGGAGCAAAAGAAGAATACCTCTCATGGTGATAATGATGCTGTGGAAGCTATGCACAAGATTAAGCAGAGTGCCAAGGATATGAAACTTGCTATCTTGAAGGGTGATATAGATGGATTTGCTGACATTCTTCGTGATGGTTGGGAGAATAAGAAGAAGATGGCTAATAATATCACTAATCCTGTGATTCAGGAAGCAATGGATGTTGCAATGGCTGCTGGTGCTAAGGCTGGTAAAGTATCCGGCGCCGGTGGTGGCGGTTTCATCATGTTTGTAGTTGAACCTACTCGTAAGAAGGAAGTGGAAGAAGCTTTGAAGAAACTTAATGGTTTTGTGATGCCATTCCAATTCTCTGATGGTGGTGCGCATGGTTGGAAGATTTATCCAACAGATAATGTAACGGCTTTAAATAAAGTACAATATAAATAGAAATGATAAAGCACGCATTTTTGATAACTGCTCATACCTATTTTGAGCAACTTGAAGACATAATCTCTTTGCTAACATCTCCAAACCATTTTTTCTTTGTTAATGTAGATAGAAAATCAATTCGGGGGGGGCAATTTATAGACTACTGTAAGAAGAAATACTGCAATGTTTATTTTCTTGAAGGAAAGGAACGAATGGCTGTGGCTCATGGTGGTTACACTCAGATAGAGTGTACACTAAGACTTCTTCATAAGGCATATGATATGGGATGCGACTATTTCCATCTTATATCTGGTCAAGACTATCCATGCCGTCCAAACAAAGAGCTTGATGATTTTTTTGAGAGTAATATGGGCAAAAGCTATATGTTGATAGATTCCGACATCTTTCGAATCCAATGCATGACAAAGAAATATCCAGCGAGAGTTATGCCTTGGTACATTTGCGATTTTCCGCACCGTGAGATAAAAATTATCGACTACTTTGTTAGAATCTTTAATAAGATTAGTAAACATTTTTATTTTCGCAAGCCGATACCTAATCTGTGGGGATCTTGGAATTGGTTCTCTTGGCATAGAAGTGTAGTAGAATATGTTATAAAGGAAGAAAAGACAAATCCAAGATTTTTCAAACGCTTTCATCATACTTATTGTAGTGATGAATTGATATTTTCCACATTGCTTCATAGGCATGAGAAAGAGTTGAAAATCGTAGGTTCTAACTCTTTGCGGTATATTAATTGGAACAAAAAGGCAGAGGGGCGTAATAATACAGGTTCTCCGCTAACTCTTAATGAAGAAGAATTTGATGAAATTATGGAAAGCGGGGCTTTCTTTTGTAGAAAGGTACATCCTGAGGTCTCTAAAAAGTTGATTGAAAAACTGCGTGCAAACATAAAACAAAATTAAAATATTTTATGGATAAACATATAGAAACTTTGGTACAACGTTATCCACAGTTGGAGAGTTGTAAAGATGATATATTGAAAGCTTACCAAATTCTGGAGGAAGCTTATTCCGCTGGTCGCAAGTTGCTGGTAGCTGGTAATGGCGGTTCTGCATCAGATTCTGAACACATTGTTGGTGAGCTGATGAAGGAGTTTAAGTTGAAGCGTAAGATTTATGCTGCTCAGATTGACAGACTCATGCAGATTGATGCAGAGATGGGTACTGTGTTGGCTGATCACCTTCAAGGTTCGCTTCCTGCTATCTCTTTGGTGGGAGAACCTTCTTTGACAACAGCATTTATGAATGATGCTGTTCCTGTTTTGATCTTTGCTCAGCAGGTGAATGGTTTGGGTAGAGCTGGGGATGTCTTCTTGGGTATCTCAACTTCAGGTAATAGTAAAAATGTTCTTTATGCCGCAGTAGCTGCAAAGTCTAAGGGATTGAAGGTAATTGGCTTAACAGGTCAGAACGAAAACAAGCTGGAAACATTCGCAGATGTTTGTATCCATGTCCCAGAGACTGAGACTTATAAGATTCAGGAACTTCATCTTCCTGTATATCATTGCTTGTGCTTGATGTTGGAAGAAAAATTTTTCGGTAATCAGTGATGAAAAAAGATATTGTATGGTTGGATTATGCTCGAACTTTTGGTATATTCCTTGTAATATTTGGACATTGTCTTCAAACTTTTCCTGCATGGAAAAGCAATGAATGCCTTCGAGGAATTTGGGATTATGTTTATCTGTTCCATATGCCTCTGTTCTTTATTATCTCTGGCTTCTTATTTAAAGCCCCAAATGTAAACAGAGCTAATATCCGATATGGGGGGGTAAATTGATAAGGTCGATTATATTACCTTATTTGATTTACCAACTTGTTTTTTTGTTAATATTAATAGTGATAAAACATAAGACTATAGATGTTTTAATAGTTGTGAAAATGCTTATGGGAATTTTGATGGGGGATGGGTATGATACTCCATATTCAAATTCTGTCTGTCTGCCATGTTGGTTTCTTGTGAGCATCATTCAATTGCGTCTTTTGTTTATGTTTATACCTATTAATAGGATATCTGCTTGTTGTTTATTAGTGGCTTCAGTTTTGGGATTGTTGTTGTTGAAACATAAAAATCTTGATTTGTACTTCTGTTTGGATTCCACGATGATGGCAATTCCTTATTTTATAGTAGGACATTACTTTGGTAAGTTGATGAAACGTACATTTTCTTCGAAGATTCTCCTTATGATTGGAATCTTGTCTGCTTTATGGGTATATTTTATATTGCAGATAAATGGAGCGGCTCAAATGAATGGACCAGGTTTTGGCAATAACATCTTATTGAACTACAGTGCAGGCATTACGGGAACCTTTCTGATAATTTCGCTATCGATGCTGTTATCTAGAAGGTTGGGTGATAATTCAACGAATCGTATAATATCAAGAAACACTTTATTTATAATATTTTTCCATTGGGTTCTTTTGATACCGACAGGCATGATTATAAGAAAAATGTTGGCAACAATATCTAGTAGAGCTGATTATACTCTCGTTATGGCAATTTTAGTGGCAGCTTGTATTCTTGTAATTTCAAAGTATGCAATTAGTTTTGGGGTAAAAAGATTCCCAGTTTTATATGGTAAACAAAAAAGTAAAAATCAACAATGAAAGTAGTAATTATGGCAGGTGGCAAGGGTACAAGAATCGCTTCTGTGAGAAGTGATGTACCCAAACCTATGATTAATATATGTGGCAAGCCAATCTTGGAACATCAGATTGATAACTTGAAGGCTTGTGGTTTGATAGACATCATCCTCGTTATCGGATATCTTGGTGATAAAATCAAGGAGTATTTCGGTGATGGTAGTAAGTTTGGTGTCAACATTGAGTATTTTGTTGAAGACCATCCTTTAGGTACTGCTGGTGCCTTGTTTAAGATGCCACAGTTGACAGAGGACTTCTTGCTTCTTTGTGGTGATGTTATCATCGATGTGGATTTCAATCGCTTCATTGCGTTCCATAAAGAACATAAGGCATGGGCTAGTTTGGTGGCTCATCCAAATGGACATCCATACGATAGTTCTTTGTTGGTAACAGAGATTGATGCGCCTAAAACAGTTGGTGGTATGCCAGAGGATACACATCGAGTAATCCGATGGATGGCAAAGGAGGATGAGCGTACTTATTACAAGAACCGTGTAAATGCAGGTATAGAGTTGATTTCTCCAGAACTCTTGAAAGAAACGATGAAGAACTTTGTTCCTCGTCATCCTGAGACTCCAGATAAGATAGATCTCGATCGTGATGTCTTGAAGCCAAATATCCCAAGTGGTAAGATTTTTGCCTATGATACTCCAGAGTATATCAAGGATATGGGTACTCCTGATAGATTCTATGAGACAGAAAAGGATATCGAAAGCGGCAAGGTTCATGCCCGCAACTTGAAGAATAAGCAGAAGGCAATCTTCTTGGATAGAGATGGAACTATCAACAAGATGGTAGGTTTTGTAACCAAGCCTGAGCAATTTGAGTTGATTGAAGGTGCTGCAGAAGCTATCAAGACTATCAACAAGAGCGGTTATCTTGCTATTGTTGTAACCAACCAGCCTGTTATTGCTCGTGGAGATTGTACCTTTGAGGAGTTGCAGACCATTCATGATAAGATGGAAACAGAACTTGGTAAGGTTGGTGCTTTCGTAGATGCCATCTATGTTTGCCCTCATCATACAGATAAGGGCTTTGAAGGAGAACGTCCTGAATATAAGTGCAACTGTGATTGTCGCAAGCCAAAACCTGGACTCTTGTTGAAAGCAGCCAAGGACTTCAATATTGATTTGTCAGAATCCTATATGATTGGTGATAGCCATCGAGATGTTGAAGCAGGCGAGAATGCTGGGGTAAAGAAAAGTATCAAGGTGGAAGAGAACAAAAAGAATGGTTTGTTGGAAACAATAAAGGAAATTGTAGAATAATGAAGAGAACTATTGTTTATTTGAATCCTGATTTTTTCACAGATACAGATTTAACTGTATTGAAGTATTTGGCTAAAAAATATCGGGTAGTTTGGTACTATATTTATGAATCTATTAAATCAACAAACCGAATTTCGATAGAAAAGGCAATACAATACAGTGAACAATACGGAATAGAGCTTCATTCCGTAGATTCTAAAGTACGATACCGAAGTCCTAAAAACTTGGAGTTCTATATACGTATAGCTAAGGAGATAAATCAAATCAATCCCGATTTAGTTTATCATTGTAATTGTGGCCCTTATTGGAGTTTAGCTGTAAAATTTGTATTGAAATGCAAAAAAGTAGTTCTTGGTGTACATGATGCTCAAACTCACAGTTATAAACTTGATGTTGGATATATTTTAGGCAAATATACAAAGGGTTTGTCTATCAAGGTTCATAAGTATTTTATTACTTTTTCTCAGAATCAACAAGTTCTTTTCAAAAAAGTCTATGGAAAAGATTCATGTATGGTCGGTATGAGCTATAAATATTTTGGACAACCTACAATCGCACAACCTGCGTTACCTGATGGAGTAAAATTGTTGTTCTTTGGGCGTATTGATGCTTATAAAGGGTTAGACTTACTTATTTCAGCGTTGGAGAATTTGCGAATAAAGAACATTCGCAACCTATCGTTGACCATAGCAGGAAAAGGAATATCTTGGTCAGATTGTGAAAAATTGCTTAAGACTACGGAAATGTATAATCTTCAAGTTCGCTTTATTGATAATAATGAAATTCCGAATTTGATGGCATCTCATCATTTCTTAGTGCTTCCCTATCGTGATGCTACTCAATCAGGACCACTTGCAACAGCCGTGGCTTATGAATTACCTGTTATTGCTCCAGACTTTGGATGTTTTACAGAAACATATACCAAAGATTCTGCAATATTATACCCGCAAGGGCATTTGGAAGATGCTTTAATGGAAGTTTCTAAAATGTCGGGGGATACCTACGCTTCTATGAAAGCAGCTTGCAGAAAAGTAAAAGAAAATAATGGTGAAGAAAAAATAGCGATTAATTATATTCGTTATTTTGATAAATTGATGGATTGTAATTGACAAATAGTCTTAATGGTATAACTTTATGAATGAGATAAACAAACTTATACGGGGGGGGCAAAAACTGACTCTTATTCCTTCTTGTCTTTATGATAAACTTCTTGCTTTTTTTTATAAAGGAGCAATGAAGTATTGTGGCAAACATGTATATATTCGTCCGTCAAGTTCTGACTTCAAAGGACTTTGGAACATGAGTGTTGGGGATTATACAAGTATTCCTAAAGGAAGTGTTTTCTACTGTACAGAGGCATCATTGACTATCGGTAAGAAAGTGATATTTGGTCCTCATCCAACGATTATTACTGGTGATCATCGAATAGATGTCGTAGGCAAATACATCATGGATTCCAATGACAAATTGCCTGAGAACGATGCCGCTGTTGTTATAGAGGACGACGTTTGGACAGGTGCTAATGTTACTATATTAAAAGGCGTAACGATAGGAAGAGGTTCTGTTGTTGCTGCAGGGGCTGTGGTTACTAAATCATGTCCTCCATATTCAATCATTGGCGGTGTTCCAGCAAAAGTGTTGAAAATGAGATTTACCCCTACAGAAATAGAAAAACATGAAAAAAGACTAAATAATACCCAAAAATAGATTAGTTTATTGATGATAATTTAATGGTATGCAAAAAGTTATTATAACATCACCTTCTCTTAATCCTACAGAGAATGTGAGTGGTGTATCAAGTGTTGTTAGGTTTATTATAGATAATAATCCTAATTGTAAATATCTTCATTTCGAATTAGGAAAAAAGGATAAAGAAAAAGGTGGTTGGCATCGAATTACGAAATTAATTGGATCATTTTTTAAATGGACAAAATTTATTAATGCACATTCTGATGCGCTTATACACTATAATTTTCCACTTGATGCGAAATCAATCATTCGTGATGTGCCATTTATGTATTATGCTTTGCATAAAAAACATAAGATGGTAGTCCATATTCATGGAGGATTGTTCTTGACTTCTCCTAAGATTCCTGCTATTTTAAAGGGAATTTTATCGAAGGTGTTTTCATGGAATATTCCTTTTATTGTCTTGAGTGATAGTGAGGTGAAAATTTTGAAAGAACGTTTTCATGCTAAAAATGTTTATAGTCTTCCTAACTGTGTAGATTTAAAAGATGCTGAGCTTTATGCCAAAGAGCAAAACTTAAAATCTGAAAAGGTATTGAACTTAGGTTATCTTGGTCGCATAGAGTCTAATAAGGGAATGACGGAACTGTTGGTTGGTTGCATGAAATTAAAAGAAGCAGGAATCCCATTTAAGTTAATTCTTGCAGGAAAAGAACAAACAGAAGGAGAGTTTTTGCCTAGATTTAAACAATCTTTAGGTGATAATTTTTCTTATATAGGTTTAGTTTCCGGAAAAAGTAAGTGTGATTTTTTGCGAAGCCTTGATGTTTTGGTAATGCCTACTTATTTTGAAGGTTTGCCGATGTCATTACTTGAATGTATGAGTTATGGTGTTGTGCCAGTCATAACACCAGTAGGATCTATTCCGGAAGTTGTTGTTGATGGTAATAATGGATTATTTATAAAAGTTAAGGATACTGATAGTATTGTAGAAACTATCAGAAAAATAAATTCTGATAGAAACTTATTAAATAGATTAAGTGTCAATGCACGGAATACTATCTTTAGTAAGTTCTCAACTCAGCAATATATCAGCCAGTTGAATCGTATTTATCAGGAGGGGTAATGATGTTTGTCCTTTTAAAGAAAAGGTGCATATGTCCGTTTAATCCTACCTGAATTTTAGCGATGTTAAATTATTGTAGAATAAATTTATTCAAAAACTGATACGTTTAACTCACTGATATATAGTGGGGATGTTGTATTGGTTGTTTACCATAGAGATTATGAATATTAACCATGTGGACATCTTTTTAAAAGGGGCAAAAGATAAAGCAACCCCAAAGGAATTTTCTCTTTCTGTGATTCATATTTTCCCCAATTGTTCTCCTAATTTGAAAAAGGGGCTGCGTGATGAGTTCTATAAACTCAATGGGCGTTGCGAGATTAATCGCAACAAGGTTGAGCTCAGAGAGGAGAATCCATTGCTAGGATTCTATGGCAGTCGCATCAATGTGGAGGCTATCGTGGGGGTGAATGGTAGCGGTAAGTCTTCCTTGTTCGAAATCATCTATAGAGTAATCAACAACCTGAGTTGTTTGCTGAATAGAGGAAAACGTCGTAAAACGGCAGATGACCTCTATTATGTCAAGAACTTGTATGCCGAACTCTATTATGTGGTTAACGGACAGCTTGCCAGAATCTCTTGCCTGGGAGATAAGGTTGAATTCCAAATGGGCAAAGAGACTTCTGTTACCTTGACTGCTATCAAGGACGGAATGGTAAGCTCAGAGAAGGTATTGATGGCTGATTTTGTGAAATGGGCTAAGGAAAACTTCTTCTATACGATAGTTACCAATTATAGCTTGCAGGCTTTTAACGCCAATGATTATAAAAGGGAACGTTGCTTGATTCTGAAAGATGGCCTGAATGATGCTATGGCTGAAACTCAGGCAGAAGGTCATGTTTGGATGGATAGCTTGTTTCATAAGAATGATGGATATATGACTCCTATCGTATTGAATCCTTATCGTGACGATGGGGTCTTTGACTTGAAAAAGGAGCATCATCTTACTCTTTACAGACTATCTGCCATCTTGATATATGCACAGGTACATGATAGGCGTTTCATGGAGGATTATGACCTGGATGATATTCTCTATACTTTTGATTCAAGTTCTCTTGAAAAAAAGTATGTGGAGAAATATCAGATGAAGTTTAAAGTCTATGATAGCTATAAGTGTTCGCCACAACAACATAACGATATCGGTACAGAGATATTAAAATGTTATGGAGTTATGGATGGCTTGATTTTCGATGATACCCTGCAAAGAACAGCCGCCATGTATCTTATCTACAAGACCTTTGCGATTGCCAATAGTTATCCAGCCTATGAGGAGTTTTCTGGCTTGGGTGAGCTAGATAAATTTACCCAAGAAGTAGAACCAGAAACGAAGGAATTGATATACGAGTTAGTGAAGACCATCAAGAGGGACAAGTCGCATATCTCACTTAAGATAAGACAGACCCTACATTTCTTGAATGCATTGAAGAAAGGGACTATCAATTCTCAAACATTCTTGACTCGTAAAATTTCTCATCAAGGATATTTTTTGTGTATTGATGAAGGTAAAGATTTAAGGAGTATGAGAGATATTCAGGAATATTTGCCTCCTTCGTTCTTCCAAATAGAAATCTTAGTGAATAGGTTTGAAAATGGTGAACGAGTGAATGATACTCCTATTCCAATTGAGCAGATGAGTGCTGGTGAGAGGCAATACCTCTATACTTTCAGCACATATATCTATCACGTGTTGAACCTATTGAGCATACAGGAATCGCATCGAGTAAGATATAGAAACATCAACCTGATACTTGATGAGGTAGAGATTTGTTTTCACCCTGAGTTCCAAAGACGATTTGTCTATGAACTTCTGGGCTATATCAAGCGATTGTTCATGAATCGGAATGCGTCCTTCAATATCTTGATAGCTACGCACTCACCATTCATCCTCTCTGATATTCCTCAGAGTAATATCCTTTATCTGGAGGATGGAAAGATGGTAATGCCAGAAGGCATCAAGAATCCTTTTGCTGCTAATATCTGCGACATTCTCTATCAGAGTTTCTTTCTCAAACAGGGTTTTGTGGGAGAATTTGCCAGAAAGAAAATTAAGCACATAATAGAGCGTTTGTTTCCTGGCGGTTATTTCCTGGATGATAGTGAAGCGGAATATCATTTGCTGATGGAATTGATAGGCGATCCTTTCTTAAAAATGCAGTTGCAACAACTATATGAGGATAGGAGGAAGAGAAATGGTAAAGATTGAGATAGATGATGCGGTAAGAGACTATGCTCTTGATTATAGCCATCGAGTTATGGCTACATGTGTTGACGTGGAGAAAAAACTGGCGGAACTTGGGACATTCGTTGCTGATAACAATGATTGGAATGATAAAAGTGCAATAACGGATTACATCGATTTATTGATAGCTGACTATCCTAAGGTCTTGACATTGGAGCCTATAGAGTGGAAACAATATATAGATAAGTATAACGAGGTGCTGAAACGTGAGCCTGATATGTTGACGACTGAAGTGGCATATACGAAGACGAAGAAGAAAGTTTTAAAAGGAAAACTTTATGAGCGAATCATCGATTGTCTTCAATATACCAAAGCCAGGGTAATACTGGGAGAGATTCATCAACAGATGGGATTGAAAACATGTGTATATTGTAATGCAATTCCTACGATGTCGAAGAATGGAGAGGTGTTTTATCAGATGGATCATTACCTGCCTCAAAGCTTATACCCATTTCTTGGTACATGCTTTTATAACTTGCAGCCATCGTGTGGCGTATGTAATGATCATAAAAAGACAAAAAACTGTGATTTTGGTCTTTATGTGAATAGTGAACAGCATAAGGATTTGAGTCCTTTTCGTTTCGTGCCAAAAGTCAAGAATTTGGATGGTCCTTATCCTGAATGTGAGGATATTCAGTTCAGAGGGAAAGAGGCAAATGTAACAAAGGAAAGTAAGGCACATGAAGAAATGTTCCACATCAATAACTTGTATGCTGGGTATAAAGATGAAGTATCCGCTCTTTATACTGATGCTTATAAAATGAATCCGTCAATGGTTGAAGTGAGTGCTGCATGCTTGGGAATTCCTGCAACCAAAGAGGATGTGTTGGCTTATATGTCTGGTCATTTATCCTTGGAAGAGAAGGATATTCACAAAAAAACTTTAACCAAGTTGAAACAAGACACCATCAAGCAATTGAAAGAGGGTGGTGTTTTATAACGACTGATTATATTTCTTTATATTATGACTATAGATTATCCTTTGGGATATGACAGCAATAAAGAATCAAATGATTTTTTGAGATGCTTTTGGGCTGCATTGCGTAAGGAGTTTGGTAAAGCGGCATGGAATCTTTTGCCGCTACGTATTGAAAACAAAATTTATCTAGGACATTGTGACATAGGCTTGGAACATGTACTTGATATTTCCTTAAGTTACAAAATTAAAGGTTGTTTATCGGCTATTAGTATTTCTGTTGATGATTCGATATCTGATGCGCAATTGAATAGAAGATTAAAAGAATGTATCACTAATGCTTGCAAAAACATCGATAAATTAGAATTATTTAGTTTCACTTTGCCATTGGATAATGCTATTTGCTTTGAAAAGTCAGATGCTAACAATTTTTCACTAGATGTCAATAAGTTGATGCTAAATATTTATGGATATGATTTTGTTGATGCTAAGACTCAATCTTCATCATTGTTGAAAAATATTTGTGCTTGGTTGTCATTCGACCAGTTGAAATACATATCTATTGAAGGGTGTGCTTTCCAAGTATATTCTGATACTGTTCGTCAGCAGTTAGAAAGCCCAATGAAATATAGATTGAAAATTACTGCTAATATTCAAAAGTATTTAGATGATTTTATTTCAAAACCCTATTCTTATGAAGATCATTTATCTGATATAGATAAGGCCGTGTTCTTGTTTGGACAAGGCTTGAAATATGATGAGTTATCGCAAATGTCGATTTCACCATTGGAAACCTATAATGAACAATCAATCCTTTGCTATATGTCAGCATTGGAGGTTGTTAGCTTAAAGGATATAGAACCGACTAAATGTGAATGTTGTGGTCAACTAAGGTATTCTATAGCTAAACGAGTGGAAAACTTGGTTTATGAAGTATCACAAAGCATGGCATTGAGGAAAATGATAGCAGATTTTTATAAAAATCGTTCAAAATTTGTTCATTTAGGCACAATGCTTTCTGAGAATAATTATACAGGAATTTCTATACCTTTAATGAATAAAGGGTATGGTGATGGACTGATAATGCAATGTAACTTTAGAAGTGCAGATTTGGCAAGTATTGTGAAAGAATGTATTATGTGGAAAATCAAGACGGCAAATGGTTGATATTCATATTTGCAAGATGCACAGCAGAATCTTCTCCCAAACTTCACTATCTAGCATGAAGTAGGGGATAGCTTTCTTGCTATCCTCTGCAAAACAGAAAAACAGATGTTTGATGCCTGGAGCATCAGTATATTCGTAGGCTTCGATTTTCACAATGTTGATGCTTTGCGACTGAAGAGCCGCAAGGAGTTGCTGACGTTGCTTTTTCGTAAGCTGCTTATACTTCGTATATATAGTATTAATATCGTATGTCATAACCGTTGTTTCTTGTTCATGAAATGATGGGATTCTGATGGAACCCGCTGTTTATGGCTGCGAAGATAACAAAATAATTTCAAATATAGTTATGTTTCGATTAAAAACATTAACAATTTTGGGTAGTAAGGCGGAATTAGCCTCATTACCAGAGGGCAAATTGCTCATTAATACAGTAAATGCTCACTCTTTTAACACCGCAAAGAAGGATCAGCTCTTTGCTGATGCTCTGACAAATGGTGATTTGCTGATTCCGGATGGAGTGAGCATCGTGAAGGCGTGCAAGTGGATTAAGGCTAAGAGTCAGCCTAAGGAAAGAATAGCTGGCTGGGACTTGTTTTTCTTCGAAATGAACAAGCTGGAGAAAAAGGGTGGTACGGTGATGTTTATGGGTAGTTCACAGAAGGTACTCGACCTGATTGTGAAGCGTGCTGCCGTGGATTATCCTCACTTGAAGGTGGTGACTTATTCGCCTCCTTATAAGCCTGAGTTCTCGGATGAGGACAACAAGGCTATCATTGATGCCATCAATGCTGCCAACCCCGATTTGCTCTGGATTGGCATGACTGCTCCTAAGCAGGAGAAATGGACGTACTCTCATTGGAATGAGTTGAACATCCACTGTCATGTAGGTACCATCGGTGCTGTCTTCGACTTCTTCGCTGGTACCATGGAGCGTGCCCCTATCTGGTGGCAGGAGCATGGTTTGGAATGGCTCTATAGATTGATCAAGGAGCCTAAGCGTATGTGGCGAAGATATATCATCGGTAATACTTTGTTCCTCTGGAACATGGTGAAAGAATAGGATGGAGAAGCAACATCAGATATTCTTTGATTTCCTAAGATTCTGCATTGGCTCGGACTCAGAGATTCCTTCTTCCTTAAAGGAGGCGGATTGGAAGGAGCTATATGCTATCGCCAAGAAGCAATGCCTAGTGGGTGTTCTCTTTGATGGTATCAAGAAGTTGCCAGCTGAACATGTAGGAATGGAGAAGGAGTTACTGCTCCAATGGATGGCGGAAAGCCAGATGTTGGAGAAGGCGAATGTTCGGTTGAACGATGCTGCCATCCAGGTTTCTGAGTGGTTCCGGAAGAAGGGATTCAGAACTTGCATCCTGAAAGGACAGGGGAATGCGCTGATGTATCCGAATCCTTATTCCCGTACGCCTGGTGATATTGACATCTGGGTGGAAGGTGGAGACAAAAGGATCATCTCCTTTGTCCGCTCTATCTCGCCTCATGAAAAGGCGTGCTATCACCACATCGAGTTCCCATCGTATAAGGGTGTGGAGGTTGAAGTGCATTATCGGCCTAGCTTTCTGTTGTGCTTCTGGAATAACAGAAAGCTTCAGAAATATTATGAGAGGGTGAAGGAGGAGCAGTTCTCGCATCGGGTAATATTGGTAAAGCAAGAGGAGGTTGCGATTCCGACAGTGGAATTCAACCTCATCTTCCAATTGACTCATATCTTTACACATTTGATGAACGAGGGGATTGGGTTAAGGCAGCTGGTGGATTATTACTATGTTCTTTGCGACTTTTATAAAGTCTATCAAAAATCTTCGAAAATCACCCCGTCCCTCTTTACCCTTAAAGAGGGCTCCACCTCTCACCCCGACCCTCTCACCCTCAGGGGAGAGGGAGGAAACCGCCCTACTCGGTGCTCGGAACCGCTACGCTCTAAGGATGGCGGACCATCAAAGGTCTCGCCATATTTTGCGGGATGGGACCGCCAGGCAAAGGTGGATAGGATTATTGAAGTGCTGGTTTTGTAGTAATTCGCTGATGAGTTGCAGATTTCTTTTGATTTTCTTGGTGGTTTCGAGGAAAAAGCGTAATTTTGCGGCAGATTGCAATTAAAGAATTTAAAAGGAGAACTATTATGGATACATTAGATAAAGAATTTTGGGAAAAACGTGAAGCTGCTATGAAAAGATTTATGGCGGCAAAAGAGCGTAAAAAGGCTCGTGTAGCTGAAATTACTAAGAGCCTTTGTGAGGAATATAAGGAACGAACGGGGGTATATCCTAAATATATAAATGTTTGGTAATGAAACCACTTCCTTTGGATATAATTAATGCTTCTGCTCCTTATGAGGTTTATTGGCATGAAACGTCTCGAACTTATCGCTTTAAAAGTGATTTTGGTGTGGTACTTGCTATTGGCTTTGATGATGATGACATCATTGAAAATGCAGAATCATATGTCTTTTCTATCATCAATGTAAATAAAATACCTTCTCCACGAGACTTGAAAATGCGTGATACGGTGATGCTTATCATAGAGAACTTCTTTAATATGAACGAAGCAGCTCTCTTGTATATTTGTGAGAGTGGGGATGGTAAGCAGCATATGCGAAGCCGTCTGTTTGAATATTGGTTTTCCTCTTATCAAATGAAAGATAAGTTTATTTTGATGCCTGTCAGTATCGAAGATATGGAGGGAATTGAAAATTTTGCAGCTTTAATTATTCGAAAAGATAATCCGAATGTTTTAGATATTGTTGCAGAATTTTCAAACACTGTGGCTATGTTTAGGGTAAAGCCTAATAGTCATGACTAATTTCTTTTGATATTCTTGATGGGCTTAAAAGTCTTTACGACCCCTTCGGTTCCCCTTGTAGGGGACAGAAACCCCTGCGGGAGGGTCCTTAACCCACTCCCAAGCCCTCGCCCTTTCCAAAAGGGCAAGGGATGTAACCGCTCCTCCTCGTCGCTCGGAACCGCTACGCTCTAAGGTTGGCGGACCAAAGCGGTCTTCGCCATGTTGTGCGGGATGGGACCGCCTGGGAATAGCTGGAGGAAAAGGTAATAAGTCTGATATGTTGCTAAAACCCTATAATAAGTATCGTGCTGTATCTTATGAGTTGGATGCATACGAAAGAAAAAAATGCCTTAAGTTATTCACCTAAGTCTTCTTTTTTATAAAGGCGTAATCAGCAAAGTCTCGCGCACCAGCTACAATTACCTTATAGCTGTTGAGGTAACTGGTTTTGATGACGGATAGGGCTTTTTCCTTATCTAGCACCTTGTCATTTAAGTGATCTTTTTCCATTTTCATTGTTTTTCCTTTCTATTTTTTTGCAAAATTAGCCGAATGGTGAGAAAAATAGTTGCTCTGGAAGGCATCTACCTTGAGCACCAACTTCGGGTACTTCCTTCCTCGAAACAGTCGCCATACTCGATGTTGTAGCGGTATCCGCTGCCACATTCGATGTTTATCTCAAACAGTTCCTCGATGCTATGGATGTTGTTGATGAAGGTTCTTCGGGAGAGTTCCGTTCCCTCACTGAGGTCAGAGTCCAACCATCTGCTTTGGATTTCCTTCAGGGTGATGCCGCCCCTTTTCTTTGCCCGGTGGATGGTTTCCACGAGCCAGACATATTTGTTTAATTGGTTGATTGCCATATTATCTTGTTTTATTTTGTTTCTTATAATTTTGGTGACGATAGCGCTGTATCGGTACCAAGCGTAGCGGTGTAATCGGTACCATGCTATCACTGCAATCGGTACCGCTTGTATCGCTGCAATCGGTACCAAGATTTCAGTTCTGCTTTTCAATTTGCAAAGGTAATTTATTTTTTCAATTTCTGGCGCATAGAATCGCCTTTTAACTCTATTTTACTTGCATTTGCCACCAAACGGTCCATAATGGCATCTGCCAAGGTAGGATCACCTATGTAATCATACCATTTGGCAATGGGAAGCTGTGAGGCGATAATGACGGACTTTCTTTCGTATCTCTCTTCTAGGATTTGAAGCATTGCGAGTCTGGTCTTGTCATCCATTGGCTGCAACCCGAAGTCATCCCATATGAGCAAGTCATACTTTTCCAGATTGGTTATCATCCTCAGGTACGATCCATCCAGCTTGCTGAGTGCAACTTTCTCCACAAAGCTGTTCATATTGAGATAGAGAGTTCTGTAGCCTAGCATGCAAGCCTGTCTTCCAAGGGCACAGGCAAGGAAGGATTTTCCGCAGCCGCACTTTCCTTGTATGAGCAAGTTCTCATGTCTGCGTATGAAGGCACAGTCGGCAATGGCGGCAAGGTCATCCTTGGTGAAGTTGCGGTCTGTTCCACAGATGACATCCTCTAAGAGTGCCGTATATCTAAGCTTGCTGATTTTTAGATACATGGCGGTCTTTCGATCTCGTCTGTCCTGCACCTCTGCATCCACCATCTTGGAGATGGCGACTTCCAGGGATGGGCGGTTCTGTACAGGAAGGCTGGTCATGGCCTCGAAGGAGGATGACATACCTCTGAGTTTCAACTCGTTGAGTTGTATGATGGTTTCTTGTAAGTTCATGTTACTATATATGTTTAAATGTTCATAAATGCCTCCGCGCCTCTCACATAGTCGTTCTGTGGCACATTTGAGACTGTTTCTTCCCCGTCAACTTGGTCAAGGTTCTTCTCCAATACGTTGCGGATGGTCGTGTAGGTGATGGATGAACAACCTGCCAGACGCTTGCAGGCCTTCTCCAGGCGCTCCTTGCCATACTTGCGCTTGAGAGACAGGACTCCTTGGCAGGACTTGTACGACTGCTCGACATGCTTCGTACGATTGAGGATGGATTGGACTGCGGAAGTGGTGTTGCTGCCAACCAATGCTGCCTCCTCCAGAAAATAGGCGGCGTTATATCCCTGTCCGTGCTTGTAGGCAAGATGTTTGTCTGGCATATGCTCGTCAAGCGTGCTGTATCCAGTTCCTTGGCGACGCTGATGGATGGCTATGCGAGAACTCCCGGAGTAAACCTCCACGGTATCTAAGTCCCACAGTACGCTCACCTTTTGCCCGACATACTGGTATGGCACGCTATAGTTGTGCTTGTCAACCATGACGTGATAGGTACCGGACAGTTTCACCTCCTTGCGATATCTGAAGCGGTATGGAGTCATGGGCAGTTTGCCCAACGTAGGTTGCTCTTCCGCCTCGAAGATGTCACGTCTGCTTCTCCCTGTCGTTCTGGACGGCTTTTCATTGAAGCCGTCCATCAACTCATAGATACGGGCATTCATACTCGGTAGATTGTAAAACACCTCGTCATGTAGCAGAGCGTAGACGGCATTGTAGGTCTTTTGGACGAGTCCCTCGACTGGACCTTTGTCCCTGGGAGTGCGAACCCTGCAGGTTTGGAGGGTTGTATCGTAGTAGGCGGCCCATTCCACGGCTGCATCATTGAACGCTGGCTCGTAGCGGTCGTATTTCTTCACCCACTGCTTCATGTTGTCACTCTTGGCTATGCGAGTTGTTCCGCCGAAGTAAGAGAAGGCATCGGATATACCGCCGAAGAAGTTCTCCATGGAAGCGTTGTACATAGCCTTGGCAAATCCCAAGCCGCTGTATGGCAGGATACAGACCAAGACGACAACCTTGGTTAGCTCACCTGTCTTCGGGTCGGTAAGCCACAGGGCATCGCCGGCA
>ENA-ORCL01000142-ORCL01000142.1-human-gut-metagenome-genome-assembly--contig:-NODE-142-length-34577-cov-293.842870_pt1 | contig 34577 bp, 28 predicted proteins | sample MGYA00242987_ERZ507988 | MGnify/ENA primary metagenome ERZ507988 (study PRJEB26167, sample SAMN06115466) | human gut metagenome | host: Homo sapiens | place: China:Hubei | collected 2016-05-19... | reverse complement strand
ATAAAATTAAGTATTAACTGGGTCAACCAACTTTACAATTAAGACTGAAAGTAGTCAACTAAAAGCGTTAAACTACACACTCTATATTATTCCCGCAGCGCGGGAACATTATTCCGGTGCTACGGGAACAACACTCCAGCGCAACCGGAACAATGTTCCGGTGCTACGGGAATTTTCTTGTTTTTGCGAGATGTAAAAACTACATTTGCGAGATATAAAACTACATTCAACGCATCGAATATAGACATACATAGAGTAGAAGTTGCAAACGTCTGTGTATTAATAAAAAAAAGCGTAAGAAAAAAACGTAATAATCTGAAATATCAGAAAAAATTATTAATTTTGTATTTTGAAAGAAATGTGAGTAAATGGAACAAGAAATAAGAGTCATTGTTAGTGGCGGTGGCACCGGTGGACACATCTTTCCAGCCGTGTCGATAGCCAATGCAATAAAGTCGAAATGCCCCAACGCGAAGATACTCTTCGTTGGAGCCCTCGGACGTATGGAGATGCAGCGTGTGCCTGACGCAGGTTACGAGATAGTAGGTCTGCCGGTGAGAGGATTTATCCGTCCGCTGTGGTCGCCTCGTAACATCGGTGTTGCGCTCGACTTCCTCCGCAGCAAGCGAATGGTGCGCAAGACAATTCGCGAGTTCGCCCCGGATGTGGTGGTAGGCGTAGGCGGATACGCCAGTGCCGCGACGCTCGATGCTGCCAGTGCTATGGGTATACCGACACTTATACAGGAACAGAACTCATACGCTGGCGTGACTAACAAGCACCTCGCTGCCAAGGCACGCAAGATATGTGTGGCATACGACGGCATGGAACGCTTCTTCCCAGCCGAGAAGATAATCAACACGGGCAATCCCGTGCGCCAGAACCTCATCGAGACAATCATCTCGCGCGAGGAGGCAGTGCTTAGTCTCGGGCTCGACCCCGCAAAGAAGACCATACTTCTCGTAGGTGGTAGTCTCGGAGCTCGCACCATCAACGAAAGCGTGCTGCAGCACCTCGACCTCGTAGAGCATAGTGGCGTGCAGTTCGTATGGCAAACAGGCAAATACTACAGTGCAGCAGTGGCAGAGCAGTTGAAGGCGCACAAACCGCTGCCTATGCTGAAGGTGATGGACTTCATCAGCGACATGGGAGCCGCCTACAAAGCTGCCGACCTCGTGATAAGTCGTGCAGGAGCAAGCTCCGTCAGCGAGTTCTGCCTGATAGGCAAGCCCGTAATCCTCGTGCCTTCGCCAAACGTGGCTGAGGATCATCAAACAAAGAACGCTTTGGCACTCGTCAACAAAGACGCAGCCCTCTACGTGAAGGATGCCGAAGCACCAGCAACACTGCTCCGCCTCGCTATTGATACCGTGAACGATGCAGAACAGCTCGCACAACTCACAGCGAACATTAAAAAACTCGGCAAGCACAACTCTGCCGACGTAATAGCCGACGAGGTACTGAAACTCGCCAATAAACAGTAAAAAGACAAAAATGGAACTCAAAGATATTAAAGCCGTATATTTCGTAGGCGCAGGTGGCATCGGCATGAGCGCCATTGCACGCTATTTCATTCGCAAGGGCTTGGTAGTGGCAGGCTACGACAAGACACCATCTGAACTGACAAAGCAGCTCGAGCGCGAAGGCGCACTCCTCCACTATGCGGAGAACATAGACGAGATACCACACGCTTGTCGCGACCCGAAGTCGTGCCTCGTTATCTATACACCGGCGATACCAGCCGACCATAAGGAGTTGCAATACTTCCGCGAGAATGGCTTCACCGTGGAGAAGCGCGCACAGGTGCTCGGCACACTAACACGCACACATAAAGGACTCTGTGTGGCTGGCACACACGGCAAGACATCAACATCAACCATGTGTGCACACATCATGCACCAGAGTCATATCGACTGCAACGCATTCCTCGGAGGCATATCGAAGAACTACGGTTCCAACTACATAATCTCGGACGAAAGCGACTATGTAGTGATAGAAGCCGACGAGTTCGACCGCTCTTTCCATTGGCTTCGCCCGTGGATGAGTGTCATCACAGCAACCGACCCTGACCACCTCGACATCTACGGCACAAAAGAAGCATACCTTGAGAGCTTCCGCCACTATACAACACTCATTCAGCCAGGTGGCGCACTCATCATACATCGCGACTTGGAGATGAAACAGGCGGTGCAGGAAGGTGTGAAGGTGTACGACTATAGCCGCCATGAGGGCGACTTCCATGCCGAGAATATCGTCATCGACAACGGAACAATCACCTTCGACTTCATCTCGCCAATAGAGAACGTGAAGGGAGTGAAGCTCGGACAACCCGTGCCAATCAACATCGACAACGGTATCGCAGCTATGGCAATGGCACAGCTCGCTGGATGCAACGCAGAAGAACTTAAGTATGGCATGAAGACATACCATGGCGTAGACCGTCGCTTCGACTTTAAGATAAACGATAGCCGACATGTGTTGCTCTCCGACTACGCACACCATCCGAAGGAGATATACCAAAGCGCAAAAAGCATACGCGAGCTATATAGCGGACGACATATCACAGCGATATTCCAACCACACCTCTACACTCGCACACGCGACTTCTATCGCGACTTCGCTGACGCACTTAGTCAGCTCGACGAGGTTATACTCACCGAGATTTACCCTGCACGCGAGCAACCTATCGAAGGCGTAACGTCGCAGCTCATCTACGACAACCTGCGCCCTGGGATGGAGAAGAGCATCATACGCAAAGACGATGTGCTCGACCTCGTAAGCAAGCGCGACTTCGACGTGCTCGTGATACTCGGAGCCGGCGATCTCGACAACTATATGCCACAAATAACTAAGATAATAGAGAATAAGAAGTGAAACTGTCCCGTAGCAAAATCTTCTTCGTTGTAAGTGATGTGCTGATAGCCGTTTACCTGCTCGTTGCCTTCTGCTCTTTCGATAAGAAAGGCGGAAACCACACCCCGTGCAATAAGGTGAGCATCGACATCGCCGACAACGTAACAAGCGGATTTATCGATGCGAAGATAATAAAGGACAGACTACAGAAGAACGGCATCTACCCAATAGGCAAAGAAATATGCAAGATAGACACACGTCACATTGAGGAGATGCTCAGTAAAAGCCCATTCGTGCAAACCGCCAATTGTTATAAGACAGAAGGCGGACACGTATATATCAGCGTCACGCAGCGTATGCCTGTGATAAGGATAAAAGCCGAAAACGGCGACGACTACTATGTAGACGATAACGACTGCGTGATGCCGACAACCCATTACACCAGCGACTTAATCATAGCCACGGGTAACATAAATCGCTGGTATGCCACCAACTATCTCTCGCCCTTAGGCAGAGTGATTATGGCAAACGAAATGTGGAAAAACCTCATTGAGCAAATCAATGTACTACCCAACTACAGCATCGAGATTGTGCCACGCATCGGCGACCACATCGTGCACATTGGCAGACTGCCCGACTGCAAGAATCGCACAGAGCGTTTCGCTGCAATAAAGAAGTTTATGGATGTGAAGATGACGCGCCTATCGAAGTTCTATAAGTACGGACTCTCTACTGTGGGATGGAACAAATACTCGTACATCGACATCGAGTTCGACAACCAAATCATCTGTCGAAAGAAGTCGTCGAAACATGCATATGTAGCACCAGTAGCGATGCCTGTTGCTGTGCAACAAACCGCCGAACAGGCACAACCCACTGCCGAACAGGCACAACCTAACGCTACACCGACGCAATCTACTACCGAACCGACGCAGGGTAAGAAGGAAACCACGAAATCTGCGGCTAAAGAAGTAGAGAAGAAGCCAGACAAGACAGAGAAGAAGTCAGACAAGACAGAAAAGAAATCTGACAAGACTGATAAGAAGTCGGCTAAGTCAGATAAGAAGTCGAAAGACGATAAACCACAAAAGAAGAAATCAAGTAACAAACGATAATATAACACTCAACAAGATAAACGTATGGCAAAGGATTTAATAGTAGCTATTGAGCTCGGGTCGTCTAAGATGACCGGAATTGCCGGAAGAAAAAACCCCGATGGCAGCATTTCTATTCTTGCTGTCGCAAAAGAAGACTCCACCCAGTACATACGCAAGGGCGTAGCATATAATATTGAACGTACCGCACAGGGACTGAGCAATATAGTAAACAAACTAAAGAATACTCTTAAAACAGAAATAGCGCAGGTGTATGTAGGCATCGGAGGTCAGAGCATACATAGCGTGAAGAACCCCGTAATAAAGGAATTGCCACAGGACACAATCGTGTCGCAAGAGATGGTGAACGAACTCATGGACACCAATCGCAGCATGGTGTATCCCGACTACGAAATTCTGGATGCCATAACCGAGGAATACAAGGTGGGCGCACTCTTTCAGGACGACCCCATCGGCATTCAGGCAGAGCATCTTGAGGGCAACTTTCTCAATGTGTTGTGGCGTCGCTCGTTCTATCGCAACATCAACAAGAGTCTTGACAACGCTGGCATTAAGGTGGCAGAGATGTATCTTGCGCCGCTTGCAATGGCTGATAGCGTGCTCACCGAAGCAGAGAAGCGTGCAGGTTGCGTGCTCGTCGACCTTGGTGCCGAGACCACAACCGTATCGGTCTACTACCGCGACAAGCTGCGCAACATCGCCGTGCTGCCACTCGGTAGTTCGAACATCACAAAAGACCTTGAGTCGTTGCAGATGGACGAGGCTAACGCAGAGGCAATGAAGTTGAAGTACTCTTCGGCTATGACCAACGAAGAAGATATCGATGTCAACGCCACACTGCCCATCGGCGACGGTAGAACAGTGTCGAGCCGTCTGTTCATAGAAGTGGTGGAGGCACGCATACTCGAGATAGTAGAGAATGTGAAGTATCTCATCCCGAACGAACTCACCGACAAGTTGCTCGGCGGAATCGTGCTCACGGGTGGTGGTAGCAATATGAAGAACATCGAGAAGCTCTTCCGTGAAGTGTTCGGCATGGACAAGGTTGACAAGGTGCGTATCGCAAAGACCACCACACTTAATATCAACAAGAAAGACTCAGACGTTATCCTTGCTGAAGACGGCACAACAAACACCATCCTCGGCTTGCTCGCAAAGGGCGACATGAACTGCGCCGGACGCGCAATCAGTGACACACTCTTCGGCGAAGAGGATGAGAACGGCGAGCATACCACCACCATAACGCTCGATCCGAATGCTACTACTGGTACATCAGTAGCCAGTCAGGTCACAACCACAGGACCTGCACCTGCACCTGCCGCTACACAGACCGCTACTACTGCCACAACAGCAGTCGTAGAGGATGAGGAAAAAGAGGAGGACGAGAAGGAGCCAGAACGTCCGAAGGACACAAAAATAAGCCGCTGGTTTGGCTCGCTAAAGAAGTTCGGACGCTCGCTCGTTGAGCCCGATGTCAATGAATAACCATTAATACGATTATTACTATGTCAGACAATATCAATCCAATGGTGGACTTCGGTGCACCAGAAAAAGAGAATACAATCATTAAAGTAATCGGTGTCGGTGGAGGTGGCGGCAACGCTGTCAACCACATGTACCGCGAGGGCATACACGATGTGTCGTTCGTAGTCAGCAACACCGATATTCAGGCACTCAACGACTCACCAGTGCCTATGAAGTTGCAGCTCGGTAAGGAGGGTCTGGGTGCAGGCAATAAGCCTGAAAAGGCGCGCCAGGCAGCCGAGGAGAGCATCAACGACATCACAGCAATGCTTAGCGATGGCACGAAGATGACCTTTATCACCGCCGGAATGGGTGGTGGAACAGGTACGGGTGCTGCGCCTGTAATCGCACGTGTGTCGAAAGAACTCGACATCCTCACAGTAGGTATCGTAACCATTCCGTTCCGCTTCGAGGGAAAGAAGAAAATCAACCAGGCTCTCGACGGCGTGGAGGAGATGGCGAAGCACGTCGATGCACTCCTCGTTATCAACAACGAGCGTCTGCGCAAGATCTATCCTGAGCTCACCGTGCTCGATGCATTCGGAAAGGCTGACGACACGCTCAGCGTGGCAGCGAAGTCAATCGCTGAGATTATCACCAACCACGGACTCATCAACCTCGATTTCAATGATGTGAAGACGGTGCTAAAGGACGGCGGTGTGGCAATCATGTCTACAGGTTACGGCGAGGGCGAAGGACGTGTTAAGCAGGCCATACAGGACGCACTCAACTCGCCACTGCTCAACGACAACGATATCTTCAACTCGAAGAAGATTCTTCTTAGCATCAACTTCTCGAAGGACAGCAACAAGGACAACCCTGCAGCAGGCGGTTTGATGATGGAGGAGATGAACGAGGTGAACGACTTCATGGAGCAGTTCGGTTCAGACTTCGAGATAAAGTGGGGTATCGGACTCGACCCCGACCTCGGCAATAAGGTGAAGGTGACCATCCTCGCTACCGGCTTCGGTATCAGAGACGTTGACGGCATGGACTCGCACATCAAGAAGATTGTGCAGGAGAAGGACGAGAAAGCTACAGAGGAAGAGATACAGAGAGGCATTCGTATGGGCATGTACTACCCTGACGGCAATGGCAAGTTCGTTGTGAAGCGTCGTCCGCACATCTTCCGCTTCCAGTCTGACGACCTCGACAACGAAGAGGTTATCCTGGCTATCGAGAACACTCCGACATACAAACGCACACAGCAACAGGTGAAGGAGTTGCGCCGCCGTCTTACAGACGAGCGCGAAGTGGTGAAGCAGAAGGCTGATGAGGGCGTTGTGCGCACCATAACGTTCTAATAGAGCAGAACAGGCGCTGCGTTTAAGGGCAGCAGGAACATAACACTACGTGTATAAACATACAAAGGGCAATATCAAAGCATCGTTACATGGCGACTTGATATTGCCCTTTGTGCGTTCAATATATGTATTTTGGGTAAATTGTTCCGTAGCAGGGGTAGTGGCAGAACGTGTTTTTCTGCATAACTTTGCCTGCGGAGAGTAGAAATTAAAACATTGACAGATATGTACATAGAGAAGATAAAGTCGTCAGCCGACTTGAAAGGGCTGGACATAGAGGCGCTTAACATTGTGGCAGACGAGACACGCAGGGCGGTGCTCAACCGCGTGAGCAAGCACGGCGGACACGTAGGTCCGAACCTCGGCTTCGTTGAGGCCACCGTGGCTCTGCACTACGTGTTCGATGCGCCGGTGGACAAGTTCGTGTTCGACGTCAGCCACCAGTGCTACCCGCACAAGGTGCTTACAGGTCGCGCCGCAGGTTTCCTCGGCGATGTCGACGACATGAACGCCATATCGGGCTACTCGTCGCCGTCGGAATGCCCCGAGTACGACAACTTTGAGGTGGGACACACCTCCACATCCGTGAGTCTTGCCACCGGTCTGCAGAAGGCGCGCGACGTGAAGGGCACGCACGAGAACATCATAGCCGTCATCGGTGACGGCTCGCTCTCGGGCGGTGAGGCGTTCGAGGGTCTCGACGAGGCGTCGGAGCTGGGCACAGGCATCATCATCGTGGTGAACGACAACGAGATGTCTATCGCCGAGAACCACGGTGGAATATACAAGAATCTGCGTGCGCTGCGCGAGAGCAACGGAGCGTGCGAGCACAACTGGTTCAAGGCGTGGGGCTTCGAGTACACGTATCTTGAGGAGGGCAACGACATAGCGAAGCTTATTGACGTGTTCCGCAGCGTGAAGGACACCGACCGCCCCACAGTGGTGCACATACACACGGAGAAGGGGCACGGCTATGCGCCCGCTGTGCAGAACAAGGAGGCGTGGCACTGGGGACTGCCCTTCAATCTCGACGACGGCTCGCGCCCCGTGCGCAATGCCGACGGCTCTATGCCCGACGTCGTGCCTGCGGAGGACTACGCCGTGCTGTTCAGCGATTGGATGCTGCGCGAGATGAAGTTCGACCCGACGCTCATCGCTGTCACGGCAGGCACGCCTGCAGCCGGTGGATTCACAGCCGCAAAGCGCAAGGAGGCAGGTTCGCAGCATATAGACATGGGCATAGCCGAGGAGCAGGCTGTAGCAATGATATCGGGCATGGCGAAGGGCGGACTGCATCCCGTTTGGACTGTATACAGCACCTTCATACAGCGCACCTACGACCAGATAGCGCAGGACCTCTGCATCAACGCCAATCCGGCTGTCATCAACGTTGTGGGCGGCGGCGTGCGCTCCATGAACGACATCACACACATCTGCCTGTTCGACATACCTATGCTCTGCAGCATCCCCGGTCTTGTCTATCTTGCGCCCACTACCTGTGAGGAGTATTTCGCCATGCTCCGTTGGGCTATAAAGCAGGAGAAGGCACCCGTTGCGCTGCGTGTTCCGACGGGCGAAGTGGTGCATACTACTGAGCAGGTTGATGCTGAGTACGCCTGCGAGCCGCAGTACAAGGTGGCGCACAGAGGCTCGAAGGTGGCTGTAGTTGCAGCCGGTTCGTTCTATCAGAAGGGCGAAAGCGTCGTCGGTCTGCTCGCCGAGAAGGGCATCGACGCAACGCTCATCAACCCGCGCTACCTTAACGACGTTGACGCTGCTACGCTCGATGCGCTGAAGTCCGACCATCAGCTTGTGGTGACGCTCGAAGACGGCTGCAAGGACGGCGGATTCGGCGAGCGCATCGCCGCCTACTACGGCACTTCCGATATGAAAGTGCTCGTATGCGGCGTGAAGAAAGGTCTCTACGACCGCTTCGACGTCGAGCAGTTGCTCTCCGACAACCGCCTGCTCGACGCTCAGATTGTAGAAGATGCGCTCGCAGCTTTAGGCGAATAAGCGCCCCGTGCTTGATACTTACAGATACGCAACGACCGACGCAGACATCCGCGTCGGTCGTTACGTATGTCTGCGTCGGTCGATGCGTATGTCTGCGTCGGTCGATGCGTATGGTTATAGCCTTTATATTTTTCTAACCTCTTCTATTATTGTCTTCTTCATGTCTTCCCATGATTCGTTGCACAACATCTTTGGCATCGGTTGCATCTCTGCATCCTCAAAATAAGTCAGGCTCATAAGGGCTCTGAAGAAGCTGTGATCGGGGTATTTGTCTTTGTAGAAATCAAGGAGTTCGGGCAATGTGTAGTGCTTTAGAAGGAAATAAACATCCACAAAATCCTTTCGTGTTCCTCGTCCTTCAATGGCGTTTATTTTCATTGCTGCGATGTCTTTTGTAGAAGCCAGTCGTATGCCGTCTTCTGAAACTGGGGCATCTATCCACGGATAGCAACTATAGTGCACGAAGTCAACCTTTATTCCATTAACGGCATATATTCTGATTGTCTTCGTTTCTTTGATTGTCTCAACTTTACCATATTTGGAGAGTATTGCAAATGTATCTTCCTGTTCACATTCCAAGTCTCCAAAGAAGTCCAAGTCTATTGATTTGCGATGAGCATACTGTAAAGCTAAAGCGGTTCCGCCTACCAATCTCATTTTAGAGAAGTCGGGTTCTTGCATTAACGCTTTTAAGAGTTCCAGTGTGTTGGGTTCGACTGTGCAATACGATAACATCTATAGTCCTCCTTTTTAGTATTTGAAATAGCACAAATATAGGATAGGCAGACGGGGTCTAAAGACCGTAAATTCATACAGATATTTACGATCTTTTCTTTTCCGTAGTAGTTTACCAATATGTTCCAATCGCTCCATTTACCGTATTCCAACACTCTTTGTACAAAGAACGAAGGGTACTTGTCCATGTCGGTTTGTGATATATCTACATCCCAAAACAACACAGGAGACAATTGTTCTTTACATTCTGTTCTGTCCATATATTTGTGCTATTTGTTTTTTCTACTCCAGATAAGTGTAGCCGTAGAGACCTGAGCGATAGTTGCTGAGGAACTCCTTGCCTTCTTCGAGCGAGATCTTGCCCGCTTTGACGCTCTTCGTCACCCATATCTCGAGCTGGCGCACGAGCTTCTTCGGGTTATACTGCACGTAGTCGAGCACCTCCTCCACGGTCTCACCGTCGAAGATTTGGTCGATGTGGTACGTGTCGTCCTTCACCGAGATGTGTACGGCGTTGGTGTCGCCGAAGAGGTTGTGCATATCGCCCAATATCTCCTGGTATGCGCCCACGAGGAACACGCCCAGATAGTACTCCTCGTTCTTCTTTATCGAGTGTACGGGCAGCACGTGCGATGCCTGTCGGTTGGTCACGAAGTTGGCTATCTTGCCGTCCGAGTCGCAGGTTATGTCCTGCAGCGTGGCGTTGCGCGTAGGGCGCTCGTCGAGACGCTGAATGGGCACGATAGGGAAGAGCTGGTCGATAGCCCATGCGTCGGGCAGCGACTGGAAGAGCGAGAAGTTGCAGAAGTACTTGTCGGCAAGCATCTTGTCGAGTCCGCGCAGCTCGTCGGGCATGTGCTTCATCGTTTTCGCCATGCTGTTCACCTCGCGGCAGATGCTCCAGTACATGCTCTCGATCTCGGCGCGGGTGCGCAGGTCGACGATGCCGTGCGAGAAGAGGTCGAGTGCTTCTTCGCGTATCTGCTCGGCATCGTGCCAGTTCTCGAGCATCGTGCGCGGACTGAGGTTGTCCCATATCTCGTAGAGGTCCTTCACGAGCTGGTGGTCGCTGTCTGTAGGCTCAAACTCCTCGCGCATCTGTGGCAGCGAAGTGGTCTCAAGCACGTCGATGATGAGCACCGAGTGGTGGGCAGACAGTGAGCGTCCGCTTTCGGTGATGAGGTTCGGGTGCGGTATCTCGTTCTTGTCCGATGCGTCGACGAAGGTGTACACGCAGTCGTTCACGTACTCCTGGATAGAGTAGTTCACCGAACTCTCTGAGCTCGACGAGCGTGTGCCGTCGTAGTCGACACCGAGTCCGCCACCGCAATCGACGAAGTCGATATTGTAGCCTAACTTGTGCAGCTGTACGTAGAAGTTGGCAGCCTCGCGCAGTGCGGTCTGTATGCGTCGTATCTTTGTTATCTGCGAGCCGATGTGGAAGTGGATGAGTCGCACGCAGTCGTGCAGTCCCTTCTCGTCGAGTATCTGCAGTGCTTGCAGCAGCTCCGACGAGCGCAGACCGAACTTCGATGCGTCGCCGCCGCTCTCCTGCCACTTGCCCGAGCCTGATGAAGCCAACTTGATGCGTATGCCGATGTTTGGACGTACGCCGAGCTTCTTTGCGGCAGTGGCGATGAGGCCTATCTCGTTCATCTTCTCAACGACGATGAAGATGCGCTTGCCCATCTTCTGCGCCAGCAGCGCCAGCTCGATGTAGCTCTGGTCCTTGTAGCCGTTGCAGACTATGATAGAGTCGCTCTGGCATTGCACGGCTATCACGGCGTGCAGCTCGGGCTTTGAGCCGCACTCCAGTCCGAGGTTGAACTTGCGTCCGTGCGAGATAATCTCCTCTACGACGGGCTGCATCTGGTTCACCTTGATAGGGTAGACGATGAAGTTCTCGCCCTTGTAGTCGTACTCCTCAGCTGCCTTCTTGAAGCAGCTCGATGTCTTCTCGATGCGGTTGTCGAGAATGTCTGGAAAGCGCAGCAACACTGGCGGTGTCACGTCGCGCAGCTGCAGTTCGTCCATCACATCGCGCAGGTCGATTTGTACGTTGTCCTTGCAGGGTGTTACGTACATGTCGCCCTTGTCGTTCACACCGAAGTAGGATGTGCCCCAACCGTTAATGTTGTAGAGTTCGCGTGAATCATCAATGGTCCATTTCTTCATCTCTCGAGTATTTTTCTCAGGTTTTCTATTGTTGTTTGTATTTTCGTGAAGTTGTCGAGCAAGTCGACGTTTAATGTATAATTAGCTTTTGAGTAGAACGCCTCGCGCTGTGCGAGTTGCTCCACGATGAACGTCCTCACCTCGTCGGGCGACTTACCGAGCAGCAGTGGGCGCACGCGGCGTCCCATCTGCAGATGCTCGTAAAGCACTTCGGGCGATGCCTTCAGGTACACCACCTGCGCCTGCGAGTTCATGTAGTCGATGTTGTCGTAGAAGCAGGGTGTGCCGCCACCGCATGAGACGACTACGTTTTCAAACTCCGCCACTTCGTGCAGCATGTTGTGCTCGATGCGGCGAAATCCTTCCTCGCCTTTCTCGTCGAATATCTGCTTTATGGTGCGGCGCATACGTGTCTCTATGTACCAGTCGAGGTCGTAGAACGGCACGCCGAGTTCCTGCGCGAGAGCCTTGCCGATGGTTGTCTTGCCGGCTCCCATATAGCCGATGAGGATTATTCTTGTCATTATTTCTTCTTGACTGTGGTGCGCTTCTTCGGTGCCGGTGGGTTCTTGATGATGTCCATGCACTGCTCGTAGGTCAGTTCGGCTGCCTTCTCGTGCAAGTCGCGCGGTATGCGGTAGTTGGCTCCGTCGTAGGCTATGTATGGGCCGTAGCGGCCGTTGAGCACCTCGAGCTTCGGGTCTTCGTCGAACTTCTTCAGGTGGCGCTGCTCCTCTGCCTTGCGCTTCTCCTCGATGAGGCTGATAGCTGTGTCGAGTGTTACGGTCATCGGATCCTCGTCCTTAGGCAGCGATACGTACTTCTTGTTGTGCAGCACGTACGGACCGAAGCGTCCTGCGCCTATGGTGACGGTCTTGCCCTCGTATTCGCCTATGGTGCGTGGCAGTTTGAACAGTTCGAGTGCCTCCTCCAGCGTGATGGTCTCCATGCTCTTGTCGGCAGGCATCTGCGCGAAGCGTGGCTTCTCGTCGTCATCGGCTGTGCCTATCTGCACCACCGGACCGTAGCGACCAATCTTCACGAACACAGGGTGTCCGCTTACGGGGTCGGTGCCCAACTGACGTTCGCCAGCCTTGTGCTCCGAGCGGGCGTTCATCACCTTGTCTACGGTGGGCTCAAACTCCTGGTCGAAGTGCTTCATCATGTCTGTCCACTCCTCCTTGCCGTCGGCAATCTGGTCGAACTGCTGCTCTACCTTTGCCGTGAAGTTGTAGTCCATGATAGCAGGGAAGTTCTCCATGAGGAAGTCGTTCACTACGATGCCTATGTCGGTAGGTAGCAACTTGCCCTTTTCATTGCCGGTCAGCTCCATCTTGCGTGTCGGTGTTATCTTGATGCCGCGCAGGGTGTCGATGACGTACGGACGCTCCTCGCCCTTCTTGTCGCCCTTGATGACGTATTCGCGCTGCTGAATGGTAGAGATTGTCGGTGCGTATGTTGACGGACGACCGATGCCCAATTCCTCCAGCTTGTGTACGAGGCTTGCTTCGGTGTAGCGTGTGGGGCCCTGCGAGTAGCGTTCTGTTGACGAAATCTCGCGGCGTGTGAGCACGTCGCCCTCCTTGATAGGCGGCAGGTTGTGGGCGAACTCGTCCTGCTGGTCAGCGTCGTCGTCGGTCGACTCGCGATATACCTTGATGAAACCGTCGAACTTCACTACTTCACCGTTAGCGATGAAGCGCTCGTCGAACTTCTCAGGACATACTGATAAAAGATCATTATTGGTTGGTGCACATGAGATGCTCACAGTAGTCTTCTCAATCCGTGCCTCCGCCATCTGGCTTGCAGCTGTGCGCTTCCAGATGAGGTCGTAGAGTCGGCGCTCCTGCGCTGTTCCCTCGATGGTGGTGTTCGCCATGTATGTCGGGCGGATTGCCTCGTGAGCCTCCTGCGCTCCCTTCGAGTGAGTGTGGAAGTTGCGTGGCGAGCTGTATTCTTCGCCGTAGAGCTTTATTATCTCCTCCTTCGCTGCACCGATGCACAGGTTGGAGAGGTTCACGCTGTCAGTACGCATGTATGTGATGAGACCACTTTCGTACAGACGCTGTGCCACCATCATGGTCTGCGACACTGAGAAGCCGAGCTTGCGGGCTGCTTCCTGCTGCAGCGTAGAGGTTGTGAACGGCGGAGCGGGCATACGCTTCAGTGGTTTCTTCGTCACATTGGCTACGCTGAACTCTGCGTCCTTACACTTCTCCAAGAATGCGATTGCCTCTTCGTGTGTTGAGAAACGCTTGTCGAGTTCTGTCTTCACCTCCGACTGCGATCCGTCGGCGTTTGTGATGGCGAAGATGGCGTTGATGCGGTAGTAGGGTTCGCTCTTGAACTGCTGTATCTCGCGTTCGCGCTCTACGATGAGACGCACGGCTACCGACTGCACACGGCCTGCTGAGAGTGCCGGCTTCACCTTACGCCACAACACTGGCGAGAGTTTGAAGCCCACGATGCGGTCCAATACGCGGCGTGCCTGCTGCGCATTAACGAGGTTCATGTCCAAATGGCGTGGATTCTCGATAGCTGCGAGAATTGCCGGCTTCGTGATTTCGTGGAATACGATGCGGTTCGTAGACGCTTCGTCCAGTCCGAGCACTTCGCAAAGGTGCCATGAGATGGCTTCTCCTTCGCGGTCCTCATCGGATGCAAGCCATACCTTGTCGGCTTTCTTTGCATTCTCGCGGAGGCGTTTCACAAGTTCCTCCTTGTCCTTCGGTATGACGTAAGCTGGCTGCAGCGTGTCTTTGTCTATGCTGAGTTCTTTCTTCTTAAGGTCGCGGATATGACCGTATGACGACATCACCTTGAAGTCGTCGCCCAAGAATTTCTCAATTGTCTTAGCCTTTGCGGGGCTCTCGACGATAACTAAGTTTTCTTGCATTTTCTATATTGTTCTTTAATTTGGGCGCAAAAGTAAGCATATTTTTCTATATACACATTATTATATATGGAAAATTATGTTTTATTAAAAAGCGATTGCCCCGTATCGGGGCGTTTCCTTAGCTGCTATGAATACGTATCGTGGCGCTTCTTCACAAACAGATGCTTTCTACCTCCTGCACTTGCTCGCTCCGAAAATGGCTGTCGCCGGTGATGATGATTGTATTGGAGCTGGTGGGCGTGAAGCGTGCGAATGCTTGCTCATCTATCTCGCCCGTACAGACGTAGTGAAGGTTGCCGATGCTGATGCGCTCGCCACGCCGACAGCCACGTAGGGTTACGCGGATGAGGTGGCGCTCGTTGGGCACGAGGTGCACTATGAGTGTGTCGGCACTCTGTTCGGTGAAGAGTGGGGTGTAGATGCGGCGCATGTGGGCAGCGTTGTCAACGAGTGGATTGATGCGCACGGGCGAGTAGCCACAGATGTCCTCGGCGGATATAGGGGTTGAGGTGGTGTTATGTTGAGATGGTGTAGTGTTGAGATGTTGAGGTGGTGTTGTGTTGTGGTGGTGAGGTGTTGTGGTGTTGTTGTGGTGAGGTGTTGATAGGTTAAGGTGTTGAGATGTTGAGATTTGCTCTACTGCCTGCCACAATGCTAACGGCTGATCTGTGTCTGTCCAGCGATAGGGGTAGGTGTTGCGGTTCATTGCTTCGCCGCCGTCGTGCGTCTGCCAAGTGTCAGCATGTCGACAAAGCCAGCCGTCGGTATCGTTCGTTGCGAAGTGTGAACTGTCGGCAGCGATGCCGTAGAAGCTGACGCTCACTTGTCGGCGTGTGCGTGTTGAAGGGCAGTAGAGTAGGGCGATGGTGTTGCTATCGGGGCGCAGAAAACGGTGCACGTCGTAGCTGATAGCCATGACAGTGGTGTCGTTCGGTGTGCGGTCAGGTGTGAAGAGGGCTGTCGACACGTTGCGCCCGTTCACGTAGAGCACGAACCGCCCCGTTGTGGCGACGTGTATGTATGCTGTGCGTGGCATATCCTGCTCTTCTATCACAAGCGTGCGGCGAAACCACACGTGCGATGTGTCGTCGGGCGCAGGGTGCGACATCCAACGACAACCGAAGTCGCCAGCCGTGGCGGTTGAGGCTGCGGCTGTGGCGGCTGATGCGGCTGATGCGATGAAGAGTATGAGGATATTTATTAAGCGGAGCATTTATGTGTCTTGTTAGTTGTGGAGGGCGTGTCGAAACTATAATCCTCTACTTGTTGTTCAAAAGGAAAGGCTTGTACCCGAAACTCCTTGAAGATTCATGGTACAAGCCTTTATGTGTGTTGACGTGTTTATGCGTCAATGTTAGCGTATGTTGCGTGCTCTTCGATGAACTTACGGCGTGGTTCTACGTCGTCGCCCATGAGCATTGAGAAAATCTCGTCTGCCTCAGCAGCGTTCTCGATAGTCACCTGGCGCAGCAGACGTGTCTTCGGGTCCATGGTTGTTTCCCATAGCTGCTCTGCGTTCATCTCACCAAGACCCTTGTAACGCTGTGTGTGTATCGACTTGCCGTCGTCTACGCCACCTGCGTACTTGTCGAGGAATGCCTGGCGCTGCTGATCTGTGTAGCAGTACTCCTTCACCTTGTTCTTGTAGGTGCAGAGGTAGAGCGGTGGGTTGGCGATGTAGAGGTGTCCTTCCTGAATTACCTTCGGCATGAAGCGGTAGAAGAGTGTCATGATGAGTGTGTCGATGTGTGAGCCATCGACATCGGCATCGGTCATGATGATAATCTTGTCGTAGCGCAGCTTGTCGATGTTTGCCTCCTTGTCGTCCTCACCCTCTACACCGAAGCGTACGCCGATGCTCTGGATGATGTTCATCACCGACTCCGACTCGAACACCTTATGCCACATCACCTTCTCTACGTTCAGAATCTTACCGCGCAACGGCAGGATTGCCTGTGTGTAGCGGTCGCGTCCCTGCTTTGCAGAGCCACCCGCAGAGTCACCCTCGACGAGGAATATCTCGCACTTCTTCGGGTCGCGGTTAGAGCAGTCGGCGAGCTTGCCTGGGAGTCCGCCGCCGGTCATCGGGTTCTTGCGCTGTACGCTCTCGCGAGCCTTGCGTGCTGCGATACGCGCTGTTGCTGCAAGAATCACCTTGTCGCATATCATCTTCGCCTCCTTCGGGTTCTCCTCGAGATAGTTGGTGAGAGCCTCGCCTACAGCCTGCTGCACGGCACCTGCCACCTCGCTGTTGCCGAGCTTGGTCTTTGTCTGACCCTCGAACTGTGGCTCTGCCACCTTGATCGAGATTACGGCTGTGAGTCCTTCGCGGAAGTCTTCGCCTGCGATTTCTATCTTCGCCTTCTCAATCTGCTTCGAGATAGCAGGGTCGTTGTCGGCGTAAGTCTTCAGTGTGCGTGTAAGGGCTGCGCGGAAACCGGTGAGGTGTGTACCGCCCTCTATGGTGTTGATGTTGTTTACGTACGAGTGGATGTTCTCCGAGTAGTCGGTGTTGTACATCACTGCCACTTCGATAGGTATGCCCTGCTTCTCTGTCTTCAGATAGATTACGTCGTCGAAGAGGTGTGTGCGGTGGCGGTCTACGTAGCGCACGAACTCCTTGAGTCCGTCCTTAGCGTGGAACACCTCTTCGCGTGTCTTGCCCTCTTCGTTGGGGCGCATGTCGCGCAGAGTGATGCGGATGCCGGCGTTGAGGAACGCGAGCTCGCGCATACGGCGTGCTATGATGTCCCACTGGTAGTGGGTTGTGGTGAACACTGTTGGGTCGGGCCAGAACTGCTGGCGTGTACCGCGCTTGTCGGTCTCGCCTACTACCTTCACGGGGTAGAGCGGTTTGCCCTTCTCGTATTCCTGCTGGTATATCTTTCCGTCGCGGAACACCTGCGACTTCATGCGTGATGAGAGTGCGTTTACGCAGCTCACACCCACACCGTGCAGACCACCGCTGACCTTGTATGAACCCTTGTCGAACTTACCGCCGGCGTGGAGCACTGTCATTACGACCTCCAGAGCCGACTTGTGCAGCTTGGCGTGCATGTCTACGGGGATGCCTCGACCGTTGTCCTGAACGGTAATCGATTCGTCTTCGTTGATTGTTACCTCGATGTTAGTGCAATAGCCTGCCATTGCCTCGTCAATAGAGTTGTCAACGGTCTCGTTCACGAGGTGATGCAGACCCTTTTCGCTGATGTCGCCGATGTACATTGCCGGGCGCTTGCGCACGGCCTCAAGTCCTTCCAGAACTTGTATGTTACTTGCCGAGTAGTTGTTCTCGGTGTTTTGTATTTCTGCCATTTTCGATTATCTATGTTTGGACTACAAAAGTACTAATTTTCCGTGACTTACGGAAATATTAAGGCTTAAAAATGCGCAAACAAAAAAAAGGTCACACTTCGTTTGAAGTATGACCTTAGTATGGGGTTCTGTCAACACGCTCTTAGCCGAGCTTGCTGATATGCAGACACAAACTTGACTTCAAGTTTGCAGCTTTGTTCTTGTGGATAATGTTAGTCTTTGCCAACTTGTCCAGCATTTTCTGAACAGAAGGATAGAGCTTTACTGCCTCTTCCTTGTCCGTCATTGCGCGCAGCTTGCGAACTGCATTACGCATAGTCTTTGCGTAGTATCTGTTGTGCAAAGCCTTAACCTTGTCCTGACGGATTCTCTTAAGTGATGATTTGTGGTTTGCCATCTTGTTTTTTCAGTTTTTTATTTTTTTATTGTAGTCCCTAGGAGAGTCGAACTCCTCTTTAGAGAATGAAAATCTCTCGTCCTAACCGATAGACGAAGGGACCAACACTACTTGCATTTTTGCGGATGCAAAGGTACTGCTTTATTTTAAACCCACCAAATTTTCTTTGTTCTTTTTTCTTTAAATAGTGCTTTTTTCATTAATTTTGCCCTTAAATAGACCAAAACAATCAAAAAATGCTGGAAAAAACGCGCGCAATAGTGCTTAACTCATTGAAATACGGCGAGTCGCAAATGATTGTGGATATGTACACCGAAGGGCGTGGTCGTCTCTCTTTCATACAGCGCATACCGCGTCAGGGGCGTGCGGGCATAAAGAAGCAGTACTTCCAACCGCTTACCATCCTCGACATCGAGTTCGACTACCGTGCTACGCAGCGCTTGCATAAGTTGCGCTCGGCTGCGGTGGCTTTCCCGTTTCGCTCGTTGCCCTTCAATATGGCTAAGCTGTCGATAGCCCTGTTTGCGGCTGAGTTCACCATTTACGTCACGCGCTCTGAGCAAGCCGACCCTGCCCTGTATGCCTTCATTGAGCATAGTGTGCGGTGGTTGGATGCCTGTGACGGCAGTTTCGCCAATTTCCACATTATATATATGTTGCACCTCACGCGCTTCTTAGGCTTCTATCCTAACGTGGAGGATGCCACCAGCGGTTGCTGTTTCGACATGCGCGAGGGTTGTTTTGTGTCTGTGGCACCTCCTCATACCGACTTTCTACCTCCGCACGAGGCTGAGAAGATTGGTTTGCTGCTACGTCTGAGCTACGCCACGATGCGCTTGCTGCGCCTCACACGCGAGGAGCGCAACCGTTGTGTCGACGTAGTGCTTGCCTACTACCGCCTGCACCAGCCCGACTTTCCCGATATGAAGTCGCTCGCGGTGCTGAGGGAACTGTTCGGGTAAAAGTAAAAGAGTAAAAAAGTAAAAGAGTAAAAAGGGTTGGCTAAGGCTTAGTTATTAAGGCTTAGAAAGGCTTAAAGAGGCTTAGTTCGGCTTAGTTAAGGCTTAGTTAGTTAAGGCTTAGAAAGGCCTAAAGAGGCTTAGTTCGGCTTAAAGCTACCCCCATAAAAAAAGAAAAATAATAACCATAAAAACCAAAAGATATGACAAAAATCCGCATTCCGGCAATGGACATCGCGCGTCGTCACCCGCTTTTCTTGAAGGGAACGACCGATGCTGCATACGCACGCTTTGCTTCAGATCTGGCAGAGCTGATGGAGAAACTGAACATTGAAGAATTTAAAGGTGACAACCTGCGTGAGCTTGCTATCGTGCTCACGATGTATTATGAGGATATGATTTCCGATCTCGGCATCTGGAACGCGCTCACCGATAGCTTCCAGGAGTTGTACGGTCGTCAGCTGCCTTTCTACGATGTAGACATGCAGAACTACTATCGCAACGAGCCGAACGTAGAGGACATACGCTTCCTCATCTGGTTGCTTATGACGCGCACCGAGCCGTCGGCTGTGGTGTCGCCCGACACGCCGGCTCTTGAAGCTGCTGCACGCACAGCGTGCTCGCTCATGGACAAACGCTTCGAGGATATGCCCGTGAACGAGGAGTTGAAAGAGTTCTTTACAAAGGCTGAGTTTGCGCAGAACTTCTACGCGCAGCTCGATCTTATGAAGTGGTCGTACTTCGCTTGCTACGCTTCGTGCAACGAGAATGCGCCGATGCTCATACGCCAGCAGGCGCAGCGTCTCTCGTTCTCGCTCAACTGTCCGCCGCCCATCGCCGTGAACGTAGCTGAGAGCATCGCCATGTTCGAGAACCGCATGCAACCGCTCGCTATGCGCCCGCAGGACTGGCTGGCACGCATCGTGCGCAACAACGGCAATGCTGAGGCTGCCGACAAGATTGCTTCGCAGCGTTATCTGCCGTTCGATTTCTACCTCATCACCGATGCTGTGAAGGGCGAGAGTATGACGTTCGAGTCGCTGCGTGGCGAGAAGTTCACGCTCAGCGACCACGGTTTGAGCCATCCGCAGCCGGAGTGCTACGACAGCAAGTCGGCAATGGCGTTCTTCGTGGAGTACGATAGCGAGTTCTACATCGGCTCGCAGGGCTCTTGGTCGAACAACACCGAGGCGTTCGACACTGAGAAGAAGGCACGCAAGCATAACACAATGCTCTGCATCGACAACCGTCGCAAGCTCATTGAGGAGAACAGTGGCTCGCCGTTGTTCTACTTCAACAATGCCGACATGCTGCGCCTGTTCCTCACCGACCGTGTAGGACTTCCGAAAAAGACTGTGTCGCAGCTCACGCTGCCACAGGAGGAGATGGACTTCACCGTCTTTGTGCGCGAGTCGGACTTCAACGTGGTCTACTTCCCCAACGTGGCGCGACTCATCTGCGACCCACGCAACCCGCTCTACGATGCCGAGTATGCCAAGGCGAACACCTTTGGCAACATCTTTATGCTGCCGGGCGACATGCTTCGCTACCTCCACGAGCACGATATGCTGCCTGAGGCGCGCATCAACTGCTTCGGCGGTGAGGAGGAGGGCAAGAAGATTGTGAAGGACAACTTCGACTTCTTCGCACGCATGATGCAGGGTAGTGCTTACTAAGCATCGGCATCTGCGCATAAGCAGATGCCGATAATAATATAATGTAATAAAGAATTGGGTATTATGAATATAAAAAGTGTACTTGTGCTTTTGGCGTTCGGGCTATCAGCCTGTAGCAGTGGCAGGTATGCCGGCGTGCCGAAAGAGTATCATGCGTTGATCGACCGGACGATTGCCACGGCTGGCGACAATGCCAAGGAGTTGAAGAAGGCATTGAAGGAAGTGCCCCGCAACGAACGCGAGGGCATGGCGTTCCTCATTTCGTACATGCCGGAGCGCGACGCGAAGTCGCTCTCTGCAGATTTTCTCTTGGAGAATGTGCAGTACGCCTACAAGGCTCGCACCGAGTTTCAGTGGGCAAAGGAGGTGCCCGACAGCGTGTTCCTGAACGACGTGGTGGCTTACGCTAATCTGAGCGAGAACCGCGAAAGTTGGCGTAAGGACTTCTACGAACGCTTCAAGAAGTACGTGGCTCCGTGCAAGACGATGCGCGAGGCTATCGACTCGGTGAACAAGAACGTGCGCGACGAGCTGCTCGTCGACTACAATACAAAGCGCGAGAAACCCGACCAGGCTCCTTACGAGTCGATGCGCCAGCACATGGCTTCGTGCTCGGGTCTCTCAATCCTGCTTACCGATGCGTTCCGCGCCGTAGGTATTCCGTCGCGCGTGGCTGGCACTCCGGCTTGGCACGATGACCGTGGCAACCACAACTGGAACGAGGTGTGGATCGACGGTCAGTGGCGCTTCACGGAGTACTATCCTTCCGACGACCTCGACCAGTCGTGGTTCCTAACCGATGCCGGCAAGGCTGTCAAGGAGGACGTGCGCAAGGCTATCTATGCGGCTTCGTTCAAACCGACAGGCTGTTACTTCCCGTTGGTTTGGGATGAGAACATACGCTACGTTCACGCAGAGAATGTCACCGACCGCTACACGAGTCTCTACCGTGCGCAGCTCTCTGCCATGCCTGCCGACGGCAGCCACGTGGCTCTGCGCGTGATGGTGTTCAAGGATAAGGACCACGCCGAGGCTTCGGGCGACCGCGTGGCTACCAATCTCGATGTGTTCAAGGGCGAGAAGCAGCTCTATGGTGGTCGCAGCACGGGCGCTACGCAGGACATGAACGATGTGCTTACGTTCAATGTGGAGAAGAACCAGCAGTACATCATTAAGTACATGAACGGCAAGGGCGGAATGCAGACGCAGACCGTGGACGTTGGCGATGATACCACAACGCTCAAGCTCTACATGCAGTAATCCTTCAGGGGGTGCACTTGTGCTTGTTCCATTGCGCCATGAGGAGATTCGTTGTAGGTGCGGTGATGAGGTTGAGCACGAGGAAGTAGAGGATGATATGCCAGTTGCTGCTCTCGCCAGTAATGTCGAAGCCGAGCAGATAGAACACGCCGGAATACACCATCAGAAGCACGAAATAGAGAAGAAACTCGCAGGTCTTTTCTGCTGTCACTTTGTTTGTTGTCATAACTGTATGTTTTTGAAGATTATTATCGGGTTGATACTGTTTGGAGGGTGTTGATATTGTTTGGATGGATGTTGATATTATTAGAAGGGATGGTGATGCTGTTAGAGAGGTTGCTTGGCTGCAGATGCTGATTGTCTGCGCAACTGCACCATTGCGCCAATCAGCATGACATCGCCAAGCACCCATGCAGCATAGGCGAACCACTCGCTGTATGCCTCGATGCTCAGCAGCGGCATGAGGAAAGCCAGTGCGGTTGCGGCATCGAAGAAGTCGGATTTCAGCAAACTGCGCGCAATGGCACACAGACGGCGACGGTCGGCAAGGGCGAGCCACAGCGCTCTGCCCGCTACGGCGAGCAGGAGCACGGCGCAAGTGGCGATGAGTAAGGGCGACACATGCTGCATGCCGTACTCAAGCAACGCGTCGAGCTTTAACCACAGGCAGAGCAGCACGCCCATAGCCATTGTTGTCTCGTTTCTATACTCGTTTGTTTCCATAGCGTGTTGTTGTTTTTTTTATCAGAATGGATGTTATGGTTTTAATCAGACGAGGCTGTTTCAGCGTTTTGTATTGTACGGGTTGTCGATGTCCAAAAACAGGTCGAGCAGCACGCCAAATGCAAACACGGCTGCGTACTTCAGTCGGCGCCATCCCGTGCGCGGCTTCTTCGTTGCGGGCGCCTTTTCGGTGAAGTATCTCTCGGTGGCGAACAAGCCCATTGTAGCCTTTGCCTCGCGAATGTCGTCGGAGTCGTCGTCGGTTTCGGCAAGCATCTGCTTCAGCTTTGCCTCCTCCTGCTCGCTCAGCGTGGCGTCGAAATAGCCCTCTATCAGACTGTGTATATCGTTCTTTGCCATCAGTTTATGTTTTTATAAGTTTCACGAATCTGTTTTCGCGCTCTCGAAAGCGTCTGTCTTACGTTCTCCTCCGTCATGTCTACGGCGGCGGCAATCTCGGCGAACGAGTATCCCTCGTAGTCGCGCATCCAGAGCACGCGCCGCTGCGTGGCGCTGAGCTGCGTCTCCACAATTCGCTTCACGGCGTCGAAGCGTTCGCGCATGTCCTGCTCCTTTGCGTCGTCGGTGGCGCCGCAGACGTTGGCGGGCTGAACGCTGCGGTGGGCTGAGCGCAGATAGTCGATGCTCACGTTCTTCACTATTGTGGCGGCTATGCGCTCCGTCTGCTGCTGGTCGGGCGGCATGTTCTTCAGCGTCCACAGCTTGCAGAACGCGTCCTGCAGCACATCGTCAGCGTTGTCCTCACCGGCTATGCTGCGCGCCGTGGTGTGCAGTCGTTGACGTATGCGCGTGAATATTGTCAGTACGTTGTTTTCCATTGTCGTGTCGGGGGGTGCGTTCTGGGTTTGTCAGTTGCTTGTTACATATATATAACGTGCGATGCGCGGTTTTGTGACAAACGGGTGCAGTTTTTTTAAAAAGAGGGTGCATTTGTCTCAACTATCAATAGGGGTGTAATAAAAACGAACACGAATAGCGCGAATATCACGAATGGATAAACCTCGCATTCGTGATATTCGAGTTATTTGTGTTCGTTATAAAAAGCAATTGGTATTATTGCACGGATTTTTACTCAAAGGGGGTGCACTTGAGACAAGTGCACCCCCTTAGATACCCTCCTGATTCGGCTTAATACTGTATCATCTGCAGCACGTCGGCAATCTTCTCGATGCCCTCCTGCAGCGGCTTCTTCACCATCTGCTTGATGAACATGTTTAGCTCTGCCTTGATGGTGAGCTTCATCTTCGACGTGGTGGCGGTGACGGGCAGCAGCTGAATCCAGAAGTTGAACGGTATGGGGCTCTGCTCGCTCTCGAACTTGATGCACTTCGGCTCGTCGCGGTCTACGATGCGCAGGCGGATTGATCCTACCGGCGGCACGTTGACAGAGAGCGAGTCGGAGTCGAACGTCATGTCCTTAATTTTCTCCGCCTGCTGGCGCGCCTCCTCCGGCATCGTGTCCTTCATCAGCTCGTAGCGTTCCTTCAGTGCCTGCAGGTTGCTGAGGTCGCTGAGCTTGTTGTAGACATTCTGCTGCGGATAGTTGATCTGTCGTATTGTACTTTCGAATGTTGTCATGTGTTTTTTTTCTTCGAAAAATGTTGAGGTGTTGAGATGGTGAGATGTTGAGAAATGTGTTGAGATTTGCATAGCTAATGTCACCACATCACCATCTCACCACCACAACACCTTATTACTTCTTCCAGTTAGCCGGGTCCTTGCGCCACTCGTGCAGCAGCTCTACGTCCTCGTTCTTGATGTAGCCAGTCTCAAGAGCCTGCTCTACGACGTGGTCGTAGTCGGTGAGGGTCTCAAGGCGTACGTCAGCCTCGGCGAAAGCCTGAGCCGCAACGGGGAAGCCGTAGGTGTATGATGCCACCATGCCCACTACCTGGTAGCCTGCCTCGCGCAGAGCAGCAACAGCCTTCAGCGAGCTGCCGCCAGTAGAGATGAGGTCTTCTACAACAACTACCTTGGCACCAGTCGGCAGTTCGCCCTCGATGAGGTTCTGCATACCGTGGTCCTTAGCCTTAGAGCGCACGTAAACGTATGGGAAGTTGAGCTCGTCGGCAACCAGCGCGCCCTGAGCGATAGCGCCGGTAGCTACGCCTGCCACTGCCTCTGCCTCGGGAAAGTGCTCGAGGATGGTGTGTACGAGTTCGAGCTTAACGTATGAGCGCAACCAAGGGAACGAAAGAGTCTTGCGGTTGTCGCAGTAGAACGGAGATTTCCAACCTGATGCCCATGTGAACGGATCGTTGGGCTGAAGCTTGATTGCCTTTACTTCGAGAAGCTTAGAGGCAAAGTCTTTTTTGAGTGTACTCATTGCTATAATGTTTAATTATTAATTGTTAATTTTTAATTGTTACCTTTCGGATATTGAATTGAGGTGTTTAGTCTTGGGTATTCAATAATGCAAATGTAGATAAAATTATCGAAAAACCGACGTATTATGCCCCACAATTTGTAAAATTCAATAACTTTGCAACTGCACAAGCGAATTTCAAAACTCTCAATTGAATAATTCAAAACTCAACATTGAATAATTCACAATCGGCGTAGCCGACAACTCAACATTCAACACTCAACATTCAACATTCAAAATATGCTCCACGCTCTTTCCACTTCCGTCCCTTCACCCCGCCAGTTCACCTATCCGTTCTGCTACGACGTAGACCCGCTTGCAGAGGCTGCCTCTGAGGAACTTCAGCACTATATCGCCACGACAGGTCTGATGAGTGCGGAGAAGGGTTGCGGAAAGATGTTCGGTGTGCTCGTAGTAGAGTACGAAGACGAGACGGGCGTATTGCAGCGTGGATTTCTCGCTGCCTATTCGGGTCTGCTCGGAGGCAGGAACGACTGGCAATACTTCGTGCCGCCAGTGTTCGACGCGCAGCAGCCCGACGGACATTTCAAGCGCACGGAGCGCGAGATTAGTGCCATCAACCGTGAGATTAGTGCCATCGAACACGACCCACAGTATCTGCAGAGCGTGGCGCAGCACGAGGAGACAATGAAGCGGTTGCAGGCTGAAGTGGAAGCGTTCAAGATGGAGGTTGATGTAGCCAAGGCACGCCGCGACGCACGCCGTAAGAGTGGCGAGCCGCTGAGCGAGGAGGAGCAAGCGGAGATGGTTCGCGAGAGCCAGTTTATGAAGGCTGAGCTGCGCCGTCGTCGCAAGGCGATGGAGCAAGCCGAATCAGCATTCCACAATCCACACGCCACACTCTTGAAGTCGCTTCAGCTTCAGCGCAAGCAGATGAGCGACGAGCTGCAGCGCTGGCTCTTCGCGGCTTATCGTATGCTCAACGCAGAGGGCGAGGAGCGCGACCTCATCGACATCTTCCGCGAGTACACCCACGCCATGCCCCCAGCTGGAGCCGGCGACTGCTGTGCACCAAAGCTCCTGCAATACGCCTATCAGCACCGCCTGCGCCCCGTCTGCATGGCGGAGTTCTGGTGGGGCGAGTCGCCTGCGTCGGAGATAAGACACCATCTGCACTACTATCCGGCGTGTCGTTCGAAGTGTCTGCCCATACTCACGCACATGCTCAAGGGACTGGACGTAGCCCCCAATCCGCTCGCGCAGAAGCGGCACACCGCCGAGCCGCGCGTGCTGTATGCGGACGAGTATATAATGGTGGTTGACAAGCCGGCAGGTATGCTGTCGGTGCCGGGTAAGGCGGACGACTCTGCAAGTGTCAGCGTAGAGGAATACTTTGCGAACAATTCAAAACTCAAAATTCAAAACTCAAAATTCCTAAAAGCTGCCCATCGTCTCGATATGGACACGAGTGGATTGCTTGTGCTCGCCCGCACCGAGCAGGCGTATGTAGAGTTGCAGCGTCAGTTCGCCAGTCGCGAGACCGTGAAACGCTACGAGGCTGTGCTCTGCGGTGTACCGAAGCATACAACTCCACATTCCACATTCCGCAGCGATGTGCCGGAGCCTATAACTCAAAACTCAAAATTCAAAACTCAAAACTCTTCCACGCAGCCTAACGGCTGCTTGGGAGCCATCTCCCTGCCCCTCATCGCCGACATCAACGACCGTCCGCGTCAGCGTGTGGACATGGAGCACGGCAAGCCCGCACTAACATTATATAATATAGTAGAGGTGAGGGCAGCGGATGCGAATACTGCCGTGGCGTACACAACAAAAAAGGCGGACAAGAGCCTAACCCTTGTCCACCTATATCCTAAAACCGGTCGTACGCATCAACTCCGGGTGCATTGCGCCCATCCGCAAGGACTCGCCTGTCCTATCCTTGGCGACCCCCTCTACGGCACAGAGCGCGCCGACCGTATGTACCTTCACGCCGCCGAACTCACGTTCCGTCACCCCATCACGGGCGAACCGATGCACTTCCTTTCGCCCAGCGGCTTCTGACTATATTAGCGGAATAATAAAAGCCATTGCATCAGTTGTTGCAATGGCTTTTGTTATGGAATGATGTGTTATCCTTTCAGCTTGTTCTTGCTTCTCATGTACGTGCGCTGTCCGTAGATGGCGATCACGACGAAGCAGATGAACGGCAGTACGAACGAGACGTTCACGGCTGGCATACCGAAGAGCTCGCCACGGTCGATGATTGAAGCCTGGAGCGGAGGCAGAACGCTACCGCCGAGGATGGACATGATGAGACCTGCTGCGCCGAACTTCGCATCGTCGCCCAAGCCAGTAAGGGCAATGCCGTAGATGGTCGGGAACATGAGCGACATACATGCGCTTACGCCTACGAGACAGTACAGACCGTAGATGTTGTGCATGAAAATCACACCACATACGAGTGCACCGCCTGCAATGGCGAGCATCATAAGCAGCTGACCGGTGTTGACATAGCGGAGGAGGAACGTGCAGATGAAGCGCGAGCAGCAGAAGATGACCATCGCGATGATGTTGTACTGCTGCGACATCACTTCGGCTGCCTGCTCCGTCATGCCATCAGCCATGAGGATTGGCGTGCCGTACTGGATGATGAAGGTCCAGCACATGATTTGTACGCCGACGTAGAAGAATTGTGCTATGACACCCTCTCGGTAGTGGGGCAGCGAGAAGATGCGGCGCAGCGTGGGCACGAAGTTGATGTCGTGGTTCTTGTCGCCGTTGTGAGGCATCTTCTTGATGAGGATGAGCATGAACATGGCGAAGATAACGATGCCGATGGCAAGGTACGGAGCAATCAGAACACTCAGGTCGCTCTCCTTCACCGCTGCAAACTGTGCGTCGTCGAGCTGGGCACGTGCTGCCGTATCGAGCGGATTGAGCTTAGCCTGGATGAAGTTCATAGCCACGAACATGCCCAATAGCGAGCCCATCGGGTTGAACGACTGTGCAAGGTTCAGTCGGCGTGTTGCCGTTTCCTCTGTTCCCATTGAGAGGATGTACGGGTTCGACGATGTCTCGAGGAACGACAATCCGCATGTGAGGATGAAGTAGGCTGCGAGGAACGGATAGTATTCGCCCGTCATCTTTGCCGGATAGAACAGCAGGGCACCGAGAGCGTACAGTCCGAGTCCGACGAGCACGCCTGCCTTGTAGCTGTAGCGGCGTATGAACATGGCTGCCGGGAACGCCATGGCGAAGTAGCCGCCGTAGAACGCCACCTGGACGAGTGCGCCGTCTGTCGCCGACATGCGGAAAATCTTAGAGAATGCCTTCACCATCGGATTGGTGATGTCGTTGGCGAAGCCCCACAGGGCGAAGCACGACGTGATGAGGATGAACGGGACGATGTAGCTCACGCCGTCCTTTGATAGAATAGGTTGTTTCATTTGCTTTGTTTAGATTTCAATTTTACGCATCTCTGCCACCGATTTCACTTCGCCCTTGGCGAGTGCCTGGCAGAGTATGTTGCCTATGGCTGTTGCCTCTACGGGTCCTGCCTCCACGGGCACGCCGAGTGCTTCTTCTGTAAGACGGTTGAGTAGCTTGTTCTGCGAACCGCCGCCGATGATGTGCAGTTTCTTTATCGGCGTGGGCAGCATCGCGTTGAGATGTGCCGTTGCCTCGGCATACTTCGCTGCGAGCGACTGCAGCACGATGCGCGTGGTGGCACCCTTCGACTGCGGCACATCGAGACCGTGCTCGGTGCAATAGTCGCAGATGGCAGCCTGCATCGACTTGGGGTTCTGAAACTCCTTTGCGTCTACCGGTATCACGGTCTTTATCTTCGCTTCTGCGGCAGCAGCGAGCAGCGTGTCATACTGTTGTTCGTCGCCTTCTTCCTTCCATTCTGCCATAAGACGCTGCAGAAACCACAGTCCGGTGATGTTCTGCAGGAACGTGATCTTGCCGCCTATGCCGCCTTCGTTGGTGAACTCGGCGCGGCGTGCCTCTTCGGTGAGTATCGGCTGGTCAAGTTCTACGCCTAACAGCGACCATGTTCCGGAGCTGATGAACGCCACGGGGCTTTCATCGTCCTTAGCCGGAACTGCCGCTACGGCACTTGCCGTGTCGTGCGAGCCGACTGCTATCACGTCTACTTCGCCCAGTCCAGTCTCCTCGGCTATGTCCTTGCGCAGTTTTCCGCGCACGGTGCCCGGCATAACGATGGGGCAGAAGAGGTGGCGCGGCAGCTGGAGACGGTCGATAAGTTCCCAGTCCCAGTCGCGTGTCGTGGCGTTGAGCATCTCGGATGTTGAGGCTATGGTATACTCGGTGTTCGCCTCGCCGGTGAGGAAGTAGGAGAAGAGGTCGGGCGTGAAGAGCAGCTTGTCGGCTATCTGCAGCTGCGGCGAGTTGGCTTTCTTGAGACTCAGGAGCTGGAACAGCGTGTTTATCTCCATCACCTGCGTGCCGTTCACGCTATAGTGAGCTGTGCGGTCGGTGTCGGCAAAGAATTCGTCAGCCATGCCCTGTGTGCGTGCGTCGCGGTAGCAGACGGGGTTGCCGATGAGGTCGCCGTTGCGGTCGATGAGTCCGAAGTCGACACCCCATGTGTCCACGGCGATGCCCGACACCTTCAGCCCGAGCTGTGACGCCTTGCGTAGTCCGGTCTTCATGTCCTCGAAGAGGGCAGGGAAGTCCCAGTAGACGTGCTCGCCGAGGCGCACCTGTCGGTTCTGGAAGCGGTGTACAAGCTGCATGGTGAGCTGCTTCTTTCCGCCTTCGGTTGTAATAGTTCCGGCGACGACTCGTCCTGAGCCGCCGCCGAAGTCGATAGCTAAATAGGTCATATTGATAAGGTTGATGTGGTGAGGTGTTGATGTGGTGATGTGTTGATGTGTTGATGTGTTGAGGTGTTGAGATTAGATGTTGCTATTGTCACCATCACACCATCACACCATCTCACCATCACACCACCTCACCACCTCACCATCTCACCACCTCACCATCTTTTTATCCCTTCTTTCCCAACACGTAGCTTTCAAGGTCGTCGATTTCCTCGTTGGTCAGCGTGTTGTACTTGCCGCCGCTGAGCACGATGATGCGACATGCCATCTCGAAGAATATTGCACGCTCGAACACCTCGTCGAAGGTCTTGCCGCAAACCACCTGGCCATGCTTCAGCATGAGTGCAGAGTTGTGGTCTTTGAGCGCAGTCTTAACAGCCTCGGCAAGCTCTGGTGAGCCTGGGCGGAAGTAGGGGATGACCGGTATCTCGCGACCTACGTGGCACGGCACCTCGGCTGTTACGTTGAAGTCCTTCGGTGTCTCTGTCATGCACGATACAACGGTTGCGTACTTCGACTGGAAGTGGAGCACTACGTCGCAGTCGGGACGCTCGCGGAGCACGCCGAGGTGGAAGCCGCTCTCCATTGAAGGCTTCACGCCGTTGAGCACTTCGCCGTCGCTGATGCGGCAGATGGATACCTTCTCTTTCGGAAGTGTCGGCACCCATGAGCCAGTGCCTGAAACGAGCGCTTCGTCGCCGATGCGCCATGAGATGTTGCCACTTGAGCACAATGTCAAGCCTGCATCGCCTACGCGGTGAGCCTGACGCAGAAATTCCTGTATCTGATAATCCTGTATCATAGTAATTTAAAATGCTTTTTTGTAAAGTTCGAGAATGTCCTCTTCGGTGATGTCGCGTGGGTTGCCCGGTGTGCATACGTCGGCGAAGGCTGCCTTAGCCAGACGTGGCAGGTCGGTCTCCTTGATGCCGAGCTCTGCGAGATGCTGCGGAATGCCTACGCGGATGCTGAGCTGGCGCACTGCGTCGACGGCAGCCTCGGCAGCCTCTTCGCGTGTCATGCCTTCCTTGTATGCGTTCATCGCCTTTGCGATTGTGACGTACTTGTCAAGTGCTGCAGGAGCGTTGAACTCCATCACGATAGGCAGGAGCAGAGCGTTAGCCACGCCGTGCGGAATGTCGAAGATAGCGCCGAGCGGGTGAGCCATGCCGTGTACTGCGCCAAGGCCAACGTTAGAGAACGCCATGCCAGCCACGTACTGTGCCACAGCCATTCCGTCGCGAGCCTCGGGGTTGGACGGCTCGTTAACGGCTGTCTCCAGGTGGCGTGCGATCATCTCGATAGCCTTTATCTCGAACATGTCGCTCATCTCCCAAGCACCCTTTGTGATGAGGCCCTCAATGGCGTGAGTGAGTGCGTCGAGACCGGTAGCTGCGGTGAGCGAGCGCGGCAGCGTGTACATCAGTTCTGCGTCTACGATAGCGATAGCGGGTATGTCGTTGGGGTCAACGCATACCATCTTCTTCTCGTTCTCCTCGTCGGTGATGACGTAGTTGATGGTCACTTCGGCTGCTGTGCCGGCTGTTGTAGGCAGGGCGATGATTGGCACCGACTTGTGCTTGGTGTCGGCAACGCCTTCGAGCGACACTACGTCAGCAAACTCAGGGTTGTTGGTGATGATGCCGATGGCCTTCGATGTGTCGATGCTCGAACCGCCGCCGATGGCGAGCAGGAAGTCGGCACCCGACTTGGCGAATGCTTCCAGACCGAGCTTCACGTTCTTTACGGTCGGGTTCTGCTTTATCTCGCTGAACACCTCGTATGGTATCTGTGCCTCGTCGAGCACGTCGAGCACTTTCTGTGCAACACCAAACTTAATAAGGTCTTTATCGGTGCAAACAAGTGCCTTGTGCAAACCGAGACGGCGTATTTCGCCAGGCAACTCCTTGCGTGCGCCGGGGCCGAAGTAAGATACTTCGTTGAGGATAAATCTTCTTGTCATTGTATTTAGAGCCCCTTCCCTCCCTCCCCAATCGGGGAGGGTGATTGATGAGGCGATATTTAAAATATTAGTATTCTGCCCTTCTCTCTCCCTCCCCGTCGGGGGAGGGTCGGGGAGGGGCTTTTTGTTTTATTTGTAAATCGGTCCGTAGTTCTTGCAAGCGCGGAAGTCTGCGCCTTCCTTATCCATGCCGAATGCGTTCCATGAAGCTGGGCGGAAGATCTTCTCGTCCTCCACGTTGTGCATACAAACCGGAATGCGGAGCATAGAGCAGAGCGTGATGAGGTCGGCACCTACGTGTCCGTAAGTGATGGCACCGTGGTTAGCACCCCAGTTGTTCATCACAGAGTAAACGTCCTTGAACGGAGCCTTGTCGGTGAGGCGTGGAACGAACCATGTGGTAGGCCATGTCGGGTCGGTGCGCTTGTCGAGAACCTTGTGGATTTCTGGGTCAACGTCTACTGTCCATCCCTCAGCGAGCTGCAGAACCGGACCGAGTCCCTTCACGAGGTTCAGACGAACCATTGTTACGGGCATACCGCCGCGTGTGAGGAAGTTTGAAGAGAAACCGCCGCCGCGGAAGTAGTCGCGGTTAGCCGGATACCATGTGGTAGCCTGGAGGCAAGCGTCTACATCCTTGTCTGTCATCTCCCAGAAGTGCTTCATCACTGGTTTGCCCTCTGCGTCAGTAGCTGCGCCAGAGCCGTCGAGTGTTGTTGCACCCGAGTTGATGAGGTGGATGATACCGTTAGCTGCCATACCGGTAAGCTCCTTGCCAGTAACGCGCTTCACAGCCTCAGGGCTCCAGTAGGTACGCACGTCAGAGAAGATTTGTGCTCTGCCCGTGAGCAGGTGGTTGAAGAGCATAGCCACGCCGTTGCCAGCATCGTTCTCCGTAGCCAGTGTGATAGGCTCGCGCAGACCGTTCCAGTCGAACGAGGTGTTCATGAGTGCTTCAGGATAGTCGCCGTTCGGGTAGAAGTCGGTCCATTGGCGCTGGCCCTGGAAACCGCCTGCGATGGCGTTGTGTCCGATAGCCTCCTCCTTGTAGCCGAGCTCGGCGAGGCGCGGGTTGCCGTGCATGAGGTCCTTCATGATCATCATCATCTTCACGATGAACTCCCAGTCCTGGTCCTTCTGCTCGCGTGTCTTTGCCTTCTCGGGGCGGTTAGCGATGTCCTCGCCCTCGTTGGTCATGCAGTTCTCGCGTGTCCACTCCATAGCCTTCTCAAACTCTACGTGGTCGTAGATGCCTTCTGTCATGCGGCGGATAATCTCGGTGAGGTCAACGCTCTCGTTGCGCATGCCGAGATACTCCTGGAAGAAGTTCGGGTCGACGATAGAACCTGCGATACCCATACATGCCGAACCCATAGAGAGGTACGACTTGCCGCGCATTGTAGCCACTGCCTGAGCAGCGCGTGCGAAGCGCAGAATCTTCTCTGCCACGTCAGCCGGTATAGAGTCGTCGGCGAGGTCCTGCACGTCGTGTCCGTAGATGCCGAACGCGGGCAGACCCTTCTGTGCGTGAGCAGCGAGCACGGCTGCCAGATATACTGCGCCCGGACGCTCCGTGCCGTTGAAGCCCCATACAGCCTTCGGCCAGTGCGGGTTCATGTCCATTGTCTCAGCACCATAGCACCAGCATGATGTGACGGTGATGGTAGATCCAACACCCTCGCGCTCAAACTTTTCAGCGCAGGCAGCACTCTCTCCGACGCGTCCTATTGTAGTGTCAGCGATGACACACTCCACGGGTGAGCCGTCACCGTTGCGTAAGTTTTCTGTGATAAGCTTTGCAACCGAACGTGCAAGGTTCATTGTCTTCTCTTCAAGACTCTCGCGAACGCCACCCTGACGACCGTCGATGGTGGGGCGAATACCAATTTTTGGATACTTGTTCATAGATTTGTTTTTTTTAGGTTTTATGTGAATGTTTTGTTTTCTTCGGTTTTTAGTGCGCATGGTGGCACACGAGTAGTGCAAATTTACGGCAAAAAAATGATATGAGCAAATAGCTCTACATATTTATTATTGTGCTGTGTTATTTCATGTATTACATTGGTTGATATTTTCGTAGCACTAAAACAATGTTGCCGTAGCACTCAAACAATATTGCCGTAGCACAAAAACAACATTGCCGTAGCGTGGCAATAACACGAGCTTTCTACTGCTGTCTTTTGATAGTATTTCTCGCGCGTATAATAATATAATGTGTGCGTCCACAATGTGACGTTTTAATTGTAAACAACTGTTAAAACGAGCATAAATTTTCAACTTTTCTCTTCAAAAGTTTTGGTGGTTTACAAAAAAGCTATACCTTTGCATCCGCTTTCGAATAGCAACGGTGTCTCAAGCAAACGTGAGAGATGCGGAGCGAAACAGGAAGCGAACAGAAACAAGAGTTCTTTGAAAAGATTTACATAAGACAGAAGTAGTACAAGAAGCGAGAACGATGAACAATCGTTC
>ENA-ORCL01000141-ORCL01000141.1-human-gut-metagenome-genome-assembly--contig:-NODE-141-length-34594-cov-12.068981_pt1 | contig 34594 bp, 26 predicted proteins | sample MGYA00242987_ERZ507988 | MGnify/ENA primary metagenome ERZ507988 (study PRJEB26167, sample SAMN06115466) | human gut metagenome | host: Homo sapiens | place: China:Hubei | collected 2016-05-19... | reverse complement strand
ATTTCATTCTTGTATTTTTATTCAATGCAAGGAATCAGTCGACGCGAATAGCGAGCTATTTAAGGAGACTGATGACGAAGCATTGGATAAAAATACATATGAAATTCGATTCTGCGAATTAATCAGTGCTTCCTTAACATTCCCCGGAAACCTGTTTTTCCAGCACAAAAAACTTCCCAAAATCCCAGGGCCCACGGGCAAAGGGCTAAGGAGCTTCATGAGCCTGCTCCTTATGGGATTTCAGGAAGTTTTTGATTTTTTGTTCAGCCGGCCGGCGAGGGACGAATCATATCAGAAACCCTGTGCCTCCCTGTCTTCCATGGATGCGCGCCGACAGGGTTTGACGGCAGAGGTCTTTTGATCTTTCGTTCCCTCTGTTCATATAGTCACCATGATAGGAAGAAATTTCATTTTCCCTTCCCGCCGCTCACCATCCTATCCCCCATTTGACACCTCCGGTCTCCTATGCTATAGTTAGACGTAATTACAGACATGCAATGAAGAGAAGAGTAAGCAGATGATAGGGCCAAAGAGAGCTCCCGGTGGTGAGAAGGGAGTGCCGAAGAGCTGCTGAAGATGGACTCCGAGCAGGGAAGGCCGAATGATGAGGCATCCCGGGTGCGCCCGATACAGCGCTCAAGTATCAAGGCCTTCGGGCCGGCGTACCTATAGAGGTTCATGCAGCAATGCATGGATGAAATTGGGTGGTAACACGAGTCTTTCGTCCCTTTCAGGGATGGAAGACTTTTTTGTTTAAAGGAGGTTTTATGCCTTTCTATAATGGAACTTTATTTGAGATAGACCGGAAGGAAATGCTCCGCTATGCAGGCATGAATCCCAAAGGAAAGAATTTCCCTGAGGAGGCAGTACAGAGTGCCATTGAGGAAGCGCTGGCGCTGGCAGAGCCAAAGGGCATCTGGCAGGTGATTCCCTATTCTCCTTTAGAAGGGCGGATTGAAGGAAATCCGCCGCTGGTGCTTTCCGGAAACAGCATCCGCCGCCATCTTTCCAATTCCTGGTCCGTAGCCATTCTGGCAGTGACGGTGGACGATGAAATCGAAAAGGCATCGGATGATGCCTTCAAGTCGGGGGACTATGTGCAGGGCCTTCTTCTGGACGCAGCGGCCACCACCGCCACGGAGCACCTGGCAGACCAGGTGGACCGGCTCATACAGAAAGAAGCGGAAAAGGATGGGCAGAAAACGGTATGGCGTTTTTCTCCAGGCTACGGGGACTGGCCCATTACCCAGCAGAAAGATTTCTGCCGCCTCATCGAAGCGGATAAAATAGGCATCCATGTCACGGACCACTCCATGCTTTTCCCCAGGAAATCGGTTTCCGCCATCATCGGCATTTCCCAGTGCAGCCAGCGCCCGGCGCCGGCCAAATGCCGCACCTGTTCCCTCCTCTCCTGCCCCTTTAGGCATTGAGGAGAATGGGAGATTTGAGATTTGAGAATTGAGTTTTGAGATTTGAGGGGCGCAGCGACAGTTGGCTTTTCTATCATAAGTGGCAGAGCACCATAGTGGCAGGAGATTTGGGGGCTCCGCTCGAAATGACGGGGAAGAGAGATTTGATGTTTGAGACAATCAGCCGACAGACTTCTATCCTCTAACGTCCATCTTCTATTAACCCACTAGTCCACTAGTACACTAGCCCACCAGCTCACTAGTACACTAAACAACAACATTTCACAGCAAAGGAGAACCTTATGATACTTTTTGACGGCGGCATGGGCACCATGCTGCAGAGATTCGGTCTTGAGGCAGGAAGCTGCCCCGATTACTACAATATTTCCCATCCCGATGTGGTGCAGCAGATTCACAAGGCCTATATGGAAGCGGGAAGTCAGTTCATCACCACCAATACCTTCGGTTCCTCTCCCATCAAACTTTCCGACTACGACCTGTCGGACAAAGTGGAGGAAATCGCACAGGCAGCGGTCCGGAATGTACGGGCCGCCTGCGGCGATAAGGTCAGGGTGGCCGGCGACATGGGCCCCACCGGAAAGTTCATCAAACCCATCGGCGATTTGTCCTTTGATGAAACCTGTGAAAATTACTACCGTCTGGCCAAGGCGCTTTCTGATGCCGGAGCGGACTGCCTCATTATTGAAACCATCATCGACATCCAGGAAATGAAGGCCGCCCTTATAGCAGCCAAGGAAGCGTCCAGCCTTCCCGTCATCTGCCAGATGACCTATGCCGAAGACGGCAGGACCATTCCCGGCACGGATCCCATTACCGCCACCATCCTCCTGGATGCCATGGGCGCCGACGTGATTGGCGCCAACTGCTCCGTAGGCCCCGACAAGCTGCTTGACGCAGCCCGCCAGATGGTTTCCGTCACCAATAAGCCCGTCATCATCCAGCCCAATGCAGGCATGCCTGTTTTGGAAGACGGGGAGACCCGCTTCCCCCTGGGGCCGGAAGAATTTGCGTCCTATGCGCCGGAATTTGCTAAGATCGGCGTTTCCTACCTGGGGGGATGCTGCGGTACCACCCCGGACCACATCCGGGCCCTTGGACGGGCACTGGAAAATGTACCGGTCACACCGGCGCCGAAGGTAAAGCCCTTCACCGCCCTCACTTCCCGTACAAAGACCGTATTCATCGGTGACGATTACGCCCCAGTCAAAATCGGGGAGCGCATCAACCCCACGGGCCGGAAGAAAATGAGAGAGGACATCCAGAAAGGCAGCTTCGTTTCCATAAAGAAGGAAGGGCTGGCTGAAGTAGCCGCCGGTGCGGACGTGCTGGACGTTAACATGGGTGTTCCCGGTATTGACCAGCGGGAAGCCATGGAAACAGTCATTTCCCAGCTTTCCATGCTCTGCCCGGTACCCCTTTCCATTGACAGCACGGATCCGGATGTGCTGGAAAGAGCGCTGAAAATGTATCCCGGACGCCCCCTTATCAACTCCGTCAACGGCGCTGATGATGAAATTCTGGAAAAGGTGCTGAAGCTGGCAAAGACCTACGGCGCCGCGGTGCTCTGCCTGCCCCTGGAAAAGGGAAATCTGCCTAAAACCGCCGATGAACGTGTCCGCATTGCCGGCGCCATCATCGAAAAGGCGCTGTCCGCCGGACTTCGGAAAGAGGACCTCCTGCTTGACCCCCTGGTGCTTACCATCGGTTCCTCCGATGCCGGCGCCAGGGAGACGCTGAAAACCATTTCCTTATATAAGAAGGAATTCGGCCTCCCCTGCGTCATGGGCACCAGCAATGTTTCCTTCGGCCTCCCTGCCCGTCCCCGGATTAATGCGGCCTTCCTCACCATGGCCTTTGCCTGCGGCATGAATGCCCCCATTATCAACCCCCTGGACAAGGGCATCCAGGACGCCTTCATCAATGCCAAACTTCTTCTGGGCTTTGACCCCGGCGCCCAGGCTTTCATCAAGGCCGCTGCCATTTCCGAAGAGCCGAAAGAGGACAAAGCGGTGACCAAAGACCTGCCACCGCTGGAACAAATCAAAGCAGCCGTAAAGAACGGGGAAAAGGAAGAATCGGCATCCCTCATCAAGGTGCTTCTTGACAGCGGTATTTCCTCGGAAACCATTATCAAGGAAGGCCTCACCGCTGCCATGACGGAAATCGGCGACGGCTACGGCGCCGGAAAGGTGTACCTGCCCCAGGTCATGATGGCGGCGGAAGCCATGCAGGCCGCTTTCAAGGAACTGAAGAAAATTCTTCCGGAAATGAGCTCCGCCGTCAAGGGCACCCTGGTCATCGGCACCGTAAAAGGCGATATCCATGATCTTGGCAAAAACATTGTGGCCGCCCTCATGGAAAACAGCGGCTACCGGGTCATCGACCTGGGCAAGGATGTGGAGCCGGAAGCCTTCGTAGCGGCGGTAAAAGACCATCATGCAGACCTGGCAGGCCTCTGCTCCCTTATGACCACCACCCTGCCGGAAATGGAGCATACCGTGAAAGCATTAAAAAAAGAAACCCCCGGCGTCCATATCCTGGTAGGCGGCGCCGTAGTCACCCAGGACTATGCCAGCCGCATCGGTGCACCGGATTATTGTAAAGACGGCATTGCTGCCGTAAAGATTGCAGACAAACTGACGGGAAAAGAGGAATGATTCATGAGAACATTAAAAGAAAAGCATAACCGGCATATATTTACCATCACCACCGAACTGGATCCCCCCAAAAGCGCCTCCCCTGCCGTAACAGAAGCACAGGTGGTCAAAGTGGCTCCCTATGTGGATTCCGTGAACATCGCGGACTGCCCCATGGCCAAAATGCGCATGAGCCCCATCGCCCTGTCCTCCATTATCCAGAGCCGCTATGGTGTGGAATCCATTTTCCACCTCACCTGCCGGGACAGGAACGTCATCGGCCTGCAGGCGGAACTTCTGGGCGCCTACGCCCTGGGCGTTCACAACATCCTCACCCTCACCGGAGACCCGCCATCCATCGGCGACCATCCCGACGCCAAAGGGGTCTTTGAAGTGGACTCCACCGGCCTTATCGAAATCGCCAAAGCCCTGAACGAAGGCCACGACATCACCGGCCATGCCCTGGGCGAAGCGGCGGACTTCTACATCGGCACCACCGCCAACCCCGGCGCCGATGATTTGGACAAGGAAATCCGCCGGCTGGAAGGAAAGAAAAAAGCCGGCGCCCAGTTCATCCAGACCCAGCCAATTTATGACATCAGGCAGGCGGAAGATTTCCTCGCCGCCGCCAAAGACCTTTCCCTCCCCATTCTCTTTGGCATCGTCCCCCTGAAGAGCTTCAAAATGGCCAATTACCTGAACAACAACGTGCCAGGCATCTTCATCCCGCCGGCGGTGATGAAGGCCATGGAAAAGGGAGGCAGGGAAACGGGCATTGCCCTTTCCAGAGAACTGGTACAGGCCCTGCGGGACATCCACGCCGCTGGCGCCCACCTCATGCCGGTGAACGATGTGGATGCGGTGGCGGAAATCTGCAGCACCGGTAAATAAAAAAAGCTGAGAAAAAATGAGTCAACATTTTTTCTCAGCTTTTTTATATGAAGTTTCCTGGCGGTATGCTTGACCAAAGCGTATCAGCTCTACGGGAACCTTTGTGTGAAGGGTTTCCTATTCAGCATGACACCGCTGTGTTCCATGACGGCAGGGAACTTTTTGCATATGGTTTCCTATTCGGCTTGGCACCATCGTGTTTCATCTCAATAGGAAACTGTTTGCGTATGGTTTCCTATTTGGCTTGGCGCCATTGCTGCTCATCACGGCAGGAAACTGTTCGCGAACAGTTTCCCATTCGACATGACACCATCGTGTTTCATCTCAATAGGAAACCTTTCGCCTATGGTTTCCCATCCGACATGGCGCCATTGCTGCTCATCTCGACAGGAAACTGTTTGCTAATAGTTTCCCATCCGGCTTGGCACCACTGTGTTTCATGACGACAGGAAACTTCTCGAACGGAGATTTCTCGACTCCGCTTCGCTCCGCTCGAAATGACAGCAAAGGTATAGCACCATCGCACTTCGTCTCATTTTGCACTCTTCTTTTTCTTCCTGTTGTAATACCATATACCTCCGTAAATAAGGGTGACTATGATGATGAGGATGGTGAGTCGGAAGGCGTGTTCTTCCATATTCACCACATCGTGTCCCAGCACCACTTCCAACGCCGTGGACGGCAGCTTGCCGATGAGGCAGCCCAGGGCATAGGGGCGGAAATGCATGCTGGAGAGGGCGGATATGGCGGTGACCAGGCCGTTGGGCATGTAGGGGATGGCCCGGGCTGCGGCAATGGCCTGCCAGGAATCATAGGAGTCCAGTTTCTTCAATGTCTTGCTTTTATTAATGATATTCATGGCCATGCCGCGGAAAAGGGTACGCATGACGTAGAAGGAAATCAAAACCCCCACCGTTTCCGCCATCCAGGAAATGATGGTGCCCCAGAAAAGGCCGAATATAAGGCCGTTGGCGGTGGAAATAAAGATGGACGGAAGAAATCCTACAATATTGATGACCACATCAATAAAAAAACTCATGAAAGCGGCATAAATACCAAAACTGTGGAGGTACGCAATGGTACCTCGAAGGTCTCCGTCCTTTGACAAATGGTAAATGGTGGGATAAAAGGTGGGGTCAAAGAAATGGATGGACGCCAGCACCAATATCATCAGTGCAAGTACGGAGAGACGGAATTTACGCTCCCCCTTTTCATTCCAATTTCGATATCGCATAAAAAGCCTCTATTATTATATGCACAGGATACTCAAAAGGCAGGCGAATCCACGCCGCCGATAAAGCTGAAATTCAACTTTTGAAATCTTTCCCCAAAAGAATATAAGCAGTGTTACTTCTTATATATATTAGCTGTTATTCCATAAATATATAATACCATTGTTTTAAATAATTTTAAATCCATAAATCCGTCATGCCCCATACTCCATGCAGCGGAATCATGTAAAAAAGAAAGCGGACTGTCCGAAGCCCGCTTTCTTTTTTGATTTTATTAGCAATTGATTATTTATTGCAGTCCTTTAAAATTTCTTCCGCATAGCTGCGAATGGTGTCGGCCATGTCCTTCCGGTCCACGGTTTCCGTAAACCGTTTCGGCCGCTTTTCCAGTTCACCCAGCTGTTTAGGAACAGGAATGCTCGTTTTTTCCGCAATTTCACGCAGCGTATCGTAGGGACTTTCCATTTCCTTAAGTCCCAGGGCCTTGGCTACGACGCCGGGGAATTTATAGGGATGGGCGGTGCTGATAATGACGGTGTGGGAATGGCGGGGAACCTTTCCTTCCCGACGGAGATGGTCATACACGGAATAAGCCACGGCGGTGTGGGGATCCATGAGGTAGTCATAGTTTTCATACACTTCGCTCATGGCCCGGGCCATATCCTCCGGAGAAGCCCAGCCGCCTATCATTTCCATGCCAGCCTTCGCAAAGGCTTCTTTGGAAACCTCATATTTTCCTTCTTCTTTCAGCTTATCCATGCTTTCCTTCACCTTTTCAGCCGAACCGGTGAGGTAGTAAAGGAACCGTTCAAAGTTGGAGGAAATGAGAATATCCATGGACGGCGCTTCGGTCATGTAGAAGGGACGGTTAATATCGTACACGCCGGTTTCAAAGAAATCGGCCAGCACCTTGTTTTCATTGGATGCGCAGATAAGCTCTCCGATGGGAGCTCCCATCTGTTTAGCCAGCCAGGCAGCCAGGATATTTCCAAAGTTGCCGGTAGGAACCACCACGTTGAACGTGTCGTCTTTGCCGATGGAACCGTTTTTCAAAAGTTTCAGCCAGATCCACACATAGTACACCACCTGTGGCAGAAGACGGCCGATGTTGATGGAATTGGCGCTGGAGAAAAGGACCCCCTTCTCCGCTTCTTCCTTCCGAAGGCTGCTGCCGAATACCTGCTTCAGCGTTCCCTGGGCATCATCGAAGTTGCCTTCAATGCCCACCACCTTCACATTGCTTCCCAGCTGCTTCTGCATCTGGTCCTTCTGCAGCGGGCTCACGCCGTGGGAGGGATAGAAAACCATGATATGGACGCCCGGCACATCCCGGAATCCTTCCAGCGCTGCCTTGCCCGTATCGCCGGAAGTGGCGGTAAGGATGAGGATTTCCTTGCCGTCCTTCTCCTCCTTCTTCGCATACACCAGAAGATAGGGGAAAAGGGAGAGCGCCAGGTCTTTGAAAGCACAGGTCCTGCCATGGAACATTTCCGCCATGGAAAAGGCTTGGGAAATGGTCTTCACCGGCACGATTTCCTCGGTCTCAAAGGTTCCGGTATAGGCGCTGTGGGTGAGCTTCTTCAGTTCTTCTTCCGGAATGTCGGTGAGGAAATGGGACAGCACAAAGGCAGCCATCTCCTCATAGGTCATATCTTTCAGTTCATCGGCATGAAGAAAGGGCGCCGGCAAGGATTCCGGCACATACAGGCCGCCGTCATCAGCCAGCCCCTTCACCAGCGCTTCTATGGCCGTCACCGTTTCATTACTTCTGGTACTTCTGTATTTCATAGGACACCTCCGCAAAATGATTCCCGTTTTGCATTATTTTATCATAAATAGCAGGGCGATTCTATGGGTCCGAAGGATTGACAGGGCCTGTGCCTGCGGTATGAGGGTGCTAAAGAGATTTGAGATTTGAGATTTGAGGTTTGAGGATTTAGGCGTCAGACTTCAAAAAGATCCTTCGGACCGTGAAGTTTATATGCTGCCCTTAGCAGCTGACCTTTTCCCGCCTTACTCTTAAGCTTAATGTGCATTGATAAACCTGCATTATACAACAAAAAATCCCACGAAAGTTCGTGGGATGTAAGTTCTGGTGGACCATCAGGGGTTCGAACCCCGGACACCCTGATTAAGAGTCAGGTGCTCTGCCAGCTGAGCTAATGGTCCGTTCAACGAAAATGATTATATCATTTTCTTCGTCGTCTGTCAAATCTTTTTTTATTTTATCTGGAAGATTTTTCAGATGACCGCCTTCATCGGGCAACAAAGATACTATACCATATGGCCCGTTATTTTTCAAATTAGATATTGATGAGAATCGTGGAATTCCAGCCATGCACCATTTCAATAATGAATGCCATATTTCCTTTTCAGCTCGTCAATGTCATTCCTCATGTCCCGGTCGCATTCCTCCAGGGCAGCCTTCAGGTTCGGGATCTTCTGCCGGGCCATGAATGCTTTCTTGGCGCTGGCCATTTTGTAAATATGGGCCAGTTCTTTCTTATAGGATGCCATGAACTCCTGCAGTTCTTCCTCCGTCAGCTCTTTCTCCTCCGGAGCGTCAATCATTTCGTCCTTATCCATAGGTCCTCCTTATTAAAAAATCCTTATGCCGGATGAAAGGCATAAGGATTCATTATTTCTGGTGCGTCTAGAGGGATTCGAACTCTCGACACCTGGTTCCGGAGACCAGTGCTCTATCCACTGAGCTATAGACGCCTAACAAGGAGTATTATAGCATAAAGGGCGGATAAAGGAAAGAGGTTTTTATTTTTCAACAAAAACCCGGGGAATTCTCTTCAGGTCGCAGGTGATTTCATGGGGAATGGTGCCGGCGGTCTTGGCCACTTCGTCCAGGGTGATTTCTCCTTCTCCCTGTCTGCCCATGAGGATCACTTCATCTCCCGGTTTCACGGTATCATCGACGGCCACCATGAACTGGTCCATGCAGATGCGTCCGATAATGGGGAAGCGTTTACCGCCGATGAGGACTTCGCCCTTGTTGGAGAGGCAGCGGGGATAGCCGTCGGCGTAGCCGATGGGGACGGTGGCGGTCTTCATGTCCTTTTCTGCCACATAGGTACCGCCGTAGCCGATGGCTTCGCCTTTGTGCAGGGTCTGTACATGGGTGATATGGCTCACGATGCGCATGACGTACTGGAGGTCCAGTTTATTTTCCATTTCATCGGAAGGCTGGGGTCCGTAGATGATGATGCCCGGGCGGGCCAGATTGTGCCAGCTCTTGGGAATATCGATGACACCGGCGCTGTTGGCGGAGGAAATGACGAAATCGTCGGTGACGGGCATCTGGGCAATGGCTTCATCGAAGCGGTCCAGCTGTTTCAGGGCAGCGGATTTGTCCTTGCAGTCGGCAGTGGCCATGTGGGTCCAGGTGCCATGGAGGTGAAGGTGCGGGTAAAGGGAGAGCTTCTTCAGGAAGGGCTTCACATCTTCCGGATGGGTGCCGATACGGTTCATGCCTGTATCAATAGGCATCATCACTTCCACCGTCTTTCCGGCACCCTTGGCAATATCTTCAAAAGCATCCAGATCCACCGTATCATCCACCGGAAGGGTGAGGTCATATTTCACGCCCATGAGCATGTCTTCCGGAAGGGGAAGGCCCAGCACGTAAATGGGGCAGGTGAATCCGGCGCGGCGGAGCTCCGCGCCCTCTTCTACCCTGGCCACCGCAGCAGCTGTAAAGCCTTCTTCCAGGGCAATGCGGAGCGTTTCTACGGCGCCATGGCCATAGGCATTGGCTTTAACCACAGCCAGTACATTCACCTCTTTAGGCAGGTGCTGACGGATAGTTCTCAGATTGTGACGAAGTGCATTCAGATTGATTTCCATGTAAGAAACAGGCATAACAAAATCTCCCTCCAATAAAAAAGTCATCGCAGCTACACCACGGGTTTTCCCCGTCAAAGGAAGCCGCGATGCTTCGTATTCCTTGTGAAATTGTATTCCAAAGGGTTATCCCTATCATAATCCAACGGGAGGAAAAAGAAAAGAGGAAATCAAAGAAATTATAAATGGGGCTGTGAAGAAATGGTTGAGTCTCTATCAGATAGTTAGACAATCTGGCGGCAGACGCCTAATCGTTATTTTGCAAGGAACAAATTGACACAAACACTTGCTCCGCTTCATTGTCATTTCGACCGTAGCGCAGCGGAGCGGAGTGGAGTGGAGAAATCTCACGCCAAAATGAGACAAGCCACACTGTGACGGGAGATCTCTCGACTCAGAGTCTCAATAGAGCCAAATACTTTTGCCCTCATATCGGCATGCAGCTCCGCTCGAGATGACGATTCGGAGAACACCTTACTGTCATTTTGAGAATTTTTTGAATCTATAGGCGAAGCGCAAAATGGGGCTGTGAAGAAATGATTTATATTTTTCCACAGCCCCATCATTTCCTATTCTTTTTCTATTCATCCCGCAGGAACTGCTCAAACACGTAGTTTCCCAGGGCTGCGCCATGATAGGTAAGGAACAGGCAGCCCCCCTCTTCTTTGATAAGCTTCTGTTTCTTAAGCAGATCCACCTGCTTTTCATACCAGAAGGCCAGGGGGTGACCGTAGCGGTTTTGGAAATCCTCCAGCGGAATGCCTTCCTTCATACGGAGATGCAGGAAACAGTATTCCTCCATTTCATCTTTGACGGACAAAGACTCCACCTCATCCGGCGGCTTTTCGCCGGTTAGAAGTTCCTTCTCATACAGCCTGACTCCCGGATGAACGGTGAAACGCTTTCTCCCGATGCGGGACGAAGCTGCCGGTCCCAGGCCCAGGTAATCGGAAAGCTCCCAGTACTTCCTGTTATGCCGGGAGCGGAACCCCTTCCGGGCAAAACTGGATATTTCATACCGTTCAAAGCCGTAATGAGGCAGGATGCGGCACATGTCCTGGTACATGGCCCAGCTCTCTTCTTCCGTGGGCCTTAAAAGCTTTCCCCTTTCCGCCAGCTGGGCAAAACGGGTGCCCTCTTCCAGGATGAGACTGTACACGGAAACATGGGTAATGGGCAGGTGCACCGCCCAGAGAAGGGATTTCCTGAAATCCTCCACACTCTGGCCGGGAAGTTCATACATGAGGTCGATACTGATATTATGAAATCCCAAAGCATAGGCCCTCTTCACTGCCTTCTCCGCTTCAGAGGCCCTGTGGAGGCGTCCGATTTTACGAAGGAGCCGGTCGTCGTGGCTTTGGACGCCCACAGAAATCCGGTTGATTCCAAGGGAAAGGGCATGGCGGAGATAGGAGTCCGTCATGTCACAGGGATTCATTTCCATGGTGATTTCCGGATTTTCGGAAATATGGAAATACTGCCGTACCTTTTCCATGAGTTCCGTGAGCTGGTCCTCCGTAAGGGAGGAAGGCGTGCCGCCGCCAAGGTAGATGGTGTCCACGAGGCGGTCCTTGAAATCAGGACTTCTCATTTCCATTTCCCTTTCCAGGGCTTTCAGAAATCGGTCATCGGGCTTTGTGCCAATGGAATAGAAGCCGCAGTAGGCACAGCGGCTTCTACAAAAGGGGATATGAATATAGAGTCCCAGGTCAGTCATCTTTCAGGACCGCCATGAACGCTTCCTGCGGGATTTCCACGCTGCCCACCTGCTTCATGCGCTTCTTCCCTTCCTTCTGCTTTTCCAGGAGCTTCTTCTTACGGGTCACGTCGCCGCCGTAGCACTTGGCCAGCACGTCCTTCTTATAGGCCTTAATGGTTTCCCGGGCAATGATTTTGCTTCCGATGGCAGCCTGGATGGGCACTTCAAACTGCTGGCGGGGGATAATATCCTTCAGCTTCAGCGCCAGCGCCCGGCCCCGGGCAGGGGCATTGCTCCTATGGACGATGATGGACAGGGCATCCACCAGGTCCCCGTTCAGGAGGATATCCAGCTTCACGGCGTCGGTCTTCTGGTAGCCGTCCAGCTGGTAGTCCAAAGATGCATAGCCCTTGGTGCAGGATTTCAGCTTGTCAAAGAAATCGAAAATGATTTCAGAAAGAGGAATCTTGTAGGAAAGATCCACCCTGGTTTCATCCAGGTATTCCATGGTCTGGAAAACGCCGCGCCGGTTCTGCACCAGTTCCATCACGTTCCCCACCATGTCCGAGGGCACCAGAATGTCCACCTTCGCCACCGGCTCTTCAATGTGTTCGATTTTTGTCATAGGCGGCAGTTCTGCCGGATTGTCCACGGGCACCATGGTGCCGTCGGTTTTGAATACATGGTAAATGACGGAAGGCGCCGTGGTGATGAGTTTCAGGTGGTATTCCCTTTCCAGCCTTTCCTGCACCACATCCATGTGGAGAAGGCCAAGGAAGCCGCAGCGGAAACCGAAACCCAGGGCCTGGGACGTTTCCGGCACAAATTCCAGCGCCGCATCGTTGAGCTTAAGTTTTTCCAATGCTTCCTTCAGATTGTCATAATCCTTGCTTTCGATGGGATAGAGTCCGCAGAAAACCATGGGGAGCGCCTTTCGATACCCCGGCAGCGCTTCGGCGGCGCCGTTTTCGGCGGTGGTAATGGTATCCCCCACTTCGCAGTCCTGTACATTCTTAATGCTGGCTGCCACATAGCCCACGGAGCCGCAGGTCAGGACGTCGCAGGCCTTGGGGAAGGGGGAGAAATAGCCCACCTCCGTCACCGTGTACACCTTGCCGGAGGCCATCATGCGGATATTCATGCCCGGTTTAATTTCCCCGTCCATAACGCGCACATAGGCAATGGCACCCTTGTAGGAATCGAAAATGGAATCAAAAATCAAACAGCGCAGCGGCTTTTTCGTATTGTCCGGAGGAGGCGGCACCTGCTCCACAATCCGCTTCAGCACCTCTTCCACATTTTCGCCGGTTTTGGCGGAAACGGGAATGGCATCGGACATGTCAAGGCCGATGATGTTTTCCACTTCCTTCTTCACCCGGTCGATGTCCGCGCTGGGAAGGTCGATTTTATTGATGACCGGAATGATTTCCAGGTTATGGTCCAAAGCCAGGTACACATTGGCCAGAGTCTGGGCCTGCACCCCCTGGGTGGCATCAATGATAAGGATAGCCCCTTCGCAGGCGGAAAGGCTGCGGGATACTTCATAATTAAAATCCACATGGCCTGGGGTGTCGATCAGGTTCAGTTCATAGGTATCGCCGTCTTCATACTTGTACATGAGCCGCACGGACTGCTCCTTAATGGTGATGCCTCTTTCCCTCTCCAGATCCATGGTGTCCAGAATCTGGGCCTCCATGTCCCTCTTCTGCACCGTACCGGTAAGTTCGATAAGCCTATCCGCCAGGGTGGACTTGCCGTGGTCGATATGGGCAATAATTGAAAAATTCCTGATGTGTTCTGTATCCATAATGACTCCTGTAAATAAAGAATGGTCTGTTTGCTATAGTCAATCTATATTTTACTATAAAAGAAATATTTCATCTACGAAAAGAGTTTTTTCTGAAAAGTTTCCTGTCCCACATGGGACATAGGTGTTTCATTACGACAGGAAACTGTTCGCAAATGGTTTCCTGTCCGACATGGGGCAGAGGTGTTTCATAGCGACAGGAAACCATTCGCAAATGGTTTCCTATCCGACATGGAGCAGAGGTATTTCATAGCGACAGGAAACCATTCGCAAATGGTTTCCTATCCGGCATGGGACAGAGGTGTTTCATAGCAGCAGGAAACCTTTCGCCCTGTGTCACTTCCCCCTCCTTTTTCTTCCCATAAGTCCCGGCGCCGCTATGGCCAGGATGACGAAAAGGATGCCCAGGGCCTGGAGGAAATCGAAGTGCACGTTGAAGAGGAAGAGGGAGGCAACTACCGACACCGCCGGCTCCACGGTGGCGGTGACGGAGGCCTGGGCTTCACTCAGGTAATGGAGGCCTGCGTTGTAGCAGGTGAAGGCCACCACCGTGCCGCAGATGACGATCCAGAAGGAATCGAAGAGCACGCCCCCTGCCAAAAAGCCGGAGTAATCGGTGACGGGGTCTATGAGCCAGGCCGACAGGGCGCCGGTAAACATGCCGATGGCCAGGATGAAGGAATTGTCCATGACCAGCATCAGGTGCTTGGGATACACGGCACAGACCGCAAAGAATACGGCCGACACCAGTCCCAGATAGACGCACTTAGCCGGCACGGATATACGATGGATATCACCTCCGGTAACAAGGAGGAATACACCTGCTATGGCCAGCACCACCGCCAGCAGTTCACCCCGGGCAGGAAATTTTCTATTTCTGAGGGATACCCAGAGAATCACCATGGCCGGACAGGTATACTGGATCACTGTGGCAGCGGCTGCATTTCCTGCCGCAATGGAGGCAAAGTAGGTATAATGCATGAACATGAGACCCACAATACCATAGAATACAAGCTCCAGAAGAAGCACCGGTTTCTGTCGTATGGCCTTTATGCCCGGCTTCCACTGCCCCTTCATCATGGATACCAGGAACATGATGATGCCTGCTGAGGACATGCGGAACACGGTGAGGTCCATGGCATCAAGGCTGCTCTTCCTCAAGAAATCCTGCGCCGCCAGTCCCGTTCCTGCCCACATGGTGCCGGCAATCAAAACCATGATGACCGCAAAGAGTTTCATCCCTGTCCCCTCTTTCCATTTCCGGGTACACAAAAACCCGCCGAATTGGCGGGTTATAAAATCTGGTGGGACTATTTGGATTCGAACCAAAGACCTCTTCGATGTCAACGAAGCGCTCTGACCAACTGAGCTATAACCCCGGATACTGAGGTCATTATATCATGGGACGGGAAGAAAAAGCAAATGGGATAAGGGGGCCGCTCTGCGGCCCCGGGTTCAAAAGGGTTGTGTAGAAAGGTTCTTAAGATTGATGGGCCTACGGCCCAAGGGTTCTTAAGTTTGACGGGCCTTTGGCCCGAGGGTTAAGGTATCGCCGCCTTTGGCGGCGATGAGTATATAGCCAGCGTTACAGTATTTACATTTGTGTCTCCAGTGCTGCATGACGAAGTGCCAAAGCCTTCTTCCTTTGGAAGAAGGTGGCCCCTAAAGGGGAAACGACTCACTACATTTTGTGCGTCGCTTTGCTCCTACAAAATGTGTTCGCTGTGCACGCCGCAGGCGACGGATGATAGCGGATTTTCTATGAAAATCCGCGGCCCCGCCGGGGCCTAATGTGAGCAAATAGTATTCCTGCGTAATTTCGGTGTTCCTCAGCCCTATCGCCCAGCTCCTTTCTGAGAAAGGAGCCTGACGATTCGGCATGTACCGCAGTGCCTCCTTCACAAAAAATAGACTTTGCGAATCAATCAGTGCTTCCTTAGCAGTCGGCAAAATTGATATAATATTTCCTGATAAGGAGACTTCATATGAAAAAAGATAAGAATAAAATAAAATCTCTTCCTCCCTTTACTGCTGCCCTGCTGGCGGAGGCGGGGAAGGGACGCTTTGATTTCGATACTCCCGGGCACCACAGCGGACGCTTTTTTAATCTCACCGAGGAGGGCCGGATTTTTACCGGCGCTTTGGGAAAGGCCATGTTCCGGGCGGATATTTCCGATTCTTCTTCCGCCATCGGCGACCCGTCGTCCCACGAAGGAGTTTCAGGGGAGGCGGAGCGCCTGGCCGCTTCGGTGTGGGGAAGTGATGACTGTTTCTTTGTGCTGGGCGGCACGTCCACATCCAACCGGATCTGTGCCAATGCCCTTCTTTCCCCCGGGGACCTGGTGCTTTTTGACAGGAACAACCATAAGTCCACCTGGCAGGGGGCACTGCTTCAGGCAGGGGCGCTGCCGGTGTATCTTTCGTCCTGCCGCAATGATTCCGGCGTCATCGGGCCCATTCTGCCAAAGTCCCTGGAAGAGGATCATCTGCGGGAGGAAATCCGCAAGGTCCGTCCGGAGCTTTCCGAAAAGGAGCGGCCCTTCCGGCTGGCATGCCTGCAGATATGCACCTACGACGGCCTTTTTTCCAATGTGCGGCAGGTCCTTGAGAAAATCGGCCACCTGTGCGAATACATCCTCTTTGACGATGCCTGGGGAGGCTATGAAAATTTCATTCCCCTCCTGAAGGATGCCGCAGTCCTTACTTTTTCGCTGCCGGAAGAGGCGCCGGGTATTCTTGTGACCCAGTCTGTGCACAAGCAGCTCGCCGGTTTTTCCATGACTTCCCAGATTCATAAAAAGGACAGCCACATCAGGAATAAACCCTATTATCTTCCCTATGATGTGCTGAATGACACCTTCCTTATGCATATTTCCACGTCCCCCTACTATCCCCTCCTGGCGGGGCTGGAAATGAACGCTTTCATCCATGAGAAACGGGGCGGAGCCCTTTGGAAGGAGACCTTCCGCTCCGCCGTCCGTCTGAAGAAGGCCATTTTGAAGGAAACCAGCCTCTTTCCGCCTTTCCTGCCGCCTCTGGTGCATGGAAGGAAATGGGAATCGGAGAAGACGCCTTCCATCATGGAAGATGCTGCCTTCTTCTCCCTGTCCCCTGAGGAATCGTGGCACGGCTTTGACGGCCCTGCCGCCGCCTCCTCTCTGCTGGATCCCTGTAAGGTCCTCCTCACCACCGGCAGCTTTTCGGAAAAGCGGGAGCATTCCATTCCGGCGCCCCTTCTTTCGGCCTATCTGGAAAGCCGGGGGATTACTCCGGAGAAATCCGATTTCTACACCCTCCTCTTTCTGGTGGAACCGGGGGACAGCCGGAAGAAACACAAATATCTTCTCCGCTGCCTCAAGGAGTTTGAAAAGGCCTATTTCCAAAACATTCCTATGGAGCGCTTCATGCCCTCCATCAAAACTCTTCCCGGCGAAGGGCTCAGGGATTTCTGCCGCCGTTTCCATGATTTCATCTTCTCCCATCACGCCGGGGAGCTGCAGCAGTGCCTTTTCAGGGAGGAGGATTTCCCGCCCCGCGGTCTTTCCCCCAGAGAGGCCCATGTCCGTTTCATCAGGGGAGAGAGGAAAAAGCTGCCCCTGGAGGAAGCGAAGGGCCACATTTCCCTGGAAAATATCCTTCCCTACCCGCCGGGCATCTGCGCCCTTGCCGCCGGTGAGGCGTGGACGGAGAAGGTGCTTTCCTACTTCCTCTTCCTGGAGGCCTGCGGCAGGGAATTCCCCGATTTCATGCCTGAAATCATCGGCGTCCACCACGATGAGAAGGGGCGGCCCTATGTGTGGGTTTACCCGGATAAGCACTGATGCATTCATAGAGTCTCCCTTCATAAGAAGGAACGCGGCCATGATTGAAGCAATGCTTACCCCGAGTAAAAAATTTCACCTATCCCCTTGACAAAAAGCGCTGCAGGATATAATCTTCTAATCAAGAAACCGTTGAAGCGGAGATCAAAGCAGGAAATGCACCCAAAGAGAGTCCTACCCGGTGAGAATGGATGGAAAGGCAGCCTGCCAAATGGACCGCTGAGGGTGCGGCGAAATGGATGACAGAGTATACCGCAACGCAGGGCACGCGTTAGCTGCCGGAGATATGTTGGTATCTCGCAAAGAGCACGATATCGTGAAACAAGGTGGCACCGCGGATTGAATCCGTCCTTGGCAGAGTTATTCCTGCCATGGACGGATTTTTTTACGTCCAGGCAGATAAGGAAGCACCAATTCATTCATAAAGTCTGCTTTTAAAAGAATTCACAGCTAGGGAAGCACTGATTAATTCGCAGAATCGAATTTCATAAGTATTTTTATCCAATGCTATGTCATAAGTCTCCTTAAATAGCTCGCTATTCGCGTCGACTCATTCCTTGCATTGAATAAAAATACAAGAATGAAATCCGATAACGATTTAATCAGCGCTTCCCTAGCGAATGAATCGGCCCTTCCATAAGGAGGTCATTATGTATCCAACATTAGAGGAAGTCAAAGCAATCAGCAAATCCGGTGATTACAGAAGAATTCCCGTCTGCCGCGAAATCATGGCGGACCGTTTCACCACCATCGAAGTCATGCGGACCCTCCGCGCCGCCAGCCATCACTGCTTCATGCTGGAAAGCGCGGAAAATAACCAGCCCTGGAGCCGCTACTCCTTTCTGGGTTATGATCCCACCCTGGAGCTCACCTGCCTGAACGGCCATCTCACCATCACCAAAGGCGCAGAGGGAGAGCATCCGGAAATCATCCGGAAAGAAGTCACCCATCCCGGCGAAGAAATCCGAAAAATCCTTGCCGCCTGCAAGAGCCCGAAACTGGAAGGCCTTCCGCCCTTCACCGGGGGCCTGGTGGGCTATTTCTCCTACGACTACATCAAGTACGCAGAGCCCACCCTGAAGCTCCGTCACGAGGACAACGCCGATTTCAACGATGTGGACCTCATGCTCTTCGACAAGCTGGTGATCTTCGACGCCTACAAGCAGAAAATCATCCTGGTGGCCGGCGTTTCCACTAAAGATATGGACGCCTCCTACGCCAGGGCAGAAGAAGAGCTTACGGCCATGGAGGACCTGCTGAAAAGCGGCGCCAAGGCGGTATTCAAGCCCCTCCATCTGGAAGAAGAACTCAAGCCGGCCCATTCCATGGAAGAATACAGCGCCATGGTGGAAAACGCACGGCACCACATTTACGAAGGCGACATTTTCCAGGTGGTTCTCTCCAACCCATTGACCGCCAGAGCCACCGGCTCCATGTTTGATGTATACCGCCTGCTCCGCATGGAAAATCCCTCGCCCTATATGTTCTATTTCACCAGCGACCACGTGGAAATCGCCGGCGCTTCCCCGGAAACCCTGGGCAAACTGGAAAACGGCATCCTCCACACCTACCCCCTGGCCGGCACAAGGCCAAGGGGCAAAACGGAAGAAGAAGACCGGGCGCTGGAAAAGGAACTCCTCTCCAACGAAAAGGAGCTGGCAGAGCATAACATGCTGGTGGACCTGGGGCGCAACGACCTGGGCAAGGTAAGCCGCATCGGTTCCGTGAAGGTAGAAAAATACCTGAATATCCTCCGTTTCTCCCACGTCATGCACATCGGCTCCACCGTGGAAGGCGCCCTTGCCCCGGGCAAAGACGCGGTGGACGTCATCGACGCCGTCCTCCCCGCCGGCACCCTCTCCGGCGCCCCCAAGCTTCGGGCCTGCGAAATCATTGAAGAAGAGGAATCAAGGAAGCGCGGCATCTACGGCGGCGCCATCGGCTACCTTGATTTCTCGGGAAATATGGACACCTGCATCGGCATCCGCCTGGCCTACAAGAAAAACGGAATCGTCTGCGTCCAGTCCGGTGCCGGCATCGTAGCTGACAGCGTGCCGGAAAACGAATACCACGAATGCATCAACAAGGCCAAAGCCGTAGTCAACGCCATTCACCTGGCAGAAGGAGGACTGGACAAATGATTATTCTCATCGACAACTATGACAGCTTTTCATACAATCTCTACCAGCTGGCCGGGAGCCTCTACCCCGACATCAAAGTCATCCGGAACGACGCCTTGAGCGTGGAAGAACTGGAAGAAATGAAACCGGATGCCCTCCTCATCTCCCCGGGCCCCGGACGGCCGGAAGACGCAGGCATCTGCATCGACGCCATCCGCCACTTCGGCCCCACCCTCCCCATCCTGGGAGTATGCCTGGGCCACCAGGCCATCTGCAAATGCTACGGCGCCACCGTCTCCTACGCCAAAGAACTGGTCCACGGCAAAGCTTACGACGTGGACCTGGACACAGAAAGCCCCCTCTTTGCCGGCATGAGCCCTACCATCAAAGCCGCCCGCTACCACTCCCTTGCCGCCGTAGAATCCACCATGCCCACCTGCCTTAAAATCACCGCCCGCACCAAAGACGGTGAAATCATGGCCGTGGAACACAGAAACTACCCCACCTACGGCCTCCAGTTCCACCCCGAATCCATCATGACCCCGGAAGGAAGAAAAATCCTGGAAAACTTCTTCGCCATAGTGGAAAGAAGGGGGAAATAGGTTCGGAGGAAAAGGTTGACGGGCCTTCGGCCCGAAGGTTCTTAAGGTTCTAAAGTTTGACGCAGCCTGCGGCTGCGAGGGTTGTGGTGGCGGCTCCGCCGCAGTATTTAGCCCCCATGATTGTGCCCCCTGAACAGGGGGAAAGGTGGTACGCCAGTACCAAAGGGGGACGGGCCTGCAGATTCAGAGGGTTCTTAAGATTGACCGGCCTTCGACCGGAAGGTTCTTAAGTTTGACAGCGGCCTTTGGCCGCTGAGGGTTGTGGTATCGCCGCCTTTGGCGGCGATGAGTATATAGTCAGCGTTACGGGATTCCCTTCCCGCCCTACGCGTCATTCTGAACGAAGTGAAGAATCGCCGGTCGACCAACTAAAAGGAAGGCCCTTTTATGGGCAGGCTAAGGGCCAACTTTGGTCGACTCGCGCATTCTATGCAGAATGCGCGCAGTACATGCAGCATATGAGGCAAATGCTGTTAAATACCAGTCGGCGGGAAGGTGCCGCTTCGCGGCGGCGGTGGGCGTCTTTTATAGCGTATAAGACGCCTCTTATGATAAAACCTTTACAACCGCCCTGGCACGAAAGGAAAACAAGCAAACCTCGCTTCGCTCGTTGGAAATGCACCCCTATCCCCGCCTGCGGTGGTACTTCTCCTAAAGGGAAGCATGTCACTGGATTTTCGGGTCGTTTCACTCCCCTACAAATCCAGTTCCTTTGCCACCCCGGAGGGGGAAGTTTTAGCCATGCTATAAAATGAGCAACTTAAGTTAGCAATAAGGAAAGCATAGAGCAAATCTCCCCCTCCGGGGGAGACGCCGCCGCAGGCGGCAGAAGGGGTGCATTTCCCTCGCCCGTAAGGGCGGTTGTATGGTTTTTACCAGCTCACTAGCCCACCAGCTCACTAGCCTACTAAAGCTGTTTTATCCATACTGGCGGCGAAGCCGCCCACCTTCATTTACCATTTACAATTCACCATTTACCATTTCCTCAGGGCGTCCCCCATTCCCCATTCCCGAATCCCCAGTTTCTAGTCCCCACTGTCTCACTGTCCCACTAACCACCCCACTCCCAAAAATATATTGACATTGCCCCATGAATCCCTTATAATATAAAAGCTGTTCATATTCGATCAGCATAATTTTTAGAGAGGTGATTTACACAATGGCAACAAACAGAAATCTCCGTTTTAAGACAAGCAGACGTTTCGGCGTAAACATTTACGGCCATCCGAAAGCGTTAAAACGGCAGGTCGCTGACGCTCGTCAGAAGAAACAGTCCGAATACGGCGTACAGCTGGCTGAAAAGCAGAAGGTTAAAGCGATGTACAACCTGCTGGAAAAGCAGTTCTACCGCTATTATGATAAAGCAAGGAGAATGTCCGGCGTCGTAGGCGAAAACCTGCTGTTCCTGCTGGAAACCAGACTGGACAACCTTGTATACCGTGCAGGCTTTGCACGTTCCATCCGTCAGGCTCGCCAGATGGTTACCCACGGCCTCATCACCGTTGACGGCAAGAGAGTGGACATTCCGTCCTACCCCGTTCGTCCCGGACAGGTGATTTCCCTGAAGGAATCCTACAGAACCAATGAAATGTTCAAACAGTCCTTCCAGGAACTGAAGACCTTCGATCTTCCTTACATCGAAAAGTCCTTCGACAACTGGACCGCAACCCTCACCCGTTTCCCCCAGAGAGACGAACTCCCCTACAAAGACGAAGTCAACGAAACCAACATCGTCGAACTGTACTCCAAGTAATAGTTCTCTGTGGACTGAGACAGATGCAGAAGAGGAAATGCTTTTTGCGAAGCATTTCCTCTTTTTTCATGCCCTTTCCCCGGAAACACGTCTGTCCCACCACCAAAAGCCCGCCGGATAGCCATTGGGCTTAGGGAATGAATTGACACAAGTGCTCTCCGCCGCTGTCATTTCGACCGAAGTGGAGAAATCTCACGCCGGAATGGAACAACCCCATGAATGTCACAAGTGCTCCCCGCCCCGTTATCATTTCGACCGAAGTGGAGAAATCTCCTGCCCCAGTGAGACAAGCCGCATGGCGGTGGAAGATTTCTCGACTCAGAGCCTCAATGGAGCTCAAATACCTATATCCCCATACCTGCACGCAGCCCCGCTCGAAATGACATGTGGGGCGGCCAGCTTTACAGTCATGGAGAAGGAAAACAAATGGCACCGGTACCTCCCCGCCCCACTGTCATTTTGATGAAAGCCGGTCAGCCGCCAATAGGAAAGCCTCCTAATCGCTGGCCGCCAAATGACAGACCCTTACCGCAGGCCGGTATTTACCGGCATTTTCTCACTTGCTATTCTTCCCAAGATTCTTCGCTTTGTGGAGACCCTGCAGAGGGTCTCCACAAAGCCGAAGTTGGCCCTGCGTAGAGCAGAAATGGAGCAACATTATCATTCTTAACCTCGTACACCCTATGGCCCCTCAAGGGGCAACGAGAATTAAGAAGGGCCTTCCTTTTGTTTGCCCGACCGGGATGGAGCTGGGGGGAGCCCTGAGGAACACCGAAAAGATATAGTAAAAACCTGACGCCCCTATCCTCCGTCGCCTACGGCGCCACCCGCTGGCCGGGCTTTAAGGTGTTCGCTTAATGTGCAGGCTATGCTCACACAAGAGCCCGGCTCAGAAATCCTCTGCAGGATTTCTGCCTATGGAAGGGGGCTATAAACTGCGGCGAAGCCGCTACCTTCCCCCTTGAGCGTCAGCGAACACAACCCTTCTACACAACCCGCCGCCGTCAGGCGGTCCCAACCTGCGCCGTCAGGCGCGGCCCCTTTTTTTACTGCGGCGAAGCCGCCACTACAACCCTTTGAACCCTTTGAACCCTCTGAACCTTCTGAACCCTCACGCCCAAAGGGCGTGTCCATAAAACATCATGAAAATCTACTCAGTCAACGAATGCTCCCGTCTTCTGGCGGGGCGAATGAAGAAAGATTATGTATTCAGCCATGTGGCTGTGCGGGGGATGATTTCCTCTGTGCACGCCCATTTCTCCGGCGTCACTTATTTCACCCTTCTGGGGGAGGAGTCTCGTCTTTTCTGCCTGATCGGCCGAATGGGCGGTGCTTTTCTTACCAGAAGTCTTGAAAGCGGCATGGAGGCCACGGTGCTGGGGGATATCCGTTTCAACACTTCCTCCGGCTGGCCGGTGCTCTTTGTGGAGCGGGTGATGGATGTCCAAAAGAGCCGGGACGCCGAGGAAAAGGACGCCATGATGAAGGAGCTGGAGGAGAAGGGGTATTTTGACCCCTTCCGGAAGAAGGGGCTGCCGCCTTTTCCTTTCCACATCGGCATTATTTCGTCCGAAAGCGGCGCGGTGGTCCATGATATCGTGAAGACCGGGCGCCTCCGGAATCCCTGCGTCCGGTATACCCTCTACAGCACGTCGGTGCAGGGGGAGGGGGCGGCCCTTGACATGGCGGAAAAAATCCGTGAAGCCCAAGGGGCGAGGGACAAGCCGGATGTGCTGATTTTGGCCCGTGGCGGCGGGGCGGAGGATGACCTTCGTCCTTTTAACGAAAGGGTGCTTCTGGAAGCCATCCATGCATGCACCATCCCTTTGATTTCCGCCGTGGGCCATGAGACGGACACCACCCTTTCCGACCTTGCCGCCGACCGGCGCGCGTCCACGCCTACCCAGGCGGCGGAAATGGCCATACCGGAACGGGCGGCGTGGCTTTCCCTTCTTGGAAACGCCGCAAAGGAGCTGGAGGAATCGCGGAAATCCCGTTTCCTTTCGAAGAAACAGGAAATCGCGGGGATTCTGGTTTCCATGAAGGAGAGGATTTCCCCGGAACGCCTCCAAAGTCTTCGGCTGGAAATCAAGTCCCTCATGCTTTGTCTTGACAGGGAAAAGGAAAGCTGTTTGAAATCCCGGTACCGGGATGTGCTGGAATTACTGGTTTGCCTGCAAAGGAGCGGGGGACATGGACAATAAATCGCTTACATTTGAAGAAAGCATGGAAATCCTAAAGGACGCAGCTCGCCGGATTTCCTCAAAAGACTCGGCCATCGATGAAATGGCGGCGGTCTATAAAGAGGGCATGGAAGCCGCAGCCCGCTGCCTCTCCATTTTGAATGAAGTGGACGGCGAGCTTACGGTGATTTCACAAAAGACAGAGGAACTCTTGGAAAAGGAGATGGAAAACCATGATTCGGGAAGCGCTGAAAGTAAAACAGAAGCTCATCAATGACAGACTGGCGGTCCTTTTGAAATCGGACCGGCTTGAGCACAAGACACTCTACGACGCCATGAACTACAGCCTCCTGGCAGGAGGGAAGCGGATCCGCCCCTTCCTCTTTCTCACGGTGCTGGATACCCTGGGCGTGGACAGCAGCCGCTATGTGGACGCCGCCTGCGCCCTGGAATGCGTGCACACCTATTCTTTAATCCACGACGACCTCCCGGCCATGGACAACGACGACTACCGCCGCGGCCGGCTCACCAACCATAAAGTCTACGGTGCCGGCATGGCCACTCAGGCCGGCGACGGCCTTCTGACCTTTGCCTTCCAGCTCCTGGCGGAGCAGAAACAGATTCCCGCGGACGTAAGGATCGAACTTATAGACATCCTCGCCCGCGCCGCCGGCCCCGAAGGCATGGTAGGCGGCCAGGCCCAGGACATGGAAGCCGAGGGAAAGCCCCTGACCCTTTCCCAGCTCAAAACCCTGGATGCCTGCAAAACAGGCTGCCTCCTTGCCGCCCCCGTCTCCATGGCCTGCGCCGTGGCAGGAGCGTCCCTGAAGGACAGGCTGCTCCTCGAAACCTTCGCCGCCCACCTGGGCCTCCTCTTCCAAATCACCGACGACCTCTTGGACGAAAAGGGAAACCTGGAAGACATGGGCAAAATGCCCGGGCAGGACGAAAAAGACCACAAATCCACCTTCGTCACCATCCTGGGCGTAGAAAAAGCGGAGAAATACGCAGAAGAAGAAGCGGAACTTGCGAAAGAGGCATTGGCAAAACTCCCCTTTGATAGTACAATTCTCTATGAACTGACTGAACTCATGGTGCATAGGAAGAAGTAGGGACACGGCCGGAGGCCGTGAGGGTTGACGGCCCTTCGGGCCGAGGTTTGACAGACCTGCGGCCTGAGGGTTCTAAAGTTTGACGCGCCGATGGCGCGAGGGTTGTGGTGGGCGCCCTTCAAAAAGAAGGGGCGCCAGTTTGAATAAAACAACTTTAGTGGGCTAGTGGGCTAGTGGGCTAGTAAAACCAAACAACCGGGCTTCGCCGGGGGAAAACAAGCCAACCACGCCTGCGGCATGTTGGAAATGCACCCCTTCTGCCTACGGCACCTCTCCACGGGAAAGCGTCTCACACGATTTTCAGTCGCCCAAGGGCTCCCTACGAATCGTGTTCGCTTGCCACCCCGGAGGGGGAGGTGCTAGCGGCGCTATGCAATGAGTGGCTTAAGTTTGCACTAAGGGAAGCGGAGCGCAGACTTCCCCCTCCGGGGGAAGTACCGCCGCAGGCGGGGATAGGGGTGCATTTCCAACGCCCGCCAGGGCGGTTGTTTGGTTTTCGCTGCCGACAGGCAGCGCTGCCGCCTCAGGCGGCAAAGGCTCCTTCCTCAGAAAGGAGCTGGGCGAAGCCCTGAGGATAGGTCCGAATTCCCGCCGACTGGTATTTAGCAACAGCTGCGACACTAACGGCTTTTACCGAGATCCTTCGCTGTCGCTCAGGATGACGGTGGGAGGCGGGAAGGCAAATCCCGTAACGCTGTCTTTATACTCATCGCCGCTAAGCGGCGATACCTTCCCCTTGAGCGAAGCGAACACAACCCTTCTACACAACCCGCCGCCGTGAGGCGGTCCCAACCTGCGGCGCCAGCCGCCCCCCCTTTTTTATTTGCGGCGCCAGCCGCTATTATCACAAACAACGAGGTACCCATTTGGCTAACCGGAAAGTAAAGAAAGAACGGCTTGATGTGCTCCTGGTGGAGCAGGGATTTTTTGAAAGCCGGGAGAATGCAAAACGTCATATTATGGAAGGCATCATTCTGGTGAATGATGTGCCTGTGGATAAAGCGGGGACGAAGGTGCCTGTGGACGCCAGGCTCCGCATCAAGGGCCATGTCATGCCCTATGTGGGGCGGGGCGGCTATAAGCTGGAGAAGGCGCTCCAAACCTTTTCCATCGACCTTAAGGGAAAGGTGATGGCGGACATCGGTGCTTCCACCGGCGGTTTCACGGACTGCGCCCTGCAGAACGGTGCTGCCAGGGTCTTTGCCATCGACGTGGGCACGAACCAGCTGGACTGGAAGCTCCGTTCCAATCCCCAGGTGGTGAACATGGAGAAAACGAATATCAAGGTGGTGACGAAGGACCTCCTTGGGGGAATGGTGGATTTCATTTCCACCGACGTTTCCTTTATTTCCGTCACAAAAATCATCCCTGCCGTCCACTCCATCCTGAAGGATGACGGCTCCCTTGTGATTCTCATCAAACCCCAGTTCGAAGCGGGCCGGGAAAAGGTGGGGAAGGGGGGCATTGTGAAGGATCCCAAGGTGCATGCGGAAGTCATCGAAGACACCCTGGCTGCCTTTGCAGAAGAACACCTCTACTGCCACGGCCTCACCTATTCGCCCATTAAGGGGGGCTCCGGAAATATCGAATTTCTGGCGTGGCTGAAGAATGAGATGCCCGATAAGGACATCACATCGGCGGATGTGGAAAAAGTTGTGGAAGAAGCCCATACCGGCTTGAAAGGATAGGGGAATGAAATTTGGCATTTATCCGAACCTGGGAAAGGCGGATTTAAAGCAGGCCCTCTTGGCATTGACCGGCCTCCTTAAAAAGAAACAGATAGACTACAGCTTTCCTCTTTCCATGAAAAAGGGACTCATGGAAATGGGATTTACAGAGGAATGCTATGAAACGGAAGAAATCATGGGAAAGAGGGACTTCATTCTCTCCGTAGGCGGAGACGGCTCCTTCTTAGGCGCCGCCCGTACCTTCGCCGACTACCCGGTCCTCATGGCAGGCCTCCATCTGGGAGACCTGGGTTTTTTGAACGCCATGACCCTTTCGGACATGGAAAAACGGATGGACCAGATCCTTGCCGGCGATTTCAAGAAAGAACGGCGCCTCTACCTTGTCTCGAAGATTGTCCATGAAGACGGGACAGAAGAAACGCTGCCCCACGTGCTGAACGACGTGGTCATCGGCCACAACTCCATTGGCCAGCTTGCCCGGATCCGCCTCTTCATCAATGGCAGCTTCATCCAGGAATACGCCGCCGACGGCCTCATCATCTCATCGCCCACCGGCTCCACCGGCTACTCCCTCTCCTGCGGCGGCCCGGTGCTGGGCCCCTCGGACGACCGCATCATCATCGTCCCCATCTGCGCCCACACCCTCCAGCGCTTCGCCATGGTCCTCTCCAGGGACGACGAAGTCAAAATCACCGTGCCGGAAAGGGAAAAAGAACTCTGCCTCTCCCTGGACGGAGCCTACAGCTTCTCCTTCTCCAACAAAGATACCCTCTACGTAAAGAGCACAGAAAAACCCATCCGCTTCCTCCGCTTCCAAGACCAGGACTTCTTCGGAAGCATTACAAGAAAACTGGTGAGAAAAGTAGCGGACTGCGGGAAGTAAGGGACACGCCCTGCGGGCGTGAGGGTTCAAAGGGTTCAAAAGGTTCACAGGGTTCAGAGGGTTGTGGTGGCGCCTTTTAAATAATTGGAGGCGCCAGTTTATAGAAAACCGTACAACCGCCCTGCGGGCGAGGGAAAAGCGTTCCCCCTTTGGTGACTGACGCCACCACCTTTCCCCCGCAAGCGGGGGCACAACAACCCGTGCTTAACGTAGAGCAATTTTTTGAAGCAAATGTTTGCCGGGGCTTTATTGTCCCACCGCTTTTGCGGGGGGAAGGTGGTTCCGTAAGGCACCAAAGGGGGAGAAGCCGCCGAAGGCGGCTCCTTCCCGCCGACTGGCATTTACCAGCCAATGAGACACTATCGGCAAGTACCGAGATTCTTCGCTTCGCTCAGAATGACGAGCCCCGCGGGAAGGGAAGAACGCAACGCAGGCTCCTTCCGCAGGTGGCAATCCTGCATAGGATTGCCAAGTCGGGCAAAGTTGGCCCTTAGCCTGCCCATAAAAGGGCCTTCCTTTTGTTTGCCCGACCGGGATGGAGCTGGGCGATAAGCCCTGAGGAACACCGAGTAATGCACTTTATACTTATGAGTCAAATTAGGCCCTTTCAGGGCCTCGGCCTTTCTTTGAAAGGCCTGCTATCCTCCGTCGCCTAACGGCGCCACCTCCTTCCAGAGGAAGGAGGCTAACGCATACCGTCATACAGCTCTGCTCGAGATGACAATGGGGGCGGGCTGCTTTTCGTTACTTTGCAAAGCATAGAATGAATTGATTATTTCCTTGCATCTCCTTCTAAATTTCCGTAAAATGAGGATGGAGAAAGGGGGCGAATCCATGAAGGAACAGCGATTTATCATAACGGAAAGTATGATGGATTCCCTATACGGCTACAATAACGCACAATATGACCAGCATGCCAAGCGGCTCCTGGCCAGTCGGAAGCTGCTGGCAGAAATCGTGAAAAAAGTGGTTCCGGAATTTCATGATGTCAGTACGGCGGATATTGCAGAACAATACATCGAAGGGGCGCCGCAGGTAGGAAATATTCCTGTAAACCCGGGATTGACTAATGCGGTACCGTCTCAAATCAAGGGCGACCGGAATGAAGATGGGGCGCCAAAGGAAGGATATATTACCTACGACATCCTCTTCCATGCCCGCGCACCGGGAACAGGGGAGCCCATCACACTGATTATTAACGTGGAGGCCCAGCGTACGCAGGTGGAATCCACTTTAGGTTATCATTTGATGAAACGGGCTGTCTTTTACGTCTGCCGCCTGATTTCCTCACAAAAGGAACGGGAATTTGAAGGGAAGGACTATAATAGTATTAAGAAAGTCTATTCCATCTGGATATGCATGGATTCCCCCAGTGGAAACAGCTATATTAACCATTACAAGCTGGAAGAAAAACACCTGCTCCACCGGTATAAGGAAGCGGCAGAAAACTACGATTTACCCAATATAGTTGTTATCAGTCTTGGTAAAAAAGCAGATAAGGATAAACTGATTCACCTGCTGCAGGTTCTTTTTAATGAAAGGAAAAGGTCCTTTGATTCCAAAAAAGAAGTCCTGGAGCAGGAGTATGGTATAAATATGACACCAGACATGGAAAAGGAGATGACTACCATGTGCAACCTGAGCTTAAATATTTCAGAAGAGGCAATGAATGAGGGCCGAGTTTTAGGCCGCGAAGAGGGACGTGAAGAGGGTATTAAAGAAGGCGAAGGCAGAGCCTTGAGCAGAACCGCCATTCGCTTCCTTTCCATGGGCCTGTCTGTGGCTGACGTGGCGAAGGGGACGGGGCTTTCCATCGAAACGGTGGAAAAGTTGAAGGAGAGCATGGAACAAAAAGGGTAATCTGCGTATATAAAAGAGCTGTGAGGAAATATCATTCATTTCCTCACAGCTCTTTTGCAAGCAGCTTGATTTCTATCGTCTAAATCCACGCCCCTATCCTCCGTCGCCTAACGGAGCCTCCCTTCCTAAGGAAGGGGGGCTCTGACTCTCCGTCATGCAGCACTGGTGACACAAGAAGTAAGCACGTAACGTTAGGCTCCTTCCTCAGGAAGGAGCTGGGAGAAGCCCTGAGGATAGGTCCGGAAGATTACACACTGATAGTCCGGCAGCTTTCCCGCCGATTGGTATTTATTACTGAATGTTTCATATGCTCCTAGTACCGAGATCCTTCGCTGTCGCTCAGGATGACAGTATGAGGCGGGAAGGGAATCCCGTAACGTTAGGCTCCTTCCTCAGGTGGCAATCCTGCATAGGATTGCCAAGTCGGGCAAAGTTGGCCCTGCGTAGAGCAGAAATGGAGCAACATTGTCATTCTTACCCCGTACACCCTTTTGCCACTTCGTGGCACTTCCCCTCAAGGGGAAACGAGAAATTTAGAGGGGCCTTCCTTTTGTTTGCCCGACCGGGATGGAGCTGCCCGATAGGGCTGAGGAACACCGAAAAGATTTAGTAAAGACCTGACGCCCCTATCCTCCGTCGCCTCCGGCGCCACCCCCTTCCTGAGGAAGGGGGCTATAAACTGCGGCGAAGCCGCTGTCAAACCTAAGAACCTTACGAACCTTCGGGCCGAAGGCCCGTCAACCCTCACGCCTTCGGCGTGTCAAAAAATCTAGACAAAAGGCCCGAGATACTGTATGATTATAGGGTAATGGAAGAGAGTGATCTTGTGATTGATAAACAAATGATTTCCAAATCCCTTTCCAAATGGGGCGTGGACGGCCTGTTTGTTGAGAAGGATGAGAATTTGCGGTACATCAGTGGATTTACCGGTTCGGACAGTTATCTTTTCGTGACGGCCGACGCTTTTTATCTTCTGACTGATTCCCGGTATGTGGAGCAGGCGAAGGAGGAAGCGAAGGGCTTTACGGTGGTGGATTACAAAGGGAAGCTGGCGGAGGTGCTGGCTAGGCTCTCGAAGTCCCATCATGTGAGGAAGCTGGGTATTGAGTCGGTTTTGTCTTACAGGATGTATCTTTCTTTTGACGAAACTATGCCGGATGTGGATTTTGAGTTCTGTCCGGTGGATGAGGTGCGCCGCATCAAGTCGGAGGAGGAGCTTTCTCTTTTGAAGAGGGCCTGTGAAATTTCCGATGAGGGTTTCAAGAACACCATTCCCTATATCCGCGCCGGTGTGACGGAGCGGTATCTGCAGGCGGTGCTGGAGTGCGAGATGCTGAAGGCGGGGTCTGAGGGGAAGTCCTTTGATACCATCGTGGCTTCCGGCGAGCGGGGGGCTTATCCCCACGGCACGGCGACGGATAAGGTCATCGAAGAGGGAGACCTCATTACCTTTGATTTCGGCGCCATTTATAAGGGGTATCATTCCGATATTACAAGGACCGTGGCTGTTGGAAATATTTCCAGCCGCCAGCGTTTCCTTTACGATAAGGTTCTTGGCTGCAATGAGCATGTGGAAAGTCTTTTGAAGGCGGGCATGCGGGCCGATGAGGCGGATACGGCGGCCAGGGAGTATTTGAAGGCCTTTGAGCTGGATGGGTATTTCACCCATGCCCTTGGCCACAGTGTGGGTCTTGAGATTCATGAGGCTCCTGTTCTGGCCCAGCGGGACCATTCGGTTCTGGAAGTGAATATGACGGAAACTGTTGAACCGGGGGTATATCTCCCCGGCACTGGTGGAGTCCGTATCGAAGATACGGTTGTTATAAAGCAGGATGGCATTTCCATTCTGACTCTATTTCCCAAAAAATTTTTGCAAGTGTAGCAGGAGGAAGATTTAAATGATTTCTAGTAATGATTTACGTCCCGGTATTACGGTTGAACTGGATGGCCAGGTTTGGCAGTGTGTGGAATTTCTGCATGTAAAGCCGGGCAAGGGCGCTGCTTTCGTTCGTGCAAAGCTGAAGAACCTGCAGAACGGTTCCGTGGTTGAACGCAAGTTCAATGCAGGCATCAAGCTGCAGCCGGCTACGGTAGAACGCAAGCCCATGCAGTACCTCTACGAAGCTGACGGCTCCTACTGCTTCATGGATACAGAAACCTATGAACAGATCATGCTGAACAAGGAACAGCTGGGCGACAAGATCAACTTCCTGAAGGAAGAAATGGAATGCACCGTTATGTTCTTCAACGGTAACATCATCGGCGTAGATATCCCGAATTCTGTAGAACTGAAGGTCGTTGAAACGGAACCTGGCATCCGCGGCGATACAGCTACCGGCGGTTCCAAACCGGCTAAACTGGAAACGGGCTATACCGTATCTGTTCCGCTCTTCATCAATGAAGGGGAAGTTCTCCGCATCGATACCCGTACCGGTGCATACATTGAACGTGTAAAATAATCGGGCCATTCTATGGAAACGGTATCTCTGGAAAATGAGCTGGGAAAGGTGCGTGTCACTGACCGGGTGATTGCCATTATCGCCAGGGCGGCGGCGCTGACGGTGCCGGGCATTGCAGGCATGGGGGAGACTTTCCTCCAGAGCCTTTCTTCCGTGATTTCCGACAAGGATACCGATGGCGTCCACGTCGGCATGAAGGACGGCGCTGTGGTGCTGGACCTCTATGTGTACGTCCGTCACGGCATGCGCATTCCCGGGGTAGCGCTGAAGCTGCAGGAAACGGTGAAAGAAACGGTGTCCGACACCCTTGGCGTCCGGGTGGCTGCGGTGAACGTCAATGTGTCCCAGATTATTTTTGATAAGGACAAGGCAAAATGAGTCAGGATGAATCCATTACCATTGTGCCGGAAGAGGAAGTGTATGAGAAAATCGAGAAGGCCGTGCTGGCGATTCCCGAAGTTTCCCATTTCACAGCCGACGGTTTCCAGGACATGATTTCCGGTATTTCCCAGGCCTTCGGCTTTCATGGCCACAAGGGCCTGCTCCTGCGCCGCAGCAGGAAGAAGGGAATCAAGGTGGACATGTCCCTGGCCCTCCATCGGGGGTGCCGGGTGAATGAAACCGGCCGCTACGTGCAGATGGTGGTAAGGAATCTTCTCCTTACCCTGACGGATGAAACCATTTATGGAATAGATGTAACCATTACTGATATTGTGGATTGAAAGAGGTCATCATGAGCAGAAGAAACGCAAGAGAATATGCTCTTAAGGTTTTATATTCCCGGGAGCTGAATCCGGAAACGGAAACTATCGATTCCGGCGAATTGGAGTTAACCGAAAAGGACAGGGCTTTTGCAGATGCGCTGGTGAAGGCGGCAGCTGAGCATAAGGAAATCGATGAAAAGATTTCCGCCCATCTGACCAACTGGTCTCTTTCCCAGCTGAACGTGGTGGATAAGAACATCCTCCGCCTGGCGCTGGCTGAATTCTATTTCATGGGTGACGAAGCGGAGGACCGGAAGCTCATTATCAACGAAGCCGTGGAAATGGCCAAGGTCTACGGCGGCGAATCGTCCTACCGTTTCGTGAATGCCGTTCTGGATAAGGCAACGAAAGGATAATCATGGCAAGGTTTCTTGGAATAGATACCAGCTGCTACACAACGTCGGCCGCTGTCTATGACTCTTCCGGGGAGCCGGCAGGGGAAGAAAGGATCGTGCTTTCCGTAAAGGAAGGAAACCGGGGGCTCTCCCAGTCCCAGATGGTATTCCAGCACACCAGAAATCTTCCCGTCATCCTGCAGAAACTTTCTCCCTTGCTGCAGGATATCAAAGGAATAGGAGTATCTTCTTTTCCACGGAGGCGGGCTGATTCGTACATGCCCGCCTTTCTTGTTGGAAAAGGCGCCGCCTTTTCCCTTGCTGCCGCCCTCCACGTACCGGTCTACGAATTCAGCCACCAGGAAAACCACGCCCTGGCGGCCATCAGCAGGCACCCCTCCCTCTGGGGAAAGCCCTTCTACATGATGCACATGTCCGGAGGCACCATGGACGTCCTCTCCGCCCTCTGGCAGGGAGAATGCATGGAAATTACAACCCTCATGGACTCCAAAGACATCACCGCCGGCCAGCTCATCGACCGCGTCGGCGTCGCCCTGGGCCTCCACTTCCCCTGCGGAAAAGAGCTGGAAAAACTGGCACTGACGGGCCATCACACCTACCACATCCCCAGGTCTGCCGTCAAAGGCGCCTTCTCCTTCTCCGGTCCCGAAACCAAGGTCCAGCGCGACATCGCCTCCGGAAAGTACGCCAGAGAAGACATCGCCGAAGGAGTCCTGGAACATATAGGAAAAGCCCTGGACAAAGAACTCTCCGCCTGCCCCTTCGAAAAAAGACCCTTCATCGCCGTAGGCGGCGTCATGGCTAACAAGTACCTTAGGAGCCGGGTGGAAGACATTCTTGGAAAAAAGGGAATCAAAGTCTACTTCGCCGACGTGGAAACCAGCAGCGATAACGCGACAGGAAACGCCTTCGGGGCGTATATGAGAGCCGCCTGCGGCGGCTGACACGCCTTTGGCGTGAGGGTTCAGAAGGTTCAAAAGGTTCTAAGGTTTGACGCGCCTTCGGCGCGAGGGTTCTGGTGGGCGCCTTTTAAATAATAGAAGGCGCCAGTTTGGATAAAACAACTTTAGTGGGCTAGTGGGCTAGTGAGCTAGTGAAACCAAACAACCGCCCTGCGGGCGAGGGAAAAGAGGCCCCCTTTGGTGGCTGGCGCCACCACCTTTCCCCCTCTTCGAGGGGGCACAACAACCCGTGCTTAATGTAGAGCAACTTTTTGAAGCAAATGTTTACCGGAGCTTTATTGTCCCACCGCTTTTGCGGGGGGAAGGTGGTGCCGTAAGGCACCAAAGGGGGAAAAGCCGCCGGCAGGCGGCTAACTCGCCGTCATGTTTAGAATGACGATGAGGGCGGGAAACCAATCCCGTAACGCAGGCTCCTTCCTCAGGTGGCAATCCTGCATAGGATTGCCAAGTCGGGCAAAGTTGGCCCTGCGTAGAGCAGAAATGG
>ENA-ORCL01000127-ORCL01000127.1-human-gut-metagenome-genome-assembly--contig:-NODE-127-length-37183-cov-273.601170_pt1 | contig 37183 bp, 27 predicted proteins | sample MGYA00242987_ERZ507988 | MGnify/ENA primary metagenome ERZ507988 (study PRJEB26167, sample SAMN06115466) | human gut metagenome | host: Homo sapiens | place: China:Hubei | collected 2016-05-19... | reverse complement strand
AACTGGGTTACAGAACGAACCAAAACGCTTAGGAAAGTGAGCTAAAATTGGTACAACGAACTGGACACCCTATAAAAATACTATTTGCAAAAGTAAATAGTTATTAATGAATAGATGTTTTTTTTTGTTAATTTATTTTAAACAGATGTATTTTTATGCACAAAACTAATCTAATACACCTATTAGTATAAAATAAACATAATAAAGCCATACTTTTTACCACACGATATAAAAACCCAATAACCACAGAATAACCAGTTATCCACAATTTACGAAACCTGTTGATAACTCTGTAACAGACTGACTCACAAATCTTATTTATCAACAGACCTGTGTATAACTACGTTAGTTAGCATATACATGAGTACTTACAGGCGTGTATATGAGGGTAGCGAGGTAGGAAAAGGCGTGTACGGGAGAGCAGTGTTATACACAGGAGGGTAGCGTAATCATTCACAGGAGGGTAGCGTGGCTATGGCAGGATGCCATAGCCTCCTAAATTAGCGAGTTATCCACAATTATCAACAACCTGTTGATAACTACGTAACTAACTAATAACTAATATAATGTTATCCATAAGCACGTTGATAACTATGTTTAATAAACACTTTCGCACTCCGAAACATCATGTTTTGTTATCGGATTCCGTACGCCGTCCAATCAGATTCCGTACGCCACCCGATTGGATTCCGTCCGCCGTCCAATCGGACGGCGTTCGGTACACGATGACATAAGTTGCGCTTTTCACCAACAATTGCTGCGCTTTACGCTAACAGTCGCTATACTCTGACACAACCCCAAACGTCATGCTATCCTGTTGATAATGTTGATAACACAGGTAAAAGACTGATATACAACAAGAAGTTATTAACATATTATGTTTACAATTGTGTGGAAAGGCAAGGGATAGTCCGTTTAAACGACAGAAAAAACCGTTGATAAACACAGGAAAACCTGATTGATACAAGACCAAAACTACTGTAATCAGCAAAAAACAACGCTTCACCTGTTGATACTGTTGATAACTTGTGTAAGACGCTGAAAGCCAACAGGTAGTTATTAACACGCCTGTTGATAACCATGTTAATAGGAGGAGGGTGTGTCAAAACTATAGAATTGTGATGAATGGCTAACTGTAGGAGACTACGGCATTCTTGCCGTAGTCATTGCAAACAATTGTATTTCAGTTACTAATGGCTACGGCAGGAATGCCGTAGCCTCCTACGATTAGAACCGTTTGCTATTCAATTTGCCAAATATTTTAGTTTTGACACACCCTCCACGCAGCCGTATTGATGGTTACGTGCAGTCACACTGCCTTATTGATGGCAAATTGCGTGGGTATGGCATCCTTGCCAAACCCTCCTATGTCTTCATTTCGAGTTTTAACACACACCTCCTGTTATTATTCACAAATCTGTTGATAACCTGTTGATAACTTACTAACAACACTGTTAACAACTTAGCGGTTATCAACAGGCGGACAGGCAGAGTAGGGTGGATGTGGATAACTGTGTGCGTTATCAAATTAATATTCTAAAGTTTTCCACAGGTTTTTAAGAGAAAAAGATATAAACTTATTAACTTTGCAGGTGTAATAGCACTTTTGTGTATAACTAACATATATAACTCATTTTCAAAGAGAAAATATTAACACAACCTGTTGATAATGATGTCTTACAGGTTTATAACGAAATAACCAAAGAAATAGGTAGAAAGTTTTCAACGTACTAACAGTATATCATACTCATAATCTTTTTCTTTTCTTTAAAAATAAAAAGAAATAGATATATAAAGAGATGTTGGTAAGTAGTCTACTCGTTAACTTGTCTACTCGTTAACTTGTCCGCTCGTTAACTTGTCCGCTCGTTAACTTGTCCGCTCGTCAACTTGTCTACTTGTTTACTCGTCAACTAAAAAAATATATGAACAACGATTGGAAAGAGAAGGGTTACATCGACGAAGCGGTTGATGAATCCGTTGACTTGAAAAAAGAGATACGTCGCTTGTGTGAAGAGAAGGACGCTGTTGTGCTGGCTCACTACTATACGGTGGGCGAGGTGCAGGAGGTGGCTGACTTCATTGGCGACTCGCTGGCATTGGCTCGTAAGGCTGCGAAGACCGATGCGAAGATTATCGTGATGTGTGGTGTGCACTTCATGGCTGAGACCTGTAAGCTACTCTCGCCGGAGAAGAAGGTGTTGTGTCCGGACCTCACTGCCGGCTGCTCGCTTGCCGACTCGTGCAAGGCGGAGGACCTGAAGGCGTTCAAGGAGCAGCATCCTGGCTATAAGGTGGTGAGCTACGTGAATACGACGGCTGCGGTGAAGGCGCTCACAGACGTGGTGGTCACCTCGGGCAACGCAAAGAAGGTGGTGGACAGTCTGCCGAAGGACGAGAAGCTCATCTTCGGTCCCGACTATAACTTAGGCAACTATATAAACAGTGTTACGGGTCGCGATATGCTGCTGTGGAACGGCGGATGCCATGTGCACGAGAAGTTCTCGGTAGAGGCTATCGTGAAGTTGAAGGCGGAGCACCCGGAGGCTGTGGTGATGGCTCACCTGGAGTGTAAGGCACCGGTACTGGCTGTGGCTGACGTGAAGGGTTCTACGGCTACGATGCTCGATTATGCTAAGGAACATAAGGAGACGAAGGAATACATCATAGCTACCGAGGCTGGCATCCTGCACGAGTTGCAGCGCTGCTGTCCCGACGTGACGTTCTATCCAGTTCCGCCGGAGGTGTCTGAGGGTGGGGTAGGCTGCTCTTGCAACGAGTGCGAGTATATGAAGAAGAATACGTTGCTCAAGATATACAATACGCTGCGCTACGAGCTTCCGGAGGTGACTGTGGACGAATCTATCGCCAAGGATGCCGTTAAGCCAATAGAGCGAATGCTTGAGCTTTCCTAAGGAGTGGTTCCCACTGAATTGTAGGAGGGTATGGCATCCCTGCCATACCCACGCAGCCAGAATAATACTCCCACAGAATTCACGGAATTCACAGAACAGACTGGCAGAGAATATTCTCCCACAGATTTCACAGATTTACATAGATATTTACTCCCACAGAATTCACGGAATTCACAGAACAGACTGGCAGAGAATATTCTCCCACAGATTTCACAGATTTACACAGATATTTACTCCCACAGAATTCACGGAACACACAGAACATTTTGCTTACATCTGTGTAAATCCGTGAAATCTGTGGGAGTTTCTTCTCAGCAATAAACTTCTGTGAATTCTGTGTATTCTGTGGGAGCCCACTACGCAGCCTAACCATCTGTGTAAATCCGTGAAATCTGTGGGAGTTCCTTCTCAACAATAAACTTCTGTGTATTCTGTGAATTCTGTGGGAGAACATTGCTGTAGCAGGCTGCGTGGGTATGGCAGGGATGCCATACCCTCCTATGTGGGAGACAAGTGCCCCCATTAAAACTTTTTCAGCAGGAACGACGGCTTTACGCGCAGATAGATGCCAGCCGCAAGACTCACCTTATTATTATTGTTATACACCTTGTCGCCAACGACGAAGTCGTCCGTGGGCAGCGTGTTGAACACATCAGCCTGCACGCCCCATGAGAACCCCTTACCGAGTTCTTGTGCATAGCTCAGTTGAGCACAGACGGTGCGGTTGCGCTGCATCTGGAAGTCGCGGTTATGTATGCCCACCGAGCCGTAGAGAGGGTTGCCGAAGATAGATATGAACTTCGAGCTGTCCCAGTAGGCACCGCGCAGACAGAAGCGCCAGATGTCAGCCTCCGCTTTCAGATATAGCCCTTTGCCATTGTCGAAGGGTAGGAGAGCGCCCGTCATCTGTCTGTAGTAAGCCACGTCAGCCTCTGCGTTCAGGCGCGTAAGAATAGAGTTGTCGGTGTGTATCGTTACGCCGACACCTGCCGCTGCGTTCATCCATGTCTTCACCTGCCGCTGTTCGGCGTCAGGATTTATCTCGCCACCGCGGTGCTGCATCACCACCTGCAAGGGAAAGTAAACATGCGTGCGTCGCTCTGGACGGTTAGCCTTGAAGCGAGTTGACAGTCCGAAGGTGAACGCCTCCTGATGCGTGTCCTTGTCGAAGATGAAACTCTCCCAGTTCACCCACATATCGAAGTCGAGCGGTTTCGTCTGCCACTGCATCTGCACGCCCATCTCGGGGTCAGCCGAGAGAGCGTTCTCCTGATTGTAGAGCGGTTCGATGAGTCGGTGGTTCGCCCCACCATATATATTACCGAGTATGAGGTTGAAGTTTCGGCTCACAGCCAGTTGCACGTTGAAGAACGGTAGCAGATGGAAGCCCGTCTGCGTTTGGTCGCCCTTCCATGTTGCTATGTCGCTATAGTTGAGGTTAGGATATTTGTTTGCACCCCAATAGTGGAGCATACTAACGCCCACCTCCACGCGCAAGTTCTTCAGTGGCTGATAGCTCACCGTGGGCTGTAGGCGGTAGCCTGGCAGCGTGTATCCCTTCGAGAGGTATCCCTTATACTCATTGTCGCGGAAGAAGCACAGAGCGTCGAAGTTGAGTCGCAGCTCACCGCACGAGGCAGAGTCGATGCGGTGGCTGTTCTCGAACAGTAGCGAGTCGATATGTACGCTGACCTGTGCCTCAGCGTTAGCGGTCGTTAGCAGCAAAAGTGCCGCAGTAAGAAGTGTCGGTAAACGTTTCATTAGTTTCTTGTTACTACTTTCTAAGTTTCTTGTTTAGCTGTTCGATTGTGAGGTTTGTAGCCGTTACCTTTCCGTTTTCGATGACTATATTGTCGGGTATGTTCGACATGCCGAGGAGGTTGTACACATCGCCGTCTATCGACTTGCCGTCGCAGATGGTAATGACATCTTCTATTTCTCTTGCGTTGAGTATTCTGCGACATTCAGCGCGCGAGTAGTCGAGACATATATTCACCACCTTGACCTCTCCTTTCGTCTCTTTCTGCAGTAGTGCCATGCTCTGTAGCATCGATATACTATTGTAGTGCCATGATGCCCATGCCACCACTACTGTTGTGCCAGCGGTGGAGAGTGTGGCGTTGTTCACCGGCTTGCCATTGATGTCGTAAGCTGCGAACTTCGGAATACGGCTGTTTGTGGTGAGCGTTGTGCGGTTGTTTATGCTCTGTTGTAGACTCTTAAGAGAGTTGTTCCCGGGTTGATGTTCAAGCATGAGGTTTATCAGCTGTCGTGCAGTGGCGAAGTCGGGACGCTCCTTCTGCAGGAAGAAGTTGCGCACGACGTATGTGCTCACTATCGATTCGGGATGATCCTCTACAAACTGGCGTGCGTATTTCTGTATCTCGTTGGGTGAGGCGTTTGCAATCTGTTCGCGCAGTTGGTTCATCAGTTCGTTCGGTTTTGTGCCTTTCACCTTCATCTCTTTCAGGTGTGAAGCGTCGCCTTTTATGTCTACGCTCTTTCCTGGTGCAGCAAACACGGGTTGCTCGGTGAAGTTGGGGAACACAATCATCAGTGTCATCTCTTTCTTGCACTCCACCTTATATGTAAAGCGTCCTGCTTGCACCTTTATAGTGTCGATACCCTTTAGGTTGCCATCTGGGCTATATACATAAAACTCGCCCTGATTAAGGTTCAGGAGCCTGCCGTCGATTTCGAAATGACGACTATCGGTTCCACATGACACCATAATCAGGGCGAGTAATGTCGCTATAATTGTTTTGTTCATTTTAGTCGTATGAACTGAAGTTAGAATAAGAAGGCTGAGAGCAATAACCCTCAGCCTTCATTTATTTTTAATTATTTAAAACGTCTTGCCACGTCTTACTTCAGAAGAGAGAGCTCCAAGTCCTTCTCAGCGTACTCCTTCAAAGAAGGATCCTTCTGGAGAGCCTCCTTGAGGTAAGAGTTAGCAGCGAACTTGTTGCCACGACGTGCAGCTACGATAGCGCGGAGGTAGTCGGTCATACCGTTCGGGTTAGCTACCTTGTCAAGAGTGCTTGTAGCGCCCTCGTAGTCCTTGTTCAGGATCTGAGCAAGAGCTGCAGTGTTTGTGTTCTGCTTGTTGAAGTCCTTGTCAGCCTGAGCGTAGTTGCCCTTAGCGATGTTGAGTGCGCCGAGAGCCGACTGTACGTTCTCAGAGCCAGAAGCCTTAGCAATCTGACGTTCTGCACCCTGTACGTCGCCCTCGATGAGCGAAATGAGACCGAGGTTAGCCTGTGCCTCCGGAGTAGATGAACCGAGAGAAGTAGCCTTCTGAGCGTACTGCTTAGCAGCTGCTACGTCGCCCTTAGCGAGTGCAAGAGCAGCGAGGTTGTTGTAAGCGCGGTAGTCGTTCGGGTAAACCTCTGTTGTCTTCTTGTAGATTTCCTCCTTCTTAGCTGCCGACTCCTCGAGAGTAGCAGAGTAGAGAAGCTCGTCAACGCTCAGCTGAGTAGCGTCGCTGCTGTACTGCTCCTTGATCTGGTCGTCGCTACGGCCGATTGTCTCATAGTTGATGATGAGGCGTGAACGGCGAAGCTCCGGGAGGATGCCGTCAGCAAGCTCCTGGAAGCCTGCAGACATGTTGCGGATCTGCTGCTCGCGCTCCTGTGGGTCGCTATACATAGAGAGCACGCGGAGGATAACCTCCTTGTCCTGAAGATTAGATGCTGCAACGAGCTTCTGGAAACCGTCCCAGTCCTGTGCTGTGTAGTGAGCGTCGATAGCTGCGTTCACCTTTGTCTTCTTCAATGTACCCTTAACGTACTTCTCTGACTCGTTCTGACGGTTGCCGGCGAGCTTATCGTTGAACTTAACGCCACCGTCTGGTGAAGCGTAAGCCTGGATTTCTACGTTCTGTACGTTGTAGCCTTCCTTGTCAGCGTTGATCTTCTTAAGCAACTCTACAAACTCCTTAACAGAGTTGTTCTTGAGCTCGCTCTTGCGGATGTTAGCCTGGTTGATGAGGAACTTGATGTTAGCCTCCTGCTTAGCAGCGTTTACGCGCTGGAATGCGTCAGGAGCGATGCAGCCACTCTCAGAAACGAGAGTCTTCTTGTAGAGCTCTGATGTAGCGATAACGCCATCAGCTACCTTCACTGCAGGTACGTCGAACTGCTTCTTGCCGATGCGTGCGTCGAATGTGAGGTACATCTCGCTCTTCTGCATCTCTGGAACGTACTTGAAGTTAGACTTCATTGTGTAGCGACCACCTACCTTGTAAGAGATAGTCTGATCGTTGCCCTTTACTTTCTCACCCTGGAAAGTAGCACTCTGACCCTTAGCTACCTGACCGTCAGCGTAGCGCAACTCTGGAGTAACTGTGACAACAGCCTTCTTCTTCATGTACTTCTCTGGGAATGTTCCGTTGATTGTAGCTGGAACATCGCCTGCGTTTGCCTCAAGTGGGTTAGGGATAACTGTGAAGTTGTCCGCTGAGAGCGGTCCAAGCTTCGAACAAGATGTCATGAACAGCATTGTAGCTGCAGACAGTAAAAGAAGATTGTTTTTCTGCATAATTTGTATGAAAATATTAATTGATATATCTATTAGTGTTATTACACACGCTTAATGCGTGTACGTGTACATAATAATGTGCTACAAAGATACGCACTTATATTGTTTGCGACAAAGACAACTGTATTTAATTATGTTTAATTAACGATATGAATAGCTTCTTAACTCCTATAATAATAAAAAGACAGCAGAGATAAGTCTCAGCTGTCTTTTTATGTTGGATTTCATCCTTCGTTTTCTCGCCATGGCATAACTCGAGCAAGCTCGGTTCTGCTCATTTGGCTTAACGAAAATGTTGGTTTTTGATTGGTTTGGCTTAGTTGAGAGCGTCTGAAAGCTCGGCACCTGCCTTGAACTTAGCAACCTTCTTTGCTGCAATCTGAATCTTCTCACGAGTGCGGAGGTTCATGCCTTCGCGAGCTGGGCGCTCGTTAACACTGAATGTACCGAAGCCGATGAGCTGTACCTTGTCACCCTCAACGAGAGCTGTCTTGATTGCTTCTACTGCAGCTTCGAGAGCTTTCTTTGCGTCAGCCTTGCTGAGTTCAGCACCTACTGCTATCTTCTCTACTAATTCTGTCTTGTTCATAATTCTGTTGTATTTAAATTGTTTATAAATGTTAGTTTTCTCTGAGTTTGAAGAGCTAAAAATGTGTAACTCACACTATTTCAGTGACAAATTTAGAGTTTTCCTTTCATAAATCAAACAAAAAACAGAAAAAAGTGCATAATTAATTGAAAAAAAAAGCGCGAAGAGCCTGTTTTATGCCTTTTTACGTGGATTTTTCGTAATTTTGCCACTCTAACGATGCGATGTTTACAAATATATAAAAATGTGATATGAATAATATTCCAACGATAACAAAAAACTTACTTATTGTGAATGTAGTGGTATTCTTAGCCACTTATTTGTTTAGAAATATGGGTATAGACCTCAACAATGTTTTAGGTCTACACTTCTTTCTTGCGCCCGACTTCCACATCTATCAGCTCTTTACATACATGTTCGCTCACGGCGGTTTCAGCCATATCTTCTTCAATATGTTTGCGCTGTGGATGTTCGGTTGTATCGTTGAGCGCACTTGGGGACCGAAGAAGTTTCTCACTTATTATATAGTGTGCGGAGTAGGTGCTGGTCTGTTTCAGGAGTTGGCACAGTTTGCGCAGTTCTATTTTATAGCAAGCGAACAACTTCCTCACTTCACATTGGCTCAGACAATGAAAGTGGCTAATGCCAATGCTGCCTTCCTTAACCTTTGGACCACCGTGGGTGCATCGGGTGCTGTCTACGGCATACTGCTCGCCTTCGGTATGCTCTATCCCGAGGAGCGCATCTTTATATTCCCGTTGCCTGTGCCTATCAAGGCAAAGTGGTTTGTGATGGGTTATGCTGCGATAGAATTGTTCATGGCTTACTCTTCTACGGGCGACGGAGTGGCTCACCTGGCTCACTTGGGCGGTATGGTGTTCGGCTTCTTCCTCATTCGCTACTGGCGACGCCACCCCGACATTCGCTACAGTCGTCGTAGCGGACAGCAGTTCTTCGACTCTATGCGCGCCTCGTGGGAGCGTCGTACGGGTCGCAAAGATCGTGGCGGTGTGTTTACTAATAGTGCAAATACACGCCATGAGAGCGATTGGGACTACAACGCACGCCGCAAGGCAGAGCAGGAGCGAATGGACGAGATATTGGATAAGATACGTCGTAATGGTTACGAGTCGCTAACGCGTGAAGAGAAACAGCAACTCTTCGATGCAAGTAACAGAAAATAAAAAACAGACTTACACGCTTTGAAAAATATAAAATCAATTATCTTTCGCATCGTCGCCGCATTCAATGTGGTGACGGTGTTCTTTATGTTAGCTATAGGATATAGCGACAGGGTTAACCCTACGGCTCATCCGTTGATAGCTAACATTGGGCTTGTATTCCCCTTGTTTTTGCTGCTTAATATAGCATTTCTTGTCTTTTGGTTGTTGTTTTGTAAGCGTGGGGCACTCATCTCGTTAGTCGGAATGATAGTATGTTTCGGTCCGGTGCGCACTTATGTTCCGCTGAATGTTCCGTCTTCGGCTCCTGAGGATGCGTTGAAGATAATGTCGTACAATGTATTCTGCTTTTCTACGTGGACCGACTTGTCGCAGCCATGCGCTATAGCCGATTATATGTTGGAACAGGACGCTGATATCGTTTGTTTGCAGGAAGCTGATGTACAATGGGCAAAGCGTGTGAAGATAGACTCGTTGTTGGACGTGAAGTATCCTTACAGAAAGTATAGTGGTTCGAAAAATCCCAAAGGAGGCGATGCTGTCGGTATATACAGTAAGTTGCCGATAGTAGGGGAGGAATATATATCCACCGAAGAGGATACATATAACGCCGTATCTTATGCTCTAAAGACAGGTGAAAAGGACACTACGCTTGTTATTGTAGCCCACTTCCAGGTTACCGGATTGTCGCCCGAAGACCGTACACGCTTTAAGTCGATGTTGAAAGGTGACATGGAAAGCGATGAAACAAAACAGGAAACACATCGCCTGTGGAACTTGCTTGGCGAGTCGTCAGCGAAACGTGGACCACAGGCAGACGCTGTGGCTGAATACATTGAGCATCATAAGCATCAGAGCATAATCCTTGCAGGCGACTTCAACGATTCGCCCATATCCTATACCCATCAACGCTTAGCTAAAGAACTCACCGACTGTTATGTAGCTACGGCGAATGGTCCTGGTATATCTTACCACTACAACGCTTTCTACGTGCGCATAGACAACATTATGTGCTCCGACCATTGGAAACCCTATGAATGCAAGGTGGACAATAGCATAAGTGCATCCGATCATTATCCGATTGTATGTAAGCTGCAAAGGGTAAAATAGCAATGAGTATAGGGGTGATGACACCACTTTAGAAAGTGCTTTTTCACCTTATATATTATAAAAATATTTAAAAAACCGGACTTTTCTAAGTGTTTTAAACCCTTAAACCTCTGCAAAACAAAGAAATAAAGCTATAAATTTCGGTTTAACTGAAAAAATCTGTAACTTTGCACGCTATCTGTATACACAGCGAAAAAATAATAATAACAAAAAATAAATCAAAAAAATGCAGAACAAAGGTATTGTAATTGTAACAGCCGTCCTTTTGACGCTTGCAAGTATCTTCTATCTCTCGTTCTCGGCTGCCACAAAGTACTATGACAGCCAGGCTGCGAAGATAAAGGATCCTATCGCACAGCAGGACTACAAGGACTCCGTGAAGTATCTTGGCATCTACTCTTATCAGAAGTGTCTCGAAACACAGATCGGTCTCGGTCTTGACCTTAAAGGCGGTATGAACGTCATCCTTGAAGTGAGCGTTCCTGATGTACTCGAGAACCTCGCCGACCACAAGGTAGACGCAGCTTTCGTTAAGTCGATGAAAGAGGCTCGCGCAGAGCACGAAGTATCGCAGAGCGACTTCATTACTCTCTTCGTCAACGCTTTCAAGAAGAACGCTCCGGGACGTCATCTCTCAGAGATCTTCGCTACACAGCAGCTCCAGGGCAAGGTGTCGCCTAACTCTTCTGACAAGGAAGTAGAGAAGGTGCTCCGTTCAGAGGTGCAGGCAGCTATCGATAACTCGTTCCTCGTCGTACGTACACGTATCGACAAGTTCGGTGTCGTACAGCCTAACATCCAGAAGCTCGAGGGTCAGCAGGGCCGTATCATGGTAGAAATGCCGGGTATCAACGAGCCGGAGCGCGTGCGTAAGCTCCTCCAGGGTAGCGCAAACCTTGAGTTCTGGGAGACATACAACTCAGACGAAATCATCCCTTACCTCTCACAGCTCAACCAGCGCGAGGCTAACCACCGCTCTGGTGCCAAGGAGGAAGTATCCGACTCGGCTGCTACCGACACAGCAGCAGTAGCAGCAGCCGAGAAGGCAGAAGCTAAGGCTGAGGCAAAGGCAGCGTTCAAGACAAAGAAGGACGCTAAGGCAGACGACGCAGCAGCTATGGCTGAGGCCAAGAAGCAGAACCCGCTCTTCTCTGTGCTCCAGCCATCGGGCAACGGCGCGCTCAGCCTCGTAGGCTACGCTTCGGCACGCGACACAGCAGAGGTAAACAAGATTATCTACTCGGCTCTTGCTAAGCAGATTCTGCCGTCCGACTGCCGCCTCCTTTGGAGTGCTAAGCCAGCTGACGGTATCCAGGCAAAGAATATCTATGAGCTTCACGCCATTAAGGTGACAACCACCAACGGCCGCGCTCCTATCGAGGGCGACGTAGTGACCGACGCTAAGGACCAGTTCAACAACCTTACTGGCTCGCCTGAGGTTTCAATGACAATGAACTCTGACGGTGCACGCCGCTGGGCAGCCCTCACAAAGGCTAACGTAGGCAAGGCAATCGCTATCGTGCTCGACGGCACAGTTTACTCTGCTCCGCGCGTAAACGGCGAGATTTCTGGCGGTCAGTCGTCTATCTCTGGTAACTTCACAATCGAAGATACAAAGGACTTGGCTAACACTCTTAAGTCTGGTCGTATGCCGGCTCCGGCACACATCGTTCAGGAGGAAGTGGTAGGTCCGACACTCGGTGCACAGTCAATCCAGCAGGGCTTCATCTCGTTCATCTTCGCCTTTATCATCTTGATGATCTACATGGTAGTGATGTACGACTTCATCCCGGGTATGGTAGCTAACGGCGCCCTCCTCCTCAACCTCTTCTTTACCATGGGTATCATGGCATCGTTCCAGGCAGCTCTTACAATGCCAGGTATCGCCGGTATCGTGCTCGCCCTCGGTATGGCGGTTGATGCCAACGTGCTTATATACGAGCGCACCAAGGAGGAACTCAAGAAGGGTCTCGGCACCAAGCAGGCACTCTCGCTGGGTTACAGCAACGCCTTCTCAGCCATCTTCGACTCTAACTTGACATCAATCATCACAGGTATCATCCTCTATGTGTTTGGTACAGGTCCAATCCGCGGCTTCGCTACCACACTTATCATCGGTATCTGCTGCTCGTTCTTCACCGCAGTGTTCCTCACACGCCTCGTTTACGAGAACCGTCTGAAGCACGACAAGTGGACAAAGCAGAACTTCTCTACACGCGTATCACGCAACTTTATGGCGAACAAGAACTTCGCGTTCATGTCGTCATACAAGACATCATTCACAGTGTTCGGCGTCGTAATCCTCATCATGCTCGGCAGCTTCTTCGTACGTGGCTTGAGCAAGGGTATCGACTTCACTGGTGGTCGCAACTACGTAGTGGTGCTCGAGAAGCAGACAGAGCCTGAGCAGGTGAAGGAAGCCCTCGTACCGCTCTTCAAGGGCGCAACAGTTAATGCTCTCGCACTCGGTACAGACGGCAAGACAATCCGTATCTCTACCAACTACAAGATCGAGTCGAACAACCCGGCTATCGACAACGAGGTAGAGGACATCCTCTACAAGGGTCTCCACGGCGCTGGTCTCGTAACTCAGGGCAGCGTTGAGGCATTCAAGAACCCTGACGTACGCGCAGGCGGTTCTATCATATCGTCTACAAAGGTAGGTCCGGCAGTGGCTAAGGACATCACACACGGTGCTATCATCAGCGTGCTCTTCGCCCTCGCAGCCATCTTCCTCTACATCCTCGTACGTTTCCGCAACGTAGCGTTCTCTGTAGGCTCTACAGTAGCCCTCGCCGTAGACGCAACAATCGTTATCGGATTCTTCTCACTCCTCTGGGACGTAGTGCCGTTCTCACTCGAGATTGACCAGACATTCATCGGTGCTATCCTTACCGTTATCGGTTACTCTATTAACGATAAGGTGGTTGTGTTCGACCGTATCCGCGAGAACCTCACACTCCACAAGAAGATGGATCTGCAGGAGCTCTTCAACAAGTCGCTGAACGAGACCCTCGCACGTACTATCAATACATCGTTCTCAACACTCATCGTGCTGCTCTGTATCTTCTGCTTCGGCGGTGAGAGCACTCGCAGCTTCTCGTTCGCAATGTTGCTCGGTGTAATCTTCGGTACACTCTCTTCTATCTTCATGGCTGCTCCGGTGGCTTACCTCACACTCGGTCGCAAGATCAAGCACGAGGAGGCTGCTCTCGAAGCCGTAGAGGTGAAGTAACAGACATCGCTTACATAATTATAATAAAAGCGCAACTCCATAAAGGAGCTGCGCTTTTTTGTATTTTTCTACGATTTTCAGTAACTTTGCAGATGAAATTAAAAAACACATAATATAATGGAAGAGAACAAGTTCAAACGCACCACTGTGACTGCGGCTTTGCCATACGCCAACGGTGGAGTACACATCGGTCACTTGGCTGGCGTGTATGTGCCTGCCGACATCTATGTGCGCTATCTGCGCCTGAAGAAGCAGGAAGTGATGTTCATCGGCGGTAGCGACGAGCACGGTGTGCCCGTGACAATCCGCGCACGCAAGGAAGGCATCACGGTTCAGGAGGTGGTAGACCGCTATCACAACCTTATCAAGAAATCGTTCGAAGACTTCGGCATTTCGTTCGACATCTATAGCCGTACTACATCAAAGATTCACCATAAGTTCGCAAGCGACTTCTTCCGCACGCTCTACGACAAGCATGAGCTTGTAGAGAAGACAGAAGAGCAGTTCTGCGACGAGGTGACTGGCGAGTTCCTCACCGACCGCAACATCGTAGGCACATGCCCGCGCTGCGGCGCTGAAGGTGCTTACGGCGACCAGTGTGAGAAGTGTGGCGCAACACTCTCACCCGAGGAACTTATCAACCCTACAAACAAGAACAACCCGGGTCACGGACTCGTGAAGAAAGCCACTAAGAACTGGTACTTGCCGCTCAACAAGTGGCAGGACTGGCTGAAGCAGTGGATTCTGGAAGACCACAAGGAGTGGCGTCCGAACGTGTACGGACAGTGCAAGTCGTGGCTCGACATGGATCTGCAGCCGCGCGCTATGACACGCGACCTCGACTGGGGTATCCCCGTACCGGTAGAGGGAGCAGAAGGCAAGGTGCTCTACGTATGGTTCGACGCGCCAATCGGCTACATCTCTAACACTAAGGAGCTTTGCGACGCACAGCCCGAGAAGTGGGGCACGTGGCAGACATGGTGGCAGGACCCCACATCGCGCCTCGTCCACTTCATCGGCAAGGACAACATCGTCTTCCACTGCATCGTCTTCCCGACCATGCTGAAGGCTCACGGTGACTATATCCTGCCCGACAACGTGCCCTCTAACGAGTTCCTCAACCTCGAGAACGACAAGATTTCTACATCGCGCAACTGGGCTGTATGGCTCCACGAGTATCTCGTCGACTTCCCCGGCAAGCAGGATGTTCTGCGCTATGTTCTCACAGCCAATGCGCCTGAGACAAAGGACAATAACTTCACATGGAAGGACTTCCAGGATCGCAACAACAACGAGCTGGTGGCTGTCTACGGCAACTTCGTCAACCGCGCCCTGCAGCTCACAAAGAAGTACTTCAACGGCGTTGTGCCTGAGTGCGGCGAGCTTCAGGATGTAGACCTCAAGGCTATCGAGGAGTTCAAGGACGTGAAGCAGAAGGTGGAGGCATTGCTCGACACATTCAAGTTCCGCGACGCACAGAAGGAGGCTATGAACCTCGCACGCATCGGCAACAAGTACATCACCGACTGCGAGCCGTGGCACGTAGCAAAGACCGACATGGAGCGCGTAAAGACAATCCTTTACCTCTCTCTGCAGCTCGTGGCTAACCTCGAGATTGCTTTCGAGCCGTTCCTGCCGTTCAGCTCGGCACGTCTGCGCGAGATGCTCAACGTTACCGATACCGATTGGGCACAGCTCGGCTCTACAGAGCTGCTCAAGCCTGGTCATCAGCTCGGCACACCAGCGCTGCTCTTCGAGAAGATTGAGGACGAGGCTATCAATGCTCAGCTTCAGAAACTCGAGGACACGAAGAAGGCTAACGAGGCTGCCAACTACGTTGCTGCACCTATCAAGGAGAACGTAGACTTCGACACATTCGAGAAGCTCGACATCCGTGTTGGTCATATCAAGGACTGCCAGAAGGTGAAGAAGTCGAAGAAACTCCTGCAGTTCACCATCGACGACGGCTCTGGCGTAGACCGCACCATCCTTTCGGGCATCGCAGCTTACTACGAGCCTGAGCAGCTCATCGGTAAGGATGTGCTCTTCGTAGCCAACTTCGCTCCGCGCAAGATGATGGGCATCGAGAGCCAAGGTATGATCCTCTCTGCCGTAAACTTCGACGGAACACTGAATGTAACCACCGTGACAGGAAACGTTAAGCCTGGTTCGCAGGTAGGATAATTGTTTCTTATACAATAAAAACAAGCCCTATACAACAATGTTTGTATAGGGCTTATTTTGTTTGTAGGAGACTACGGCATTCTACTTATTGCCGAGTCCGTTCACTATTCGCGTTATGCCTTCGTTAAGCAGTTCGCTGGTGCAAGCCATGTTTATGCGTATGAACGCCGCGCCTTCAGTGCCGTACATGCTGCCCGCATTCACCCATACTTTGTTCTCGTGCATGAGCATCTCCTCTATTTCGTCCGACGGGATATGCAGTTGCGAGCAGTCTATCCACGCCAGATACGTGCCTTCCATGCGCATCACCTTGCACTTTGGCAGTTCGCGAGCGAAGCGTTCGCGTAGCAAGTCGTAGTTGCTTGAGATGTATGCTCGCAACTGTGTGAGCCATTCGTAGCCCTCGTCGCTGTAAGCAGCCTGCAGGGCGATCACTCCGAACGGGTTCACGTCGCACACCTCGTTGATGTTTATGGCGCGGTCGATGCGGTTGCGCACCTCTGCATCGCGGCAAACGATGTTCGCAATCTGCAGTCCGGCGGTGTTGAACGCCTTCGACGGCGAGCAGCAGGTTATTGAACCGTGGCTCAGCTCGTCGGGAAGCGAACCGAACGGCACGTACTCGTTGTCGTAGAGCGTCAGTTCGCAGTGAATCTCGTCCGACACAACGCGTACGCCATACTTGCGGCAAAGCTCCGCCACGCGTGTCAGTTCGTCGCGAGTCCATACGCGTCCGCCCGGATTGTGCGGGTTGCAGATCAGCATCAGTCGTGCGCGTTCGTGAGCGAGCTTGCGTTCGAGGTCGTCGAAGTCGATTTCGTAGCGCAGTTCCTCCTTATTATATATAAGCGAGTTGGAGACCATCTCGCATCCGTTGTTGCGTATTGAGGAGAAGAAGCAGTTGTATACGGGTCCCTGCACGATAACCTGGTCGCCGGGCAGTGTGAGCGCCTTGATAACCGCCGACACAGCCGGCACCACGCCCGACGTGTAGATGATATCCTCGCGGTTGATGTGCCATCCGTGATGCTTACCGAACCAGTTGCACACCGCCTCGTAGTACGCCTCAGGCACACGTGTGTAGCCGAATATGCCGTGCGCCACGCGTCGCTGCAAGGCTTCGGTGATGCCGGGGAAGGTCTCGAAGTCCATATCCGCCACCCACAGCGGAATGATGTCAGCCTCTGGCGCCGAATCCCATTTGTAAGAGTCGGTGCCGCGTCGCTCAGTTGGGCTTGAAAAGTCGTATTCCATAACTTACGTCCTTTTTATGTATGCTTATGCACGCGTCAGAATCTCGCAGTCGGCAGGCTTTTTGATGTTCTCGTCGATGATAATCTCGCCGATGCTGTCAGCCACGATGCGTCCCGACGCAGGGTTCTTCACGCTCTTGATGTGTCCGCGTATGTCAGCCTGCACAGTAGAATACTCGAACGCGCGGTCGCATTCGGCGTCGAACGTGCAGTTCTCGAGCACCAGGTCCTTGGCATAGCAGAGCGGTTGTTCGCCAGATATATGGCAGTTGACGAGACGCAGTCCGCGCGAGTGCCATCCGAGGAACTCTCCGTTCAGCTCCGAGTCGTACACCGTCACGTTGTCCACCTCCCAGAACGAGTCCTTCGTGTCTATCTTCGCATTGCGAATCTCTATGTCGCGCGAGTACTGGAATACGTACTTCGCGTCCGATACCAGTCCGTCCACCTTCACGTTGCGGCAGTGCATGAATGGGTATGTGCCTTCGTGCAGCACCACGTTCTCCAGCTTCAGTCCGTCGATGCCCCAGAACGTTTCGTCGGCATCGTTCACGGTTACGTTCTTAAGCGACAGATTTTTCATCTCGCGGAAGAACTTCGGACCGTTTATCACGCAGTCCTCCATGTGCATATCGTCAGAGTACCATATCGCCGAGCGCGAGCCTGGAGCGAAATAGCAGTTGCGTATGTCCGACCCCTTTACGTGCCACAGCGGGTACTTTCCCTCGAAGTAGCAGTTGCGGCATACTATGTTACTGCACTCTTTAACGCCCGATTCGCCGAAGGTGATACGCACGTGGTCGAGCTCAACGTTGTGTATCTCGAAGAGCGGACGCTCTCCGCCGAAAACCTTGTTACTGATCTTTTCCATAATGTTTACATGAAGTTTGAATGTTCCAGAATTTGAGTTTTACCAAGAAGATTAAGCCTCTGAAGCAGAGTTCGATGCACATGGCTATCCACACGCCGCGCAGTCCCATTGATGGTGCAAGCATTGCAGCGAGCGATATGCGCACGCCCCATATAGAGACGAGGTTCATTATGCTCGGCACGAGCGTCTTCGCTGCGCCTACGAACACGCCGTAGCTTACTATTGCAGCGGCGAACATAGGCTCTGCGAATGCTTCTATGCGCAGCACCTCTACGCCCAGACGGCGCACCTCCTCGGCAGGTGTCATCATCGCCATTGCCGTTGGTGCTCCGACGTACATCACCACACCCATCACAGCCATTACCGTCACGCCCAAGCCTACCGACAGCCACGCAAAGCGCTTCATCAGCTCGTGTCTGCCAGCACCCATGCTCTGTCCGACGAGTGTCGTTGCAGCGTCGGCGATGCCGTAGCCCGGCATGTAGCAGAGACTTTCGATGATTATGCCGAACGAGTTGGCAGCAATGGCGAAGGTGCCCAGCGGCGCAATGATAATGGTCGTCATTACGTAAGCCGAGCACATGATGGTCTGCTGCAGACCCATCGGCAGACTGATGTGCAGCGCGCGCTTCACGACGCCCCATGTAGGCAGAAAGCGTCCCGTGTCGATGCGTAGCGACAGCTCTTTGGAGCGGAAACAGAGAATGTACATCGTTATGGAGGCTGCCACTAACTCAGCCGACACCGTGCCCATCGCTGCACCCACCACGCCTAAGCCCATGCCGGGCATCATTATCTGTGTGCCGAACAACTCCACGGGTCGGGTGGGGAAGATGAGGAAGAAGTTGAACACCACGTCGAGCGACATCATCACCACGCTCATCACGCTCGGCACGACCATATTTCCCGAACTGCGTAGCATTCCGGCTCCGAATATTGAGAACTGGAAGATGGGCAGAGCCGTAGCCACGATGGCGAAGTAGGCTGAGGCGGTGGGGGTTATATGGCTGTTGCCACCGAGCCATGTGGGTAGAAACGGACTCACCGCCAGCGACACTAATCCGAGCAACGCACTCACCACGAGCACCGACATGATACCCTGACGCAGCGTGCTGCGAGCACGTGCAGGGTCGTTGGAGCCCAACTGATGGCTCACCTGCACGTAGAAGCCGGCTGCCGTAGCCGAGCAGATACTGCCCAGCAGCCACATAGTGGTCTCCATGAGTCCGATAGAAGCCGATGCCTCCGCACCCATACTGCCCACCATCGATGCGTCGATGTATTGCATCATCGTCGTCGTGAGTTGCGCAAGTATAGCCGGCGTGGCGAGAAACATTACCAATCGAGCCTGCTCGCCGAGTGTCATAGGCTTACCCAGGCGTATCATCGAGAGTAATGCATCTTTCTTCTTGTCTGATTTCATATATAAATAATGTGTGTACCTATTGAATTGTTAAGCATGTTGTTATCGCAATGCGAAGTTACAACTATTTTAAAGAATACACAATTCAGCAGATACGATATATGTAAGATATTTAACAAAAACAAGAAAATTGGTCATAATGTTTAAAAAAGTTATATAAAAGTTGTATCATGTGAAATATTTTACTACATTTGCAGCATATAAACAAAAAACTAACAAGTGTATGAAGAACTTATCTCTAAAAACATTTGCATTAGGTATTCTTGCTTTGTTTGCTGTGACTACTGTTTCTGCACAGGAAGAGCCAGCAAAGAAAAAGAATAAATTTGGATTGGCAAATCGCATAGGCGTAGGTGTAGGATATGGTACAGAGGGTCTCGGCTTCGATGTGGCTATACCATTGACACAATACGTGCAGGTACGCGCAGGTTTAAACATCTTCCCGAACATCAAGTTCCACGAAAATATTGACGTGGAGTACGTTGGCGAGACTCCGATTGCTGGCGAGCAGACTATTGAAGACAAAGTGCGCCTTGACGCTAAGTTCGGCAGAACCTATGCCGACTTGAAGTTTGATGTCTATCCATTCGGCAATAGAGGCAACTTCTTTGTTACGGCAGGTCTGTCGTTCGGTGGCTCTGATTTGATGTCAATTAAGGGTCACAGTGGAAAGGTAGAAGAATATGGCCCTACAATTAAGGACTATGGTATCAACATCGGCGATTATAACATTCCGTTTGACGAGAATGGTGATATCAAGGGCGGTGTAAAGGTAAAGAAGGTTCGTCCGTACCTCGGACTTGGTTTTGGTCGCCTTATCCCGAAGAGACGCATCGGTTTCCGCTTCGAGTTGGGTGCTCAGTTCCAGGGCAAACCAAAGGTATATGCTGGCGATATAGACAACGTACTTGAGAACAAACAGGTTACTGACGCTGTTGACGAAGAAACAAAGGACGACATTGCGAAGGTTATGGACTGGCTTAAAGTCTACCCAGTTATGAAGTTCTCTATCCGCGGCAGAATACTTTAATAATCGAAGGGATTACCCCCCTGATATTGCCACGCTACGGCAACATTGTTGTCCCGCTACCGAAACTTTATTGCCGTAGCAGGACAACAATGTTGTCGTAGCGTGGCAATAAAAAAAGACAAAAACTGAATACTTTACATGTTTTTATTTCGCTCTCTCAAAAAATAGCAGTACCTTTGCACCCGAAAATAAACATGTATAACCCTGTGGAAGAATTTGGCTGCTTGCAACCACACAAAAAAATGCTAAAACTGCAAAGCTAACCGCGAATGTAAGAACGCGAAACGTAGAAAGGATAACGACGGTTAGACAGCGGTAATTTGGTGTTTTTCCACTTATTTAAATTTAAAAATTGGAAAAATGAATTATCTTTTTTCTTCAGAATCAGTTTCAGAAGGCCATCCAGACAAGGTGGCTGACCAGATTTCAGACGCTTTAGTAGATCAGTTCATCGCTTACGACGACCGCGCTCACTGCGCCATCGAGTCGTTCGTGACAACCGGTCAGGTAGTAATCATGGGTGAGGTGCGCTCTAACGTGTACATCGACCTGCAGACTATCGCACGCAAGACAATCAACCAGATTGGCTATAACAAGTCGGATTATCAGTTCGACGGCAACTCATGCGGTGTGCTCACAGCCATCCACGAGCAGTCGGACGATATCAACCGCGGTGTGTCGCGTGCCGACGAGGAGGAGCAGGGTGCTGGCGACCAGGGCATGATGTTCGGCTACGCCACTAACGAGACCGAGAACTATATGCCCGTAACGCTCGACATCGCACAGCTCATCATGCGCGTGCTCGCTGACATACGCAAGGAGGGCAAGCAGATGACATACTTGCGCCCCGACTCGAAGAGCCAGGTGACCGTAGAGTATTCGGAGGAAGGCATACCACAGCGCATCGACACCATCGTAGTGTCTACACAGCACGACGAGTTCGACTCTGACGACGAGCGTATGCTTGCAAAGATAAAGGACGACGTGCTCAACATACTCATGCCGCGCGTGAAGGCAGAGATACACAGCGAGAAGGTGCTCGCACTCTTCGGCGATGACATCAAGTACTTCGTAAACCCTACTGGCAAGTTCGTAATCGGCGGACCGCACGGCGACACCGGTCTCACCGGTCGCAAGATTATCGTCGACACATACGGCGGTAAGGGCGCACATGGCGGTGGAGCCTTCTCTGGCAAGGACCCGTCTAAGGTAGACCGCTCGGCAGCCTACGCAGCACGCTACATCGCCAAGAACATGGTGGCAGCAGGTGTTGCCGACGAGATGCTCGTGCAGGTGAGCTACGCCATCGGTGTTGCTAAGCCCGTGAACATCTACGTGAACACATACGGTCGCAGCCGCGTGCAGATGAGCGACGGCGAGATAGCACAGAAGATAGAGAAACTCTTCGACCTTCGCCCGAAAGCCATCGAGCGCACACTCAAGCTCCGTCAGCCTATCTATCGCGAGACAGCTGCCTACGGACACATGGGCCGCAAGTGCGAGGTGGTGGAGAAGACATTCACATCGCGCTATCACGAGACAAAGGTGATGAAGGTGGAACTCTTCACATGGGAGAAACTCGACCGCGTAGATGATATCCGCAAGGAGTTCGGAATCTAAAGAATGGTGAGGTGGTGTGGTGGTTAGATGTTGTTGTGTTGAGATGGTGACATTACCTTTTATAGGTATAGACAAATCTCACCATCTCAACACCACACCATCTCAACATCAAATCTCACCATCTCACCACCTCACCACCTCACCATAGAAATCTCACCATCTCACCACAACACCACCTCAACAAAAAATAAAGACAATGACCACAACCGACTCCATACACACAGAGGAGATAGTTCTTGGAGCCGACGGACTGCCCGTCGGCGCTCAGCCCGTGCGCAAGCACTGGCAGCCAACGCCGGCAGAGGTGCTCAGTTGGCTGCCCAAGAACGCTACGCCTGCCCAGCAGGACTCCGCTATCCAGGCGCACATACGCCCATCGGAGATAACATGGAGTCAGCAGCCCGACACGCTGCATCTGCCCGGACACACACGCGGACACTCCTGGCGCGATATCAACCTGCCACAGTACTACCGCGAGTCGTACTTCACAGGCAAACCCTACTTCAACCCCGACCTCTTCGGCGGGCGCACCGGTGTGGCAGGCGACCCTGTGCCCTACAGCATCGCACGCGACAACCTCATCACGCTTCTGCTATTATTCTGCTTCTGCATCGCACTGATAGCCTACACCAAGTCGCGACGCTTCATACTGCGCCAGGCGAAGGAGTTCTTCCGCCCGCCAGTGAGCGAGAATATGACCACCGTGACGGAGACCTCCGAGGAGTTGCGCTTCCAGTTCTTCCTCGTGTTACAGAGCTGCTTGCTGTTAGGATTGGTCTACTTCTTCTATACGCAACTCTATGTTGCCGACACGTTCCTCGTCGACCAGTATCAGGTGATAGGCATATTCTCGCTGACGATGCTTGGCTATATGCTCGTCAAGACAATGCTCTACTGGCTCGTGGGATGGGTGTTCTTCGACAAGCGCAACAACGAGTTCTGGATGAAGTCGTACCTCTTCTTCCTCGCTATGGAAGGCGTGTGCCTCTTCCCCGTCGTAATGCTCAATGCCTACTTCAAGATGCCGGTGCGCACAACACTCGTGTGCACATTCCTCGTGATAACGCTCTTCAAGTTGCTCTCCCTTTACAAGTCTTACATCATCTTTTTTAGACATAGGGGCGGTTTTCTGCAAAATTTTTTGTACTTTTGCACGCTTGAACTGACACCTCTCGCAGTTCTCTTAGGTACGCTGGCAACGATAGTCAACTGCTTGAAAGTGAATTTCTAAGACAATAGCGACGGCACCCCTCTGAATAAAGAATATACATATAAAGCTTCAATATGAAAAAGATAAAGAAGATTCTGATATCACAGCCTGAACCATCAAGCGAGAAGTCGCCATATTTCGACATCGCAAAGGACTTCGGTGTAGAACTCGTCTTTCGCCCATTCATCAAAGTAGAAGGACTCAGCCCCAAAGAATTCAGACAACAGAAGATCGGTCTTCTCGACTTCACAGCCGTAGTGTTCACATCGCGTCACGCTATCGACAACTACTTCACACTCGCTAAGGAGATGCGCATCAACATCCCCGAAGATATGAAGTACTTCTGCGTTACGGAGACAATCGCGCTCTACATACAGAAGTATGTGCAGTATCGCAAACGCAAGGTGTTCTTCGGCAATACCGGCAAGCTCGATGCGCTCATCCCCACAATGGTGAAGCACAAGAACGAGAAGTATCTTGTGCCACTGAGCAGCGTACACAACGGCGACGTTAAAGAACTGCTCGACTCGAAGAAGCTAATACACACCGAGTGCGTAATGTATCGCACCGTGAGCAACGACTTCACCGAAGAGGAGGCAGCTCAGTTCGACTGCAACATGCTCGTCTTTTTCAGTCCGTCGGGCATCAAGTCGTTCACAAAGAACTTCCCAAGCTTCGAGCAGAACGATGTGCGCATCGCCACCTTCGGACCTGCCACAGCAAAGGCTGTGACCGACGCAGGCTACCGACTCGACCTCGAGGCTCCTACAAAGGAACACCCGTCGATGACAAGCGCACTCCGCTACTATCTTGAGAATAATAAATAGGAAATCCTATGTCATCACAACAGCTCTCAAAGAGTGAGCGCATAAACAGCAAGAAGCTCATCGACCGCCTCTTCAAAGGAGGAGGAGGCAAGTCGATGTCTGCCTTCCCGCTGCGTGTGGTGTTTATGACAGAGGATGCCGACGCACACGAACCGCTCGCAAAGATGATGGTGAGCGTGCCCAAACGCTACTTCAAGCGCGCCGTGAAGCGCAACCACGTGAAGCGTCTCGTACGCGAAGCATACCGTCGCAACAAGCAGGTGTTAATAGACACCCTCGAAGCCGGAGAGCAACGCAAGGCACTCTCGCTATGCTTTATATGGACCGACGGCAACCTGCGCAGCTACGAGGAAGTGGAGCGCAAAATAGCAAACCTGCTGCAGCGCATAGCCGAGAAGATAGGCAAGGACACTGCAGGGGAGACTTCGCTCTCGCCAACACAGCCCGTAGCCGAAAACACAGATCAGCAATGAAAATATCAAGCTATATCTCACGTTGCGCCCACTACGTCTCACGCGCTTTAGTATGGCTTGCCATCCTGCCCATACGGTTCTATCAGGTGTGCATCACGCCATACACACCCCCTTCGTGCCGTTTCACACCCACCTGCTCCGAGTACGCCCGTCAGGCACTGCAGAAGCATGGCTTCTTCAAAGGCATGGCACTCGCCGTATGGCGCATCCTCCGCTGCAACCCGTGGGGAGGCTCAGGCTACGACCCCGTACCCTAACAAGCCACCAACAGCCCCTCTCAATCAACAGCCCCTCCCAACCCTCCCCGTCGGGGAGGGCTTAGTTAGCGGCTTAGAAGGGCTTAGCAACAAGTCCTTCCCAAGGCTTAGAAAGGCTTAAAGAGGCTTAGTTCGGCTTAAACGCCACCCTAAAGCCACCCTAAAAATAGCAATAATCAAAACAACAATAATAATGACAAAGAATTTCGTTGAAGAACTGCGCTGGCGCGGTATGCTCGCGCAGATTATGCCCGGCACTGAGGAGTATCTCAATGCCAACATGGTGTCTGCGTATCTGGGCACCGACCCTACAGCCGACTCTCTCCACATCGGTCACCTCTGTGGTATCATGATGCTGCGCCACCTGCAGCGTTGCGGTCACAAGCCATATCTGCTTGTGGGCGGTGCTACCGGTATGATTGGCGACCCCTCTGGCAAGAGTCAGGAGCGCAACCTGCTCGACGCTGCTACCCTCTACCACAACCAGGAGGCTATCAAGAAGCAGGTTTCTAAGTTCCTCGACTTCGACGGCACAGAGCCTAACAAGGCAGAGCTCGTCAACAACTATGACTGGATGAAGGACTTTACCTTCCTCGACTTCGCTCGCGAGGTGGGCAAGCACATCACTGTCAACTACATGATGGCTAAGGACAGCGTGCAGAAGCGTCTCAACGGCGAGGCTCGCGATGGTCTTTCGTTCACAGAGTTCACATACCAGCTGCTCCAGGGCTACGACTTCCTCTACCAGTATCAGAAGTACGGCGTGCGCCTGCAGCTCGGCGGCAACGACCAGTGGGGCAACATGACCACCGGTACAGAGCTTATACACCGCACACTCGGCAACGACGCAGAATGCTACTGCCTCACCTGCCCACTCATCACCAAGAGCGACGGCAAGAAGTTCGGCAAGACCGAGAGCGGTAACGTCTGGCTCGACCCGGCTCGCACCACTCCGTACGCTTTCTACCAGTTCTGGCTCAACGTCAGCGACGCAGAGGCTGAGAAGTACATCAAGATATTCACCGACCTCGACAAGGAGACTATTGATGCGCTCGTAGCCGAGCACAATGAGGATCCGGGTCGCCGCGTACTGCAGAAGCGTCTGGCTGAGGAGGTGACAACAATGGTTCACTCACGTGAGGACCTCGAGACCGCTCAGGAGGCTTCTAACATCCTTTTCGGCAAGGGCACAAAGGAGACTCTCCAGAAGTTCGATGAGGCTACACTGCTCTCTATCTTCGAAGGTGTGCCCCACTTCCAGCTGCCGAAGGATCAGCTCGGACAGCCGGCTGTAGACCTCTTCACACGCGACGACGTGAAGATCTTCAACTCTAAGGGCGAGATGCGCAAGCTCGTGCAGGGTGGCGGCGTATCGCTCAACAAGGAGAAGCTCGGCGCGTTCGACCAGGTGGTTACTGCCGACGACCTCATCGACGGCAAGTATCTGCTCGTGCAGCGTGGCAAGAAGAACTATTACCTCATCACAGTGAAGTAATTGTATTGAACTATTTATAACGGTAGTTTTTTAGAATCTATGGGGCAAGGCGCAGAGTTCGTCTTGCCCCATATAAATAAAAAAACAGCCAATTCGTTTGGCTGTTTTTACAAAAATGCGTATCTTTGCAGTCGCATTGTCCTATGGTGTAATGGTAGCACAACAGGTTTTGGTTCTGTTTGTGGTGGTTCGAATCCGCCTAGGACAACGTTTAAGGAGACTCTTTTTAGGGTCTCCTTTTTGTTTATATTGCTACAAGATAGTTTGCGCAATCCCGATAAAGGAAAAATTGTGGTGGTTCGAATCCGCCTATGACAACTTAAACGGAGGCTCTTTTAGGGTCTCCGTTTTTGTTTTTATTTATTGCTGTCCGGTAAAACTAATAATGTGGTCAAAGACGGGCTGAAAGCCCAACAATCACATAGCCCAGGGCAACGCCCTGGGTATTTAGTGTATATATTGAGTAGTGCGCCCTGTAAGGGCAACTCTTTGATTATTATACTTTTGCCCTTACAGGGCGTATGGTTGATGTGTGGCATGTTTACCCAGGGCGCTGCCCTGGGCTATGTAGAATTTGGGCTTTCTTGCTCTGGCAAGCGGCAAAGCCGAGCGCAGCCCGCACTAATTGAGTTTTGACACATCCTCAACCAAAAGCATACAAAGTAAAGTGCACCAACCAAGCAAAAGGCATGCAAACCCTTAAATACTTCTTGTTCTGATAAACTGTTTACTTGAGGTACTCAGCAAGTTTTGCAACGGCGCGTGCGCGGTGCGATATGCCGTTCTTGATGTCCATGCCGAGCTGTGCGAACGACTCGTTGTAGCCCTCGGGTACGAAGATGGGGTCGTAGCCGAAGCCCTCTGTGCCCTGCTTCTCGCGCGATATGGTGCCGTGCACGATGCCCTCGAAGAGCGTGTAGTCGGCTACGTCGTTGCGGCGTGCGAGAGCTATCACGGTGCGGAACTGCGCACGGCGGTCGTTGCTGTCGCCCAAGCGTGCGAGCAATTTCTGCATGTTGGCTTCCGAGTTGTGGTCGGTGCCTTCGGCGTAGCGTGCGGAGCGCACGCCGGGCTCGCCTCCCAGTTCCGGCACTTCCAGTCCGGTGTCGTCGGCGAAGCAGTCGTAACCATAGTTGTCCACTACGTAGCGTGCCTTCTGTATGGCATTACCCTCAAGCGTGTTGGCTGTCTCGGGTATGTCGGCGTGGCAGTTGATGTCTTCGAGCGAGAGCACCTCGAAGCGGTCGCCGAGTATGGCGCGTATCTCCGAGAGCTTGTGCTTGTTGTTGGTGGCGAAGACGATAGCCCCACCCCGTCCCTCCCCGTCGGGGAGGGTGTATGATTGCTGTGGATTGTTCATTTCTTTTGTTGTTTTTAATAAGCCGAACTAAGCCTCTTTATGCCTTTCTAAGCCATTGCTGACTACTGACTAAGCCTTTCTAAGCCTCTTTAAGCCTTTCTAAGCTTTCCTGTTTCCTAAGCCCTCCCCGACGGGGAGGGTTGGGAGGGGCTATCCTTTTCTTTCTTTACCTTAACCTTTATCTGGTCGAATCCCTCGCCGTACACGCCGATGACGCTGCTCTGCGACACGAAGGCGCGCGGGTCAATCATCTTGATGAGTCGGAAGATGAGCACCGACTCGCTCTTCTTGGCGAGCAGACAGATCACCTTCATCTCCTTGCCCGTGTACCAGCCGTGACCGTCGAGAATGGTCAGCGTGTGGTCGGTCTTCTTCGTTATGGCACTGGCTATCTCGTTGTACTTGTGCGAGAATATGAAGAACTGCACCGATTGGCGTTGCACGCTCATCACGTAGTCGAGCATGGTACATTCGATGAACATCGTGCACAGACCGAACACTACCATCTGGCAGCGTTGTGGGAACGGACCGAAAGAGTCGATGGTGAGACAGCTGCCTATGATGACGAGGTCGACCATGATAAGACCCTTGCCGAGCGACACATTATAGTATTTGTTCACTACGGCTGCAATGATGTCTGTTCCACCCGTGCTGCCGTTGTTCAAGAACACTATTGCCAGTGACGTGCCGGTGAGCATACATCCTATGATGAGCGACATGAAGTCGTTGCCCTCGCCCATAAGCTTATAGAAGGTGCCGTCGGGCATCTCTACTATCTTCTGCGCCAGGTCGAGCATCACGGTTATGGCTATCGTGGCATAGATGGTTTTGGCAAGGAATTTTATTCCAAGCTCCTTCAGTGCTGCCACGATGAGCACAGCATTAATTATGAAAAATGTCCATTGAACTGGAAATTTTGTGGCATAGAATACGATGGCTCCGATACCTGCGATGCCTCCGGTTACGATTTCGTAAGGCAGCAGGAATACGGTGAACCCGAAGGTGTACAACATTAACCCGAGAGTGATGTTAAAATAGTCCTTCGCTTCTTGCCAGATAATTTTGCGGTCGATCATCATAGGAGTTACAGTTATTACATTATTATTTTAATGTATATAAGAAAAAGGAGTCGTCCGTATTACTTTATAACGACATTCACGATCTTCTTAGGTACGACAATCACCTTCACGACTGTCTTTCCGTCGAGGTATTTCGCGCTCTGCTCGTCGGCGAGCACTGCTGCCTGAATCTCATCGTTGGTAGCGTCGGCTGCGAACTTCTTCTGGAAGCGTGCCTTGCCGTTGAACGACACTGTGAGCTGCACCTCGCTCTCCACGAGATACTGCGGGTTGAACACAGGCCATGCTGCGTCGCATACGGTTGTAGCATTGCCTAAGGCGTGCCACAGTTCCTCTGCGATGTGCGGAGCGAACGGAGCGATGAGCACAACGAGCTGCTCGAGCACCTGCTTTGAGCGGCACTTCTGCTGTGCCAGCTCGCCCACGGCAATCATAAATGCCGAGATAGAGGTGTTGTACGAGAAGTTCTCGATGTCCTCTGTCACCTTCTTTATGAGCTTGTGCAGGCTCTTCAGGTTGTCGGCTGTAGGCTCTGCGTCTGTCGGCAGGAACTCGTCGGTGCGGTTCTCGTAGAACAGTGCCCAGAACTTCTTGAGGAAGCGGAAGCAGCCGTCGATGCCGTTGGTGTCCCAAGGCTTACTTGCCTCCACCGGACCGAGGAACATCTCGTACAGACGCAGCGTGTCGGCGCCGTACTTCTCCACAATCATGTCGGGGTTCACGACGTTGAACATCGACTTCGACATCTTCTCTACAGCCCAGCCGCAGATGTACTTGCCGTCCTCGAGCACGAACTCGGCATTAGCATACTCCGGTCGCCATGCCTTGAACGCCTCGATGTCGAGCACGTCGGCGCTCACGATGTTCACGTCTACGTGTATCGGTGTGACGTCGTAGTCGTTGCGCAGGTTGTACGATACGAAGACGGGAGCTTTAGAGTGGTCGTCCGAGTTTACGCGGTACACGAAGTTGGAGCGACCCTGAATCATGCCCTGGTTGACGAGTTTCTGATACGGTTCCTCCTTGCACGACACACCGAGGTCGAAGAGGAACTTGTTCCAGAAGCGCGAGTAGATGAGGTGGCCCGTAGCGTGCTCGCAACCTCCTACGTAGAGGTCTACGTTCTGCCAGTAGTTGTCGGCGTCCTTGCCTACGAGGCATGTGTCGTTGTGCGGATCCATATAGCGCAGATAGTAAGCCGACGAGCCGGCGAAGCCTGGCATAGTGTTCAGCTCGAGTGGGAAGACGGTCTTGTTGTCCACGAGTGCCTTGTCCACCACCTGGCGTTTCTCCACGTCCCACGCCCACATCTTGGCGCGTCCCAACGGCGGCTCGCCGGTTTCTGTAGGCTTGTATGTCTCAATCTCGGGCAGCAGCAGCGGCAGGCAGTTCTCCGGCACCATCTGCGGCATACCGTCCTTGTAGTAAACCGGGAACGGCTCGCCCCAGTAGCGTTGGCGCGAGAAGATAGCGTCGCGCAGACGGTAGTTCACCTTCACGCGGCCCATGCCCTTTTCCGTCACGAACTGCTTTGTCTTAGCTATAGCCTCCTTTACGCTCAGTCCGTTGAGCGAGAAGCCGTCGAGTGTCTCCTTGCCTGCAGCAGGCGAGTTGCACACGATGCCCTCCTTTGCGTCGAAGCTCTCCTCCGACACGTCAGCGCCCTCGATGAGCGGAATGATAGGCAGGTTGAAGTGCTTGGCGAAGGCATAGTCGCGCGAGTCGTGCGCCGGAACAGCCATGATAGCTCCCGTGCCGTAGCCTGCAAGCACGTATTCTGAGATCCAGATAGGAATGTTCTCGCCGGTGAACGGGTTCACGGCATACGAGCCGCTGAACACGCCCGTCACGTTGCGGTTTGCCATGCGGTCGAGCTCTGTGCGCTTCTTCACGTAAGCCAAGTACTCGTCCACCTCAGCCTTATGCTCTGCGGTGGTGAGCTGTGCTACGAGCTCGCTCTCCGGCGCCAGCACCATGAACGTAACGCCGAAGATAGTGTCGGCGCGAGTGGTGAAGATGGTGAAGTCGAAGTCCTGACCAGCCACCTTGAACTGCATCTCCGTGCCCTCACTTCTGCCTATCCAGTTCTTCTGTGTCTCCTTGATAGAGTCGCTCCAGTCGACGGTGTCGAGACCGTCGAGCAGGCGCTGCGAGTAAGCCGATGTGCGCAGACACCACTGCTGCATCTTCTTCTGCACGACGGGGAAGCCGCCACGCTCGCTCACGCCGTTCACCACCTCGTCGTTGGCAAGCACGGTGCCTAAGCCGGCGCACCAGTTCACCATCGTCTCGCCGAGGTAGGCGATGCGGTAGTTCATGAGCGTCTTCTGCTTCTCCACGTCGCTCATGGCACGCCATTCGTCGGCTGTGAACTCCAGATGCTCGCTCTCGGCAACGTCCAATCCCTCTGTGCCCTTCTCGTTGAAGTGCTCCACGAGCTTCTCTATCGGCTCTGCCTTCTGGCAAGAGTTGCAGAAGAACGAGCCGAACATCTTCTCGAACGCCCACTGAGTCCAGTGGTAGTACTTCGGGTCGCAGGTGCGTATCTCGCGGTCCCAGTCGAACGAGAAGCCGATGTTGTCGAGCTGCTGACGGTAGCGTGCGATGTTAGCCACGGTAGTCACCTCAGGGTGCTGACCGGTCTGTATAGCATACTGCTCAGCCGGCAGTCCGTATGCGTCGTAGCCCATAGGGTTGAGCACGTTGAAGCCCTTCAAACGCTTGTAGCGTGCGTAGATGTCCGATGCGATATAGCCAAGCGGATGGCCTACGTGCAGACCGGCTCCCGATGGGTAGGGGAACATGTTTAGTACGTAGAACTTCTCCTTTGCAGAGTCCTCGGTGGTGTGGTAGGTCTTGTCCTTCACCCACTGGCTCTGCCATCTCTTTTCTATTTCTCTGAAGTTATATTCCATTGTTTTTATACTGTTTTTATGCAAAGTTACGACTTTTACTTTATATATATGTGTGTTTGCGTCTTAAAAATTTGATATACAGTGTGCTTTCTCAGGGGGTGCACTTGTCTCAAGTGCACCAACAAAGCAAGTGGTGCTATCTTCAGGGGGTGCAGCAGTCTCTGCTGCACCAACCAAGCAAACGGTGCATTTCTATTCTGTTGGTGCACTTGAGACAAGTGCACCCCCTATAGTACCACGACTTTTTTGACAGTTCCGTCCGAGTAGCGCACGATGTTCACGCCCTTCTTTGGTGTCGAGATGCGTTGTCCGTCGGCGGTGTAGCGTGCCACCTCGTGGCGGTTGCCGTCTGCGGTTGTGCCGTTGATGGCAGTAGGGCGTTGTCGTGGTGTGATGACGATGGGGTTGTCGTCGTAGCCCTCGCGCAGGTGTAGGTTCTCTACCGAGCACACCTCTGTCGACTGCTCGCCAATCCATCCGCACATCTGCAGCACGCCGGTCTGCACGCGTATGAAGTCGGCGTGTGTCAGCTTCACCGGATTGCCGTTGCCGTCTACCGCCCAGTCGAGGTCGAACGTGTTGTACGTCTTGTCGTCCGTCGGTGCCGCATCGGCGTAGCCATACGCATCGGCAGCGTAGCGGTAGCTGATCCAGTTCTGCGGATTGTCGCTGTCCGTTCCGTCGCCGCCGCGGTTGATGGTGTTGTCGGGCAGTCGCGAGCCACGGAACGTCAGCCTGTCGGCATCTATCCACGTGGGGTAGTACGACTGTGTGTGGAACGTCAGCTTCATCATGTAGCCCACGGTGTCGCACTCAGCACCGTTGCGGTCGGTCCACTCGGCACGGAACGGTATGTAGCGGTCGTACACGGAGTAGGGCTGCGTGTGTTCGCCCTGCTCGGCATCGGGTCGCTGGTAGGTGATGGTGACGTTCTGCGTGGCGGTGGTGTAGTACTCCGACCCTGCCAGTTCGTACCACTCGGCTGTCTCGGGCGATGTGCCCACGCCGGCGTACACGATGCCCGGCTCTATCGATCCGCCGATGGTGGCTGCGCCGTACACGGGGTCAGCGGCAGCGTAGTAGGCGTTGCCGAGGATGCGCAGGTCGGAGCCGCGTGTGTTGGCTATCGGCTCTGTGAAGCCGAAGGTGATGTAGCCGCCGAAGGCTCCGAGCGATACGGGCAGCTGGTCAGCGAGTTGTGCTTCGCACGCCTGCAGGCGGTCGGCTTCGCTCATCGTGGCGTCGATGGCGGGCAGCTTGCCCACGAACTGACCTGGTGCAGGGCAGTATTCGAGCACCTTCACGTGTTGTGTTGTCTGTGCCGCTGCCAGCAAGGGCGCGGCGAGGAGTATCATTGTTGTTTTCATATTCTTGTTTTGTTGTTCTCCCACGGATGTATTCTTCGTATGTTCTCCCACAGATTTCACGGAATTCACAGAATGGACTTGCAGAGGATGTTCTCCCACAGATTTCACAGATTCTCACAGATGGTGTGTGTTTGTAGTTCTGTGAATTCTGTGTGTTCTGTGGGACCTCCCACGCCCCCAGTGAATCTGTGTAAATCCGTGCAATCTGTGGGAGGATTGTTTTGGTTGCGTGGGGTCTACCCTCCTACAGAATAGACTTGCAGAGATGTTCTCCCACAGAATTCACGGAATTCACAGAATAGACTGGCAGAGGATGTTCTCCCACAGAATTCACGGAATTCACAGAATCGACTGGCAGAGGATGTCCTCCCACAGAATTCACGGAATTCACAGAACAGACTGGCAGAGGATGTCCTCCCACAGAATTCACGGAATTCACAGAACAGACTGGCAGAGGATGTTCTCCCACAGAATTCACGGAATTCACAGAACAGACTAGCAGAGGGATGTTCTCCCACAGATTTCACAGATTTACACAGATGGTGCGTGTTTGGAATTCTGTGAATTCTGTGTGTTCTGTGGAACCTCCCACGCCCCCAGTGAATCTGTGTAAATCTGTGTAATCTGTGGGAGGATTATTTTCTACCCTCCTACAGAATAGACTGGCAGAGGGTGTTCTCCCACAGAATTCACAGAATTCACAGAATAGACTGGCAGAGATGTCCTCCCACAGATTTCACAGATTCTCACAGATGGTGTGTGTTTGGAGTTCTGTGAATTCCGTGAATTCTGTGGGACCTCCCACGCTCCCAGTCTGTTCCGTGAATTCCGTGAATTCTGTGGGACTTCCCACGCCCCCCAGTGATTCTGTGAAAATCTGTGCCATCTGTGGGAGAATTATTCTGGCTGCGTGGGTATGGCAGGGATGCCATACCCTCCTATAGGGCTACGAAGGCAGAGGGGTTCACGCCGCGCAGCAGGTAGCGGTTGAGCAGTGTGCCGGTGGGGCTGAACTCGTAGACATAGCCGTTGGTGGCGTAGGCGCGGGCATCCGACGCGTACATGTGGGCGGAGAAGGGCGATATGTACAGCGCGTAGGGCGACTGCATGGCAGCTATCACGGAGTCGGCAGCAGCGTAGCCGGCAAGCCCCTCGGAGGCAGAGAGCGACGGCAGGGCGATGGTGTGCGTGGAGAAGGTGTACTCGCCCGTCAGGTGCGAGAAGGCAGAGCCAAGACAGTAGAACCTGCCCTGCGCAGCACAGCAGTACGTCGACGGGAAGTCGAAGACGCGGAACTCCTCCGACGCCATGTTCAGCACCACGGTGTGCGGCGGCGTGTTGTACATGTCGCCCGCAGCATTGATGCATAGCCACTCGCGCCACTGCGCCACCTTGCCGTACAGGTTCTTGCAGCCCGTGTCGATGCGTCGCAGCTCGCGCATGGTCTGCGCGTCGACCACCGATATGGTCTGCTCGTAGCCGTGGTCCTGCGTCTGTGTGGAGTAGCCGCCCGTGTTGGCTACGTAGAGTCTGCCGTCGTAGTAGGCGATGCCCTCCGGCTCGTAGCCCACGTGGCAGGTGTCGACCACGAGCTTCGTCGTGAGGTCTATCTTCGCCACATATCCGTGGTCGGCGTACGACGTGACGTAGAGGTAGCCGCGGTGGTCGGTAGCCAAGCGCCGGTTGTTGGGTATGTTCTCCGTGGCAGCGATGGCGGTGCCGTCGGGACGTATGTACTGCACTATGTTCGACCAGTTTACGGAGATGGCTATCAGCGTGTCGTTCACCTGCAGAATGTCGTTAGCCGTGTCGCCGAGTCGCTCGCCCGGATTCTGCTGTCGGAACCAGTGGTTGGTGAGCACGCCGTGGTCGAGCAGCGAGAGCGACGCGTTGTTCATGCCCCACAGACCCTCGCAGAGTATCAGCAGGCGGTCGGCGCTGGCGGTGGGCTTGCTGTCAGTGGGCGTGTCGTCGGCAGGCTCCAGCGAGCACGAGGCGAGCAGGCACACGCACAGCACGGCGCAAGCACCGAGCCGGAAGCGTTGCAACGCACTGAGCGTTATGTGTTTCGGACGCAGGAGCATAAGTATGCGGTTGAGATATTTCACTTGAAAAAATGTGTGTATATAGGTGCAAAGATACTATATTTATGTCAATAAATGTGTAAAAAGTAACATTTTGATGAATAATTTGTTATTATTTCAATTTTTATCTTTAACTTTGCAGAATTACAGAGCCGTAGGATATTACGGCATACGTTGGATAACTTCTTATTTTTTAGTATAAACTGCATAATAAAATAAAATTACTGGGATTTAAAAAAAGAAGAGATTATGAAGAAAGGTAGCTATGAGCAGCCTCGTATCACTATCTACGAGGTAGAGACCACAGCCATACTTGCAGGCAGTGGCGAACACAAAGTACCGAGCAAACAGTATAGCTTCAGCTTAGAGAACGATGAGCTGACAAGCGGTGACGGCGACGACGTTTGGGAGTAATACTTTTATTTGTATCAACACAGAAAAACAATCAATCAACATGAAGAAGATATTGTATTCAGTATTTATGCTGGCTACAATGGTGCTTGCTGCGTGCAGCAGCGACGACACCACCGAGCCAGTCGTAAAGCGTGGAATGGTGCTCAAGGCTAATGTTGAGAACACCGACACCCGTGCCACAATCACCGACAACGAGGGCAAATGGAAGTTCGCCTTTGCTAAGGATGACATGGTGAAGGTAGGTAATGATAAGGTGGACGGCTACTACACCTTCACTAATGACGGTACCGTGTTCACAAGCACCGATGCCAAGCAGACTGCAGAGGCTGCCAATTGGTGTGCCTTCTTCCCCGGCGAGACGATCGACTTGAGAAATCAGTCGGGTGCCTTCGCTGACGTCGCCAAAAACTACGCATTGGCTGGCGCGACCGCGTCGGCTACAACCGGCTCTGACGGCTTGACCGTAACGATGAAGGCGAAGGCAGCTGTGCTGTGTATCGTGGGCGTGAATAAGGACGATATCCTTGACATCAGCGTTAAGGATGCTGAGGGCAAGTACATATCAGGTCTTAAGGCGGATAAGAACTCGGCAGACTTCAAGGTGGAGACAAAAGACACAAAGGTGTCGTTGCTCTCTAAGCAAGGCGCAGGAGTGTACTACGTAGTAGTGCCGGCAGGCGTGAAGATTTCTGTATATAACGGCAATAAAGCTTTGTATAGCGGCGATAAAACCATGAGTACAACTAAGGCCGACGGTCTTAAAGCTGGCAAGTACTATACTCTGACTACAGGTATGACAAAAGGCTCTGCTAAAAATAGCTTAGGCGAGACAATCGATTGGGTGCAGCTGTGGCCCGGTGGTCCGAAGTTCGCTGTAAAGAATGTGAAAGAAGAAATGACATGGTATGATGCTGCTACAAAGAAAGGTGATGAGTATGTGTGGGGTGCAAACTGGCGCACACCGACTATAGATGAAGTATTCGGAGAAGGAAAACTTAATTGTAAGACTGATGAGAAAACCGGTTTATCGATACCAGTTGCAGGTTCTCCGTCTTTTGAATTAAAAAAACAAGGAGAATATCTGACCGTTGTATGGACAGGTGTGCAGCCTGGATACACTAAGAATACATTGACTTTATATAATCAGATAAAACAAGGAAATCATAATTTTGATTTTTGGACAGCTTCAGATACTACAACTTCATTCGGAGACGTCGGTATCAGATTCGGGATTACAGCGTATGAAGATGATGCTAAAGAAGTTAAGATTGTATATATAGGCCCATACTCGTCGGATTATAAAGACGTAAAATACTTGGTTCGCCCTGTCCTTGCAGAGTAACGCTATCAACATTACCGTTTAATCGGTATTTATAAACACATAAAAAGCGGTGTGACATGAATGTCGCACCGCTTTTTTCGGTATTATACATTGTTGGTTATTGCGATATGGTAAAGCTAATAATGTGGTAAAAAGACGTGCTGCGCTCAGCTTTGCCACTTGCCAGAGCAAGAAAGTCCTCCCTGCATGGTTCGCATCGGTCGGCGCGGACATCCGCATCGGTCGACGCAGACATCTGCATCGGTCGACGCAGACATCCGTATCGGTCGGCGCAGACATCCGCATCGGTCGGTGCAGACATCCGCATCGGTCGGTGCAGATGTATTAATAGGAGGAGGGCGTGTCAAAACTCCCAATATAAATAACTAAAAACTCGTTGTACGTTCTTATGTGGATGTACAACGAGTTTT